>SDBS01004269.1_pt1 | contig 14000 bp, 9 predicted proteins | sample 2277091 | NCBI WGS metagenome assembly SDBS01 (sample SAMN10404972, study PRJNA504765) | marine sediment metagenome | isolation source: marine sediment core GS10_PC15, 163 cmbsf | place: Arctic Ocean: Southern Knipovich Ridge | collected 2010
ATTACCTGCCAGAGCCATTACCTGACAATCCCCATTACAGCGATCTCCGAGGCGATGATCGCTATAAACTGATCACCGCTCGCATGGTACTCAGTCACACCACCGGATTCCCAAACTGGCGATTCCTCACCCAGGACAACAAACTGGCATTTCTGTCGGAACCGGGTACAAGATTCGGATATTCCGGGGAAGGAATTGCCCTGTTACAAAGTGTCGTAGAGCAGATCACCAGTAAAAATCTTGAGACGTTGGCACAGGAGAGAATTTTTCAACCTTTGGAGATGACCAGGACGAGCTATGTCTGGCAGAATTCCTACGATGAAAATTATGCCTCCCCCCATGATCGCTATGCCCGATCCAGAAGTAAAGGCAAACGAACAAAGCCGGATGCAGCCGGGTCGATGCAGACCACCGCCACGGATTATGCACGGTTTATCACCGCGCTTCTGGCATCCGATGGACGGAGAGTACCGCTGGTTGATGCCATGTTCGAGAAACAGATCAGCATCACATCGCCACAGATGTTTGGTCCACGCTCGTTCGATAACACCAACGATTACACCAATATCGATCTGGGATGGAGCCTTGGTTTTGGACGGTTTGCCACCGAAAAAGGCCAAGCTATCTTCCATACCGGCAACGATTTTGGCTACCAGAATTATACTGTCACACATGTAGATGCGGGAATTGGACTTGTGCTGTTGTGCAACAGCGACAATTTCGAGAGTGTGGCCGATGAGCTTGTAGAGGCAGCCATCGGCGATACCGATTCTCCCTTCACATGGCTCGGTTATCCAGAGTATATCCCCAATGTGGATTACACCCCACCTCCGGAACCGGTTATCGTTGAAGTCTCTACCGATGTTTTGCGGACCTATGAAGGCAAGTTCAACTTTCAGGGGGAAACGACGATCACGGTGGAGTTGAGGGATAGGGCTCTATGGATCACTACCGATGGCACCGAGTGGACGGAGTTGTTGCCATTATCGAGCGTTTTCTTCATGGTAAATAATGACAACACCCGCTTCCGATTCGAAGCAGACGAATCAGGTCAAATTAATATCATGTACATCGTCATCGAGGGGCTCAATTTGCCCGCTACGAGGATAGACTGATTTACCAAAATAATATTTAGATTCTAAAATACCGTCAAGTTAGGAAGGCCAGGCCCCAGTACAAATTGCAATTGGGAAGGGATTTGGTTATATTGTTTGGGCTATGGAGATATATCTTTTTAGGAGGGGAAAAATGTTTAAAAAATCGGCTTTGACTCTTTTAGTTTTTGTCTTTTTAACAGGGATTGTATTCTCTCAAGAACCCTACAAAATTCCGCCAAAAAATATTTTGGATATCGTCACGACACCCCGAACACCAAGAGCCAGCTTTAGCCCTACAGGGGAGTTTATGTCTCTCACTGTATCGGAGTCCATGCCCTCCATCGAATACATGTCCCAGCCGCTGCTGAGGATCGCCGGAATCAGGATTTTACCAAAATACAACAGCCGCCAGGTCACCACGTTCAATACAGGGCTGACTATCAAATCCATTAAAGATGGTATGGAAACAAAAGTTGCTCTTCCCGCTGACATAAAATTTTCATCCACACGGTGGTCCTATGACGGCCAATGGCTGGCTTTGCTTCGCTATGTGGACAGCGGGATCGAGCTCTGGGTTGTCGATGCCCAAACAGGAAAGGCCAAAGCCCTCACGGGACCGGTCATCAATGCTGCCGTCAGTTCGGGTTTTGCATGGCTCCCGGGGAGCACGCATCTTTTCGTACATACTGTCGTCGAAGGCCGAGGTAATCCACCAGAAAAATCGGCCGTCCCCAAGGGGCCAAATGTGCAGGAACACAGCGGAAGAGTCTCAAAGGTCAGGACCTATCAGGATCTTCTTAAATCACCTCACGATGTGGCTCTCTTCGATTACTATGCAACATCTCAGATAATGGAGATCGATGTCGCCACCGGAAATTCCCGCAAGATCGGAACACCCGGTATATATCTCTCTGAAAACTCCTCTCCTGATGGGAAACTCCTCATCGTCAACAAAATCAAAAAGCCGTATTCCTACCTTTTCACTTACAGGAGTTTTCCACACACTCTGGAAATATGGGACAGGAATGGCAAACTAGTCCATCTTCTAGGAGATTTTCCTCTGGCCGATCAGATTCCTCTAAGCGGTGTCTCTACAGGCTTGAGGTCCGTCAACTGGCAGCCGCTTAAACCATCCACCCTCATCTGGGTAGAAGCCCTTGACGGAGGAGATCCCGAGAACGAAGTTCCATTCCGGGATAAACTTATGACTCTCTCCGCACCTTTTACAGAAGAAGCAAAAGAAGTCCTTAAGACCAAAAACAGATACTCCGGTATCAGTTGGCTCCAGACACCAGGCATGGGCTTCCTCTCCGAACGGGATTGGAAACGAAGGTGGAGGACCACATATCTGGTTAATGTCGATGATCCGAGCTTTGAACCTAAAAAACTGTTCGATCTCAGCACACAGGACTCGTATAACAATCCCGGTTCACCGATCAGAACGTCTACCGCATCGGGAGAGTCATTGATTCTTCAGGACAAGGACTCGATTTATCTCTCCGGCAGCGGGTCCTCACCAAAAGGAGACTTTCCATTTCTGGATAAACTCAACCTCAAAACAATGAAGAAAGAACGCCTGTTCCAGTGCGAAGGCGAAAACTACGAGCGCTTCCTGGATTTTCTCGGTGATTCCCGGAAGGACATCATCACGTCCTACGAGTCCAAAACAGAACCTCCCAATTACTACATTTATACACTCAAGACAAAAAAGAGGACACAGCTGACAGACTATAAAGACCCGGCTCCTCAAATGACAGGGATGAAAAAAGAGATGATCAAATACGAACGGGCGGACGGACTCCCCCTCTACGGCACGCTCTACCTCCCTCCGGATTATAAGGAAGGAGAACGACTACCTCTTGTCATCTGGGCCTACCCGCGCGAATACAACGATCCCAAACTGGCCGGACAGATTAGAGGCTCGGCCTACAGGTTTACCTTTTTTAGAGGCACATCACAGCTCTTCTTTGTCACACAGGGCTATGCGCTTCTCGACGGTGCACAAATGCCGGTTCTGGGCGATCCCAAAACCATGAACGACACTTTTATCGAACAGATTGTGGCAGCGTCAAAAGCCGCTATATACAAACTCGATGCCATGGGGATTATCGATCCAAAAAGAGTCGGCGTCGGAGGACACAGCTACGGCGCCTTTATGACGGCCAATCTCCTGGCCCACAGTGACCTTTTTGCAGCCGGTGTTGCGAGAAGCGGCGCCTATAACAGAACATTGACACCGTTCGGATTTCAGAGCGAACGCCGCACACTCTGGCAGGCTCCTGAGATATACTTCAGAGTTTCTCCATTCATGCACGCCCACAAGATCAATGAACCGATCCTCCTTATTCATGGTGAAGCCGACAACAATTCCGGAACGTTCCCTATTCAATCACGACGTCTATTTCACGCTCTCAAAGGTCATGGAGCCACGGCCCGACTGGTTATGCTGCCCAACGAAAGCCATGGCTACAGCGCTAAAGAGTCTGTTCTCCATGTGCTGGCCGAAATGATCGAGTGGTTCGATAAATACGTAAAAAACAAATAAAATCTCAGTTCGATTTCGCAAAGAATCGTATAATCGTACTAAACAGTTTTTTACAATTCTTCGTACACCTTATATAATTGATAAAGTCGATTGAGTCTTTTTGTAGAAGATAATCTGAAATGAGGTACAAAATGAAATGGAATGGATTCAGATTCTATAATATCGCGCTCCTGATGACTTTCCAGATGATCACCCTCTCTGCCGCAAGCCAACAGACCAATCCTATTGCAGACAAAGAAATTTCCATTTCATCCTGGCTCAAACTAGGTCCATTTCCGACGCCGCTGCCCGCTTTCCATGATTCCAAGAATAACGAATTCGATCTCGAAGATTTTCTCAGATTCAATGAAGTCGATCTCAAAAAAATGAAACCTCAAGTCGACGGCACATTCACGTGGCATGATGGTGCCACAGCTGTGTGGCAAACCATTCAGGCAAGAGATCAAAAAATAAAAGTGGAATATGACTCTGAAGGTCCGGCTTCAGCCTATCTGGCCGTTTATATTGATACCGAAAAATTTACAAAGGGACAGATTCGCATTGCAAGCCGACAGCCTTTCCGCGTTTATCTAGATGGAAGGCACATCCAGACAAAGATAGAATACAATACGACCGCAGTAGAAAAAATTAAAATCAACATAAACCTGGAAACTGGAGTCCATCTCCTTCTCATCAAATCCGTCTATAAAAAAAATGAAAATTCCTCCTGGGAACTGCGGGCTTCTCTGAATTACACGGACAAGATAGAAAACCCCCGGCCTAAAATCACTCTCTCTCCAAAACAACCCATGACCATCTCCCATCTCCTCGATGGCCCAAAAGTTACCAATGTGTCCATCTCCCCAGACGGAAGCCTGGCCGCTGTCTCTTTCAGTGAAACACAACCACCCAACGATGCTGCAGAGTCCTGGATAGAACTCTACCGAACAGAAAACAGGGAATTATTTCAGACCTATAGAGGAGGAACCCGCATCTCCAGTATCAACTGGGCATCAACCGGAAATAAATTCTCTTACACCACCAGAGACAATTCCCGAGGCACGATCTGGATTGCCGATATCGACACCGGCCAATCCAAACCACTTCTAAGAAACATCAGGGACCTTGGACCCCACTCTTGGTCTCCAGATGAAACGTATCTCATTTATTCCATAAATGAACAGGGAGTCGAAGACCGCCCTGGAGTCAAAAGAATCATAAACATGTCCGATAGGCAGCCCGGATGGCGGGACAGAAGTTTTCTCTATAAAGTCATCCTAGCCTCAGGAACTCGACAGAAATTGACTTCCGGACAGCTCACAACAGTGCTTAACGGCATCAGTCCCGATGGACAAGCACTTCTCTTTACACGGACAGTCGAGGACTACTCAGAACGGCCCTACTCAAAAACAGAGATTTATGTCCTTGACCTTAAGACTCTTAAGCCCAGCCTGCTCTGGGAGGGACGCTGGTTTAACGAAGTCCAGTGGAGCCCTGATGGACAACGGCTTCTATTTCTCGGTGGACCGTCGCTTTTCGGTTCACAAGGAATCAATCTCCCCAGGGATACTGTTCCTAATGAATATGACACCCAGGCCTATCTTTTCGACCTGGCCACAAACAGTATCGAGCCCATCTCAAAAAATTTCGACCCGGCCATAAACCAGGCCCTATGGAGTCAAACGGAAAACTGCATTTATTTTGTCACAACCGACCGCTCTTTCAGGCATCTATTCAGGTATAATCTCCTCACAAAAGAATTTGAATATATCGAGTGTGGCGTGGAAGTTCTCGGAACCTTTAGCCTGGCCAGAGAAAAACCGGTGGCTGTGTACATGGGTTCAAGCGCAGCGGTTCCTCCAAAATCATTTGTAATCGACTTGAAGACAAGAGAGTCCCGTCTTCTCCTCGATCCGGGAAAGGAAGATTTTTCCAACATTTCGTTTGGAGATGTTAAGCGCTGGACATGCAAAAACAAAAACGGTATAGAAATCGAGGGACGAGTGTACTTCCCTCCGGATTTTTCACCCGGTAAAAAATATCCCTGTATCGTCTACTATTACGGTGGCACATCCCCTGTTATTCGGGATTTTGGAGGCCGCTACCCCAAAAATGTCTGGGCAGCCCGGGGGTATATCATCTATGTCCTTCAGCCAAGTGGAGCCACGGGTTTCGGCCAGGAATTTTCCGCGGCTCATGTCAACGACTGGGGGCTGACGGTAGCTGATGAGATCATTCACTGTGTCACTCAATTTCTGTCAGCGCATTCGTTTATCGATTCCAATCGATTGGGGTGCATCGGCGCATCATACGGCGGATTCATGACCATGCTGCTTCAGACAAGAACCAATATTTTCACAGCTGCAGTGGCTCATGCCGGTATCAGTTCCATCTCCAGTTACTGGGGAGAAGGTTTCTGGGGCTATTCTTACAGCGCCTTCGCCGCGGCCAACAGCTTTCCCTGGAATAGAAAGGACATCTACATCAACCAGAGTGCCCTGTTTAATGCGGATAAGATCTCAACTCCTCTACTTCTCCTGCACGGCACCTCTGACACCAATGTCCCTCCAGGCGAAAGCACGCAGCTCTTTACGGCTCTCAAACTTCTCGGAAGGGAAGTGGAATATATCCAGATTAATGACCAAGACCATCACATCTTGGCTTACAATAAAAGAATCCTCTGGACTAAGACCATTATTGCCTGGTTTGACCGCTGGTTGAAGAGAGAATCGGATTGGTGGTATCATCTATATCCTAACAGATAAAAGGAGAATCCCATGAAAAGAGCTAATTTTTTATTAACATTCATTCTTCTGACTTCAGTACTGATCTTTGCTCTTCCCGCCGCGACAGCTTTCGATGAGACAGGAGTCGAAATAAAAACAGTTCAGCCTTTTGCCTACTGCTGCATCCACCATGTGGGACCTTTTACGGAAATCGAAAACGTCATCAGCCAGCTTTTCCCTGTCATGCAGAGTCAGAATATTTTCCCGGGCAGCGCCATGATCGGAGTGTACTACAGCGATCCCCAAGTGGTAGCCCCGGAAAACTTGGAATGGGAGATAGGATTTCCCTGCACTGCCCAAGTGAGCCCTCTCAAACCTCTGGAAAAAAAGGTGTGGTCATTCGAGCAGGTGGCTTCGGCAATACACACAGGCCCTTATGAAAATACAGGCGAAACCTACATCAGAATTTTCGAATGGATGGAAACTAACGGTTATGAGCAAGTAGGACCCATTATGGAAAGATATATGAGCATGCCCTCACCCGACATCGATCCGGCTACGCTTCGCGCCGAGATCTGGATCCCTGTGCAGAAAAAATAGACAACCCTGGAGGAGTTCACGGCTTGTCCGCTATCTGACAAAGGAAAAGGGATTGTCGGGGAAAATGATTCGAGGTACAATATTTTGATCAAAAGCATTCAGACGAAGAAGCCATAATCCTATACCGGCAGCGCCCTGCATCAAACCTGTTTGAGCCTGGAGGAATTCTGGACGGACACGGTGTTCGGCTTGGATCCATTTTATCCCGCTGTCTGTATGTGTTGATTTGGACAAGAGATCGTTAGTGAGATGCCGGGCAAAATCGAGATAGTCTTTCTTTTGCGTCAGGCCATAGAGACTGAGAAAAAAATCAGCCACGCCTGCTGTGCCGCAGCATACGCCAACATTGTTCCAGAAACCTTCAACTTCCTGCTCAGGTACTCCGCTCTCCATTATGGCTTTGGCCCCCCTTTCGACCCAGTCCATCCATTCTAGGTCCCTGGTTATCTGAAAAAGGAGGTAAAACAGCCGGGACGTTCCCACAGGACCATGGCACCAGCCCAGATAATAGAGTTCTTCGCCTTCGGGTTCGTGATGGAAAATTAGACATACTTCTCCCTCGGTCAAAGCGACCGCTTTCAGATAGTCGGCCCCGGAAAGAGCGGCATGAAGGAATGCTTCTTGATGAGTTTCTCTATAGAGAGAGGCTAAAAAATAGGCGATCCCGGCTGTCCCGTGTGAAAAGTTGGGCATATATCTCGGATAATCCGGATTCATCGCCCACTTCATACCAAACTTAACAGTTTCACCCAACTCAATGAGTCTTTTCCCTGCAAGTTCCGCAAGATTGAGCAGCCATCGATCTTCTGTTTCCCTATAGGCATAGATAAGGAAAAGGCCGGTCCCGGCGGTTCCGCTGATGAGATCTGTTGTTTGGCTCCACTCAATTCCCTGGCCAATTTCTTCGGCAGATTCCTTAATATACTGTAAACACGTTTTAAATCCTTCGAGGTATTTAACGTCTTCATCCGCTTTATAGGTTTCAAGGAGAGCAAATCCGATTCCCGCAATCCCTGAGTAGAAGCCCGAAGATTTCTCCTCAGAAAGTGTACCCAATAGATGGTCGGCCCCTGACTGAGCGGCATTGAGATACTGGACATCTCCCGTCGAATAATACATCTCCAGAAAAAAGAGAACGATACCCGAGTTCCCGCTGTAGAGCCAGTTGTCTGTAGTTGTGTTTTCGTCCGGTACGGCCGGCCAAAGTATCCCATACTCACTCGAGACAGCTGAAGACTCTATCCAGTCGGCCGCTTCCAGAGCCACACCCAGATAAGAACTTTTTTCCTGCCTGGAGCAGGAATTCGAGATTAAAAAGATTGAACACAAAATGACCATAAAAAACAGAGCATTGATTTTAAACGTTTTCATAAACCTTTTCTCCAACCGGTTCCTTTAAGAGATATCAGGAATTTGAGAGACCGTTTTGACGGGATCAATGAGCAAACTGATGACAAGATTGGCCTGGTGATGGGCTGCAATTCCCACTCTTGGGGCCATCAAACCCTGCCCGGATTCGGCGGCTTTTTCCAGGTCTCCAACAACAAAGATCCTCTCACTCAAGCGCCAGGTTTTGATGCTGTTGCTGTCCCCATAACCGGCTAAACCGGAGGCGCCTATGATAAAAATATCGGGCAGGCATTCAGCAGCCGTCTCCAGGAGCATCTTCTTCTCTTCAGCACGATCGAAGCATTCCACTAAAACATCCACCGACTTAAATAGATCCGGCACATTGTCCCTATTCAGAACTTCTCGAAAGGTTTTAACCTTGACAAGGGGATTAATTTTTTCCAGAATTGTTTTTATCGCTTCGGTTTTAGAAGTGCCGATCTGATCTATTGTGAACTGTTGGCGGTTTAGATTGCTAGGCTCGACAACATCAAAATCCACAAGGATGAGAGTCCCCAACCCCATCCTTGTAAGGGCAATAGCCACGGCTGATCCCAATCCCCCAAGGCCGGCTACGCCAACTGTGGCTTTCTTTATTTTGTCATAAATCCCTGGCGTGTGGCGAGCCATCAAAAGAGCTTCCAGTTCATCAGCCGCAGGAATTTCTCCTCGTTTGATGAGAACCAACCTGTCTCCCTCCTTTAATACAACATCTTCTTCTGCAGGAAAACCATTGACAATCAGCACATCCGCATCCGGCTTTATAGAATCCCGCACATGCCTCACTGTCGATGAATGGGGAACAGAAGACTCCTGCTCATTGACTAAAATATTTATTTTTCTTTCGCTCAAAAAATCCATCCCAGTATAAATCTAATGTGCTTATATCACAGGAATAAATTTGGTTCAACTCCAGAATGTTGGATGTCTCTTTGCCCAAAAAAGTTGCATGAAATTTTTAAAGACTTTCTTTTTTTGAAATGCTAAAATACGATACTTAAAACATAAAATTAATAGATCCAATCGAAAAAGAGAGCAGAAAGCAGTTCGAGCTGGCTGAATCCGGCACTCGTTGACTTTAACACATCTATGAAAACGGAGACATGATCTATGAGTCTAAATATGATTGTAACCGTCAAGCAGGTGCCGGATACACACAATGTCAATGAAGATGCCATGAAGCCTGATGGCACGGTCAACAGGTCCGCTCTCCCGGCTGTTTTCAATCCTGAGGATCTGAACGCTCTGGAAGAAGCCCTAAAGATCAAAGATTTGCATGGTGGACACGTCACGGTTATCACAATGGGCCCTCCCAAAGCCATCGAAGTCCTTAAAGACTGCCTGTATAGAGGCGCTGACGATGTCATTCTTCTTTCCGACCGACAATTCGCAGGGGCAGACACTCTGGCCACTTCCTATGCCTTAAAATGTGCGATTGAAAAGATCGGTACTTACGATCTCATTTTGTGCGGTAGACAAGCCATTGATGGCGATACGGCCCAGGTCGGCCCTCAGATTGCAGAAAAATTAAAGATCGACCAACTGACTTGCGTTTCGGAAATCTTTGATATTAATACAGAATCAATAACTGTGAAACGGTCACTGGATGGAGGATCTGAAATAGTAAAAAGCCGCCTGCCTGTTCTTCTCACAGTGACTTCAGAAGCAAATGATCCCCGCCCCCCATCAGCAAAAAAAGTCATGACCTATAAAAATATCGAGTGTCTCAGAGACGAATCTTATGATGAGACCTACATTCAGGACTCTGCACCCGAAGTCCTCAGCCATATCAAAGAATGGAATGTGGCCTCGGTGAATGCCAATCCAAAATACTGTGGGATCGAAGGATCTCCTACTCGAGTCAAAAAGATCGAAAATGTCGTTCTCACCGCCGCCGATACAAAACAAATAGCAGATACGGAAGAAGATATTGGACATCTTGTCCATGAACTAATTAAGGAACACATTTTAGGATAGGAACCCCAATGAGCCAAAAAAGCGTCATGGTTTTTATAGAGTACAATGGCAGGGGTATAGCCGACGTTAGCCTGGAACTGATCTGTAAAGCAGCCAAGCTTGCGGAACAACTTGGTGTTCCCATAGAAGGGATCGCCGTAGGTCACAACCTGGGAAAAGAGCTTGATATATGCGCCCACTTTGGCTGCCGGACTGTCTTTGCAGTCGATGACGAAAGACTCGCTTCGGTCACGTCAACTCCCTATGCCAAAGCCGTCGCCCATGTCATCAAAAAACATCGACCTCAGATCGTCCTCTTCGGCGCCACAACAACAGGAAGAGACATTGCTCCCAGAGTCGCCTCGGAGCTCCGATGCGGATTGACTGCCGACTGCACCTCACTGCAAATTGGAGAACATACTCTTAACGGCAAAACGTATACAAACACACTCCTTCAGATCCGTCCCGCATTCGGCGGGAACATTATTGCGACCATTGCCTCACCGGAAAGCCGGCCGAGTATGGCCACAGTCCGTGAGGGGGTCATGAAGATGAGCGTTCCGGATACAACAAAAAAAATCGAATTCATCCGAGAAAACTACATATTTTCCGATGATGATTTTATCACGGAAGTGATTGAAGTCATGAGTGAGCAGAAATCTGTTGACCTCAAGTCCGCCCAGATCGTTGTTTCAGCTGGGATGGGAGCGACGTCTCCTGGGGCATTTGATCTGGTTAAAGACTTGGCTAAAACCATTGGAGCGGAACTGGGAGCCTCCCGGGCCGCAGTCGATTCCGGCCTGATGATTAAAGATCATCAGGTGGGCCAAACAGGAACGACCATAAGACCCAACCTCTATATCGCCTGCGGTATTTCCGGACAGATCCAGCACCGCGCCGGCATGTCAGAATCCAGAAGAATCATTGCCATCAACATCGATCCCGCTGCACCCATTTTTGAGATCGCCCATTATGGAATTGTGGGAAACATCGAAAGCATTATCCCCAAATTCATAAAGGCCTATAGAGCCAGAGCCTAGGAGAAATTTAATGTCCAATTTCTATAAAGACAACCCGGATATCCTGTTCCATTTCCAGAATATGGATCTGTCTCGAATTATAGATCTCAAAGAGGACAATTTCAGCGAAAAGGGGAAATTCCCCGAAGCACCGGTCAATCGAGAAGATGCCTTAGATAATTATTTTCGGATTTTGGATATCACAGGCGACATCGCAGGAGAATTCATCGCGCCCCGTGCCGCAGACGTGGATGTCGAAAGCGTCCATTTCGAAAACGGAACGGTGACCTATGCCAAAGGGACGGCCGAGGCACTTGAAAGACTCAAAAAGGCCGATCTTCTCGGTTTCACTCTCCCCCGCCGGTTTGGTGGAATAAACATGCCCAAAACCGTTTATTCGGCAGCTATAGAAATAATAGCCCGCGGTGATGCCGGATTGACAAACCTGTTCGGACTCCAGGAGATTTCAGCAACGATCTATAAATACGGCTCTGAAGATCAGCACCGGCGCTTTCTTCCCCGCTTCTGTTCAGGGGAAGTCTCCGGATCTATGGCCCTGACTGAACCCGATGCCGGATCGGACCTCCAGGGCATTTCTCTCAAAGCCCGTCAGGGAGACAACGGCCAATGGCTGCTCAATGGAGTCAAGCGTTTTATCACAAACGGAAACGGCAATGTATCTCTCGTCATGGCCCGATCAGAAGAAGAGATCTCAGGAGGTCGCGGTATTTCTCTCTTCATCTATGAGAGAGATAAAAATATGCGCATCCGGCGCATCGAAAATAAACTCGGTATTCATGGCGCCCCTACATGCGAGCTTCAGTTCAACAATGCCGAAGCGGAGCTTCTAGGTAAACGAAAATTAGGGCTCATCCGGTACACCATGTCCCTCATGAATGGGGCCCGGTTGGGCATATCGGCCCAGGCCCTTGGGATTGCCGAAGCCGCTTTCCGGGAATCCGATAAATACGCAGAAGAAAGAATTCAGTTTAATCGCCCAATTCGTGATTTCAGCGCCGTGTACGAAATGCTGACCGATATGAAAACATCTATCGAAGCCGGACGTTCCCTCCTCTACGAGACTTCCCGAATCGTCGATATCAAAGAAGGTCTGGAAGACGCCGTAAAAAACCATCCGGAAAGAAAGAATGAGCTGAAAGCGGAAACCTCTTTATATAGCAAATATGCCTCTCTCTTCACGCCTATCACAAAAGCCTATACGACCGAAATGGCAAATAAAGTCTGCTATGACGCGATTCAGATCCACGGAGGAGTGGGATTCACTACTGAGTTCAATGTGGAACGTCATTTCCGTGATGTCCGCATCACCAGTATCTATGAAGGCACGACCCAGCTTCAGGTTGTTGCCGCCATAGGAGGGATTTTCTCCGGAATCATCTTTGACAGGCTTGATGAATACGAAAACAATGATTTTTCATCCGTATCCGAACTCTACTCAAGAATACAGGAATTAAGAAAGCATCTTGAAGATTCAGTCACATTTGTCAAAGGCAGAAACAGCCGTGAATTTCAGGAATTCCATGCCGGACGCCTTGTAGATCTAGCCACTGATACAATTCTCAGCTACCTCCTCTGCCTGGACGCGATCCATTCCGAACGCAAAAAGAAAGTCGCTAACCTCTTTATCCAAAAGGCCGCCATAAGAATCCAAGCCAACATGAATTTTATAAAGGCAGACGATGGAACCTACCAAGCTTCCTATCGAGATATCCTTAAAAGAACATAAACCAAAAACGAAACATTTTATTCAGACAGTTCACCAATATTAACAGAATTATTAATGATCGGAATTGAGAGTATTGTTATCTCTCTCCTGGGCGGGTTGAACATTACCCGCCGTGATGTTCTCTTAGCTTAAAAAACTGCCTTTTATTTTTTCTTTTTTCCAGAGATATTGGCCTCGCCGTATTCCATAGACAGCATACCTTCCAGGGCGTCTCCTTCGATAGTCGCACTAAAATCAATAACCATGCCTATATCCACAGTGAATTTAAGCATATTGTCTTCGAAGGAGAGGTTTTCCATATCGGCATCTCCCGAACTTCCTGTGAAGGTTCCTTTCAGGGTTTCTCCGTCCATGGAAAAAATAAACGTAAACGTGTACTCACCGCTTTCGGTTTCCACATCCCAGGTTCCTAGAAGAGCCTCATACTTTTCCGCTTGTGCAGAAAAGACAATTGCCGTAGAAAAGCAAAAGACAGCAATAAAAATAATTATCAGCACTCTATTTTTCATTTTTCCTCCTGATGAATTTAAAGGCTCTAATGAAAATACCATAATATGATAAGTTTTGAAATCACAAGAAGAACATTGATTTTTTTTTGACCTTACCATTTTGTGTGTGATATGTTCATTCAATATTGTTAAAGAAAAGGTGAATCATGAATAGGAAGACAAAATGGCTGCTTATCCTGGTTGGCATTGTCACTCTTATAATTTTACGCACTAACACCGACTTTATAAGTATCAATGAAACGACGCAGGATTTTGCTCTATGGTCCCTCTTTCCTGCGGTGACCGCGCTGATCCTCTGTTTTGCCACCCGAGAGGTGATCCCCTCGCTCTTTGCAGGAATAGTCATTGGGGGTGTCATCAGCGGAAAATTTAATATTATCCAGGAATTTTTGATTCCGTCCATAGGAAGCGCAAAATATGGTGAAATTCTCCT
>SDBS01004270.1_pt1 | contig 13999 bp, 23 predicted proteins | sample 2277091 | NCBI WGS metagenome assembly SDBS01 (sample SAMN10404972, study PRJNA504765) | marine sediment metagenome | isolation source: marine sediment core GS10_PC15, 163 cmbsf | place: Arctic Ocean: Southern Knipovich Ridge | collected 2010
ACTGGGGGGCTTCCAGTTGTCTTTCTGCGCAAAATCTTGTCCTCAAGCTACTTGAAGAAAGCCCATCTCCCTCCGTCGATGCTGCAGGGAGCCGACATCTTCGCGTCGGTTGCGGAGATTGCCTCGAAGACGTCGAGTTCCAGCGTGCTAATCGATCACGCCGTCAACAAAGGACTTGCTCCTGCTCTCGATGCACTGGGGGCTGCCCCCTACGTCGGCACGGTGATCAAGGCGGGGGCTGCGATCGCAAAGTTCTTCCACAAGCTCGCGCAGAAGTCGGAGAAGGGACAGGACGAGGAGGTCAACCGGACGGTCCCGTGGGTGGACTGGGATCGCGCCTTCGAAGAGGACATGGTCAACGTCGTCACGTCGTTGCTGATCCCCGACACCAACTGGACGCCGTTGTGGATGCCTCCGTTCAGTGGCAACTTCAGCGCCCCCCAAACTGACCTGGGGGTCAACACGCGCTCGTGGGGTGTGTTCACTGGCGGTAACGATCCGGACTACAAAGGTATGTCGGGTTTCGGGCTCATGCCGGGCATGCAGCAGGGCGTCGACATCCTGCAGTGCATGGAGGTCTGGACGGGCACGGGCGGCAAGCGGCGTGACATCGTCACTAACGCCGCCGACTACCGCCCCTCCAGCAACCAGCTGGGCACCGGTGCGTGGCAGATGGTCAGCGAAATAGGCTCGCCCACGATGTTCCAAGTTCAACCGCGTATGCTAGCGGCCGAATGGGAGTCGTGGTGGGACGACTTTTACGGCGAAGGTCTAGCGAGGGTCAAGGCATCCTCGGGGTACACCCGCATCGCGCTTCCGAAGATGCTTGCCCGTTGGCTCGTGTTCCGCAGCGGATCACAGTCAGTGCAACAGTGGGATATCGGGTTGGCTCCTGCGTTTATCGAGAGCGCAAACAATCTCGCAGACGTCATCAACGACGACATCTTCCGGAAGCACCAAAACAAGCTCAATCCGGGACGCCAGTACTACTCGCCCGCGCACCTCATCACCAGTGCGTGCAATCGGCTGTACAAGCGGCAGATCTCGGCGCTGGCGGAGACGGTGGTCTGTGCGCTGGTCCGCCCGACAGCAGTAGACGGCCTGCCGGCGTTCGCCGCGTTCGAGGACAAAGGACCTCCGGTGCCCGAGCTGCAGGAGCAGGGCTACCTGCAGCCCAACTACGGAGCGCAGCTCAAAGCGTACGCGCTCGACATCCGCAAGATCTTGCCGTCCCACTCGGCTAGGTTCGAGCTGGACCCCCGCGACGTGGTTGCAGTCGACCCTGACTATGCCGAGAAGTTCGACTTCGGGCCGTGGTGGGGACTCCCCCAAACCCTGGCTGCAGCGACACCCCTTGCTCAGGTGGCCGCGCCACCAGGGGCTCTCCCCCCGCAAGGTCTTGCCCCCTTCGAGATCGTAGAACGCAAGCCTGCTGCCCCCCCGCGGATGTCCGTAGGCAAGAAGATCGTGATCGCAGGCGCCCTTGGCTACGGGGGGTATCGGGCCTTTCAGTACCTGAAGCCACGGAAGGATCCGTGGTCCCTATGAAGCACGACAACCCGATCAAGGGGATGCCGGGGGGCTCGGTGTCCGAGTGCATCAAGCAGAAGAAGGGGCACGTCCGCGATCCCGGTGCCTACTGTGCCGCAATCGCCGATCGCATCGAGCCAGGCTGGCGGAAGAAGAGCAACCCGATGAAGTATCGCTACGAGAGGCCATTCATGCGCAGTACCGTCATTCTCGAATCCGATGTGCGGTTCGAGACGGGTGCGTGGCCGCGGGGAAAAATCCGCGTCGTTGCCAAGCCCACCAACCTGACAAAGGACGGGGCGATCAAGGTCCTTATGAAGGGACTCGAAACCGGCGAGACGAAAGTGTCGCCTGTCAAAGAAGGCAACCCCGCGCGCCCTGCCCCCTACGAGGCTGAGTCCAGCGCGTCCCACGACATCCGGTTGGCACTTGCCGTCCTCGGCGGTACAGGCGGCCGTGTCAAGACGACGGCTGGGCATCATAAACAGGCGCTCAACACCGTCGACGCTGCACTGAAAAAGCTGCGCGCGCAAATCGGCAAAGTTCCTCCTCACATCCAGGACAGTGCTGACTCGGTCCGCAAGATCGCCAAGCTCCCAGTCCCTGCGGTGCACCTCTACTTCGAGATCATCCGCTCACCAAGCAGCCGGATTCGTATCACCAAGCGCAACGAGAAGTGGGTCGAACCCCTCGTCGCGACCGGGCTGATCCGTCGCGCCACCTTCGGCAAGAGCAACTACCTGGCACCAGCGTGGCGTTCATTTCCGTCGGAAGTCACCAAGCTCAAGAACAGGCTGATGAGGTAACACCATGATTCGCACTCGCAAACTCACTCTCCGTGACTACGGCCGCGCGTTCATGTGGCTGTTCGCAATCGCAATCCTCGCCTTCGGCCTGTGTGCCTGCCGTACACCAGCCGGCACCATGGACAAGGCGATCGCCGGCTCCCAAGCCGCTCTCGCAGGTCTCGACATCGCCGTCGACAAGGGCGCCAAGACACACCAGAAAGCACTGTCCGCCGCCGTCGAGATCTGTCGCAGCATCCTCGGCGGCGACAGCACCCCTGAAGAGCGCACCGTGTGCCTCCACCAGTTCCTCCTGGCCCCCGAGGACATCGCGGAGTTCGAGACCCTCCTCCACGAGGCCGCCACGACCTACGACCAACTCGTGGACCTACTCCCACAACTCGAACGGCTGCGTGACCTCCTGAAGGCCGCTCAGTCCGCCATCGATCAGAAGAAAGGCTCGTGATGCTGGATCCGGAAACCCTCCTCAAACTCGGCGAGAAGCTCGCCCCCCTGTTCGCCCGCGCCATCCAGGGCGCCAAGGACCTCGACGAGGTCTTCGACCGGCTGCGACGCGACGCGAAAAAGGGCGACCTCGACGACGCTCTTCGTGTTGTCGGCGCGACGAAGCTGATCGCTCAGAACTTCGTCGACAACGGGTAACCCCCATGGCTGTCCGATTTACACCTCTACAGACCACACTGGCCACCCTTGCCGCAATCGGCATCGGGGGCACCGTGGCCTACAAACTCACCAAGAAAAAAGTCCTCAAGCAGTGCAAGAAGGTCGTCCGGCGCGACTGCGAAGAGGTGCCCCTGTTCGGGAAAACGTATTGCGCCAAAAAGGCCGAGGAGATCTGTCAGGCATGAAACTGCTCCGCAATCCACACCTGCGCCGCGCCAACCCGTGTTCGAGCATGGTCATGTTCAACAACCCGGGGCACCGTCGGCGTGCAAACCCCAACGGCAAACTGCTGCTCGCCGCCCTCGTGATCGGTGGGGGTATCTACTACGCGACACGCAAGCCCACACCCGTGGTCAAAAACGGGAACGGGAACGGAAATGGGAATGGGAACGGCAATGGCGACCTGGGCGAGCCCGAAGGCGATACCCAGCCACCGCCTCCTCAGCTCTTCCCGCTGTCGGCACTTACGCGTGCGAGGCTATGCAACAACGCCAACGACATGACCGGCGCACAGCTGGAGGAAGTCAAAACACAGCTTCGGCCGTTCCTGAAGAAGCGCCTCAACAATATGCCCAAGGGCCTCTCGTTCGATGAGGAGAAGTACTACGCCGTTACTGTTACGGCGATCCAGATACTCCTGATCGTGTGCAACGCACCGATCAACCAGACACAGTACTCAGCGCCGCAGCGAGAGGCCTTCAACATCCTGAAGCAGCAAGCAATGCCGATATACTTGGAGGAACGGTAACCGCGTACTGCAGTCCCTTTCCCGGCCATCGACGATCGTAGCCGATCGTCACGCCCAACACCCGGCGTGCCGCATCGTCCGCGCCGTCCTCGTCCTCCCACGGAACCAACACATGCCCGATCTCGTGCGCGTACAGACCGACTCGATGCTTCAGCGGAAGTGCGCGTGTCGATCGGGCGAACTCGAACAGCGGGACCGTAGGGTCGACCTGGGCGTACCGCCGCGAGTTCTGTTCATGCTCCCGCTGCAACGCGGCCGGATACGCAATCTCGATCTTCTGCGGATCGAGGCCCGCAACCCCAACCAACACCTTCAGCTCGCGAGCTAGACGCGCCTGAGAAATCACCCTTCGGAGACTACCATGTCACTTCTGGCCACCATCATCAAAGGCGTCGTCCTCATCGGCGGCGGACTCTTCGTCGCCAAGAAGCTCCAGAAGGCGCAACCGCGTCCGCGGAAATCCAAGGACAACGGAAAGGGCAACGGAGATCTTCCCGACATCACCGACCTCCCCAAGCCCACCAAAGATCCTCCGCCACCGCCGAACTTCATCAAGATCACGGACGCGGCGAAGTACAAGCAGTATGCGGAGGAGTACCTCGCTCCCGCTTTAGTAGGAGAGGGCAAACCGATTCCCCCCCTCGTTGCGATTGCCCTCTCCGATGAGACGTTCACCAACATGGTGATCAACGCAGCCCGAGGCGACCCCAACGTCATCTACCTGCTGTCGCCCATGACCACCGTGCTCGAAGTGAGCCCCAACTCCGTTCCACTCGGAACGTGGGCCGCAATCGCATCCACCAACAAGAGTGGTCAGGCACAGGAGCCCACCTTCCTTCCAGCCGGAAGCAAGGGCGTCGACCTCCTTGCCGCGATGGTGGCAGCGTCCACGTATGCGAAAGCAACCCCATGATTGAGCAAGCACAGCCCTTCCTCAGTCCGGAAGCGATCGGCATGGGCGGCCTCGGCATCGGCGGCGTCGGTGTTCTTGCGTTCCTGAAGTTCGTCTTCGACGCAGGCGGCACCAAAAAGGTACTGCAAGATCTGGTCAATGAGCTACGCGAGACCATGAAAAGTATTCGCGAGCACCACACAACGGAAGAGAAGCACCAAACAGCCGAACGAGGGCACCACAAGGTGGTGGAGGGACTGCTCACCGAGATCAAGACACACCAGACGGTAGGCATCCCCCGTCCTGTGACCGGCGAACACACCCCGATCCGCGGCATCGAAACTACACCAACGCTGTGAAACACCTCTTCCACATCACGCACTATGGACGGCTGCCGACGATCAGCAAACTTGGGTTGCTGCCCGATGAAGAGCCGTACGTAGGCGCTGAAAGCCGCGACAGTACAGGGCCGATTTTTCTAACCCCCGCAGCCAGCATCGCGTTTTGGGCTGCACAAACCAAGGTGTGGACCGAAGCCCGGTACGAGAATCCGAAGGAAGCCCTCGCGGCTCCTGTTCTGCTCCGCGTACCGGGACACTACGCACGACTCAGCGAGCATGACGTAAGCGCGGCGCGTGCGAGCCATATCCTCGGCTACCGCTGTGCGCTGGCGATCCCTCCGTGTGCAATCCAGCTGTGGGCCGGCACGCCAGCCCGGGGACGCTGGGTAGGCGCCGACGATTGGCGGGAGGTCCCGTTCGACGAAGCCTTCGATCGAGAACTCGAAGACGGTGAGGCCTTCTACTACCTGCGCGAAGTCTATCCGAGTCCGCTACTCCCGGCTGTCCAAACACCCCAACCCCGAGCGCACGCACGCATCTAGGTTCCAGCTCCAAAAACACTGGCGCTCATGCCTCTCTCGTTCAACGATCGTGTTCCGCTACTTCAGCGGACTGTTGCGCCTCCGAACAACCGGTCGTTTGGTCGTACGGTCAATCTTTCCAATCAATCGTACGTCGCGCAATCGGGAGACATCGTCTTCCTGCTGCGGTCAACGGACGGTTTAGTCCACACACTCGACTTCACCGATACCCAGGGAGAGTACGGTGGTCAGCTCGTTACGATCATTCTCTGCGAAATCGTCGGCCTTGGGAGCTACACGTTCTTGGGTGTTGCGGGACAGCCCCCGCTTGACGTCCAAGCACGGCGCGTAACTCTGGTATGGGATGACAATCTCAAGATCTGGAATCCAGTTTTCGGCACCAATGGAGACATCGCACTGCCGGACGATGGTGACGAACTTACGACGGACTTTGCGGAGACGATTAGCGCACCGACCTACGTTACGGTGTTGACAATCAGTATTGCATCCGTACTACCGACATCGTTCGTGTTCTTTAGTTTCACCAGCACCTGGCGTCACACCGGAGGCTTTGCCGGAAACGCTGCCGTAAACTTCCGCTTCCGCCTCAACGGCACTCTTGTTCTCGGGGGTACCACCGACAACAAAGTCCGCGGACAGATCGGGTGCGTCGCGCGGACAGGAAGGCCGTCCATATCGCAAGGTACGCAGGTCCTTGCCGTTGAGGTCACGAAGTTCGGGGCCGCCGGCAACACAATCCTGATCAGCGTCGCCTCGCTTCCTGACCTCAATCACTGTGCATTGTTCATGCAGGAGGTAGCCTAGTCCCATGCCCGTGGACCCCGACCTCGACCACACGTGGCCAGACTGCGTCGATCTGTTCTCCACATCCGACGCCACACCGGAGATGCGGGTGCTCGCTGCACTACCGAGTGTCGGCGACTACGCAATGATTGCGTACCTTCAAGTCCTTGGTGCTGCGGCCGACGGTTCGCGCGGCAACACGCTACGCGCTGCCTACTCCATACTCAACAACGGTACCGTAATACCTGTGACCCTCGTATCCAACACCGATTCGTGGGGTGCTGCAGATTTGACGATCGCCACGGCTGTCGTCGGCGATGAGTTTCAGCTGACCTTGACCGGCCTTACGGCTACGGCCGTCAACTGGTCTGTCGTGTGGCGCCTCTACCAACGCGCCTTCTAGCCACTCAACCTCAACGACCCACCCAAACAAGAATCCACATCATGCCACTCCGTATCCGACCGGCGTTCGCCCTGAACCCCACTTTCAGCACCCACCGCACCTCCCCAGGAGGTGGGGGTGCGTCAGCAGGAGACGGCCGCATCCACGGACGCGCCGTGTTCGTCGGCGACCAGAACTACACCGTCGACGAGGACGATCGGTCGATCGTACTGGAGTCCACCGACGGCTTGGCCCACACCATCGACTTCACCGGGGTGATCGGCCGCGTGGATGGCCAACTGGTCGACGTGTCCATGACCACCAACGCAATAGCACCTGGCAACTTCGGGCTACTTGGGGTCAACGACCCGCAGTCCTTCAGCCTCGTCGGTGACCACGCACTGGTCCAGTGGAGTCTCGCAGCAAACCAGTGGGTTGTCCTGGAGTCGTCGACTCACCGGTCGTCGTCTCTCGTTGTCGCGCTTCTGTTCGATGTCAGCACTGCTGGATCATTCGACGGCGCGACCAGCTTCGTTCTTCCCGACCCACTACCGGCGAGAAACTCATCGGGGCAACACGTCATACCCGTGACGTCCGCAGCCGGCCTGATCGATCCTGACTCCATCGAAGCGTTGGTGGGCCCGGGATACTGGATCAGGTCTGCCGCGCTCAACAATCAGAACGCCTCGGTGATCCAGGTGCTGGTCGGGCTCACGCAACCGAAGCCGTCGCTCGCAGGCAACGCGATCACCACCGCGATCTTCCAGCAGTTCGGGAACCCCGAGGTCAACGGTCAACGGCCTATCCGTCGCGGACCGTTCGTGCCGCCGGGGTTCATCATCCAGCTCTTCTGTGCTGACGGCGGTGGAACTCCGGTCGTCGGACCGTACGAACTTGCGCTGGAGCTGGAGACCCTTCCGCGCATCGAAGACACAGCCCGTGCAATCCGTAGCCAGGAGTTTCCTCCTCTACCCACCGCGACCGTGTAGTACGCCATGCCCGCATACCAGATCCAAGTTCGTGGGACGTTGGACGGCACTACGCCGTTCGTAGTCCCTCCTGTCCTCCCCGCCCCGTCTGACGGAGGTGTTATCAAGCTCGATGCCGGCGTTGGTGTCGATGTCGGGTCATTCGACCTTGCTGCACTTTCGGTCGCCAATGTGCCGATCTGGATCCGAGGATTCCACATCGAACTCGCGACCGGCGTACGAGCTTCCCGGAGCACGCTCAATCTCCAAGGCTCCCGCCAAGATCCGTTTCTGGTACCCACGGTCAGCGTCCCGGGTGGCGCAATCTTCATGCGACCGTATGTGCTCAACCCCAACGGGATTGCCTCGGTAGGGGCACTCCTCCTTGTGCTCACCGACAGCGTGGGTGCGGCATTCAGCGGGGTCCCTGTTGCTGGACCCCACTTCGTCTATCTGGACCTGGTGCCGCTCGTTACGGACGAGCAGGTGACGCTGGTCCAGGACATGATGGCGTTTGCCGACGCCAAGGCACGCGCTGAAGGAGAGATCTCCGAGTCTTTCCAGGCAGTTGCTGCATCCCTCACGGTAGAAACAGGATTGTGGGTGAGCCCGATCGGGCCGGACGTAAGCTTCAACGCGCGATCGGGACAGCTTCAGAGCGCCCGCGTTTCTCTCGGCACTTCGCCCAACGCTGGCGAATCTATGGTGATCAGTGTCCAACGGATCACCACGGTTGCGGCTCCCGTGACTATGGCAACGATTACCGTCGACGACTCTTTTGCTAGCGGAAGCGTCACGGACATTCCACTCACGAACAACAACATCAACCTGCTCACGAACGACAGAGTTCGCATCCTACGGACCTACACTGCTGGCGGAGGCCCAGCGCCTATGGCCGAGACAACCGTACGATTCCAGGTGGTCCCTGTCCGCGACGCCAACCGCTAAGTAAGGCAACCCCATGGCACTCCGCATCCGACCGGCATTCGCGCTCAGCGACGTCCACAACAGGAACATGCAGCTCCTGGTCGCGTAAGCGACATACACCTGTGTAACCTTTCGATCATGGCTCAACGCAAACCCAAGCGCCCGGCAAAGAAGCCGTCCCGCAAACCGCCGAAGAAAGCGTCGTCGCGCAAGGCCGCGCCGCGCAGACGCGGTAAGGCACCCGCGGTAGAGCCTGCACTTCCACCCGTCACGATGACTCCCGCCTTGCGGGAGTCAGCCGTGAACTTCCTGCAAAGTCAGGCGCTCGGCAGCATCCACGGTTTGTGGGTAGCGCTGAAGCAGTGCCCGACCAATGCCAAGGGTGAAGTAGTGGTGCCGGGCCGTGTCTCTGTGCAGCTGATCGGCTATCTCGAACAGACGCAGTCGATCGTGCAGCTCTACATCCGCTTGCCGCGTCCCGATGCGGACACACCACCATCATCGCCACCAAGCGAAGAGCCCGCTACACCAGCCAAACGCACGAAGAAAACTGCGAGGAAGACGAAGTAACCCCCATGGAGTTTTGTTGCGGCGTTGACACGACTGCGGGAGCTGCGAGCACTCCCCCCACCGGCATTGCGGGTGGGGACCTCAGCGGTACATACCCCAACCCGACCGTCGCACGTATTCAAGGTCGGGACGTCAACGCTGCACTACCGGCGGACAACGACATCCTGCAGTTCGACACTGGCACCAACGAATGGGTGCCGACTCCCCCCGGCGTCGGCGTCGACATGCAGGAGACGTACATCGCGAGTGCCGGTGCGTCGCCGTCGATCGGCGTCACTGCAGCCAACGGTGCCATCTCATTCCGAGGCGACGCCGCCGTCACCGACATCCTCGTCTTCGAAGACGACCTCGCGGCGACCACCTGGCGCTTCACCAACTCGGGTGATCTCGTCGGATTGGGTCTGCTTGACGTTGCCGGCAACGTGACGTTTGAGTCCGACCTCATCTTGGACGGAGCGACGGGTGCCGGCGACCTGACGATGGCTGGCAACCTCGACGTCACTGGCACAGGCATTGTCGACGGCACATTTACCGTGGGCGACGGCACCATGGGTGGACTGGTCCGAATCAACGGGACCGGATCGCAATCGGACATCCAGTTCCGGGACGCTGGCGTGACCGCGTGGATTGTTAGCTACCCGCATACGTCGAATGCATTTGAGATCAACCGGCGCGACCCCATCACTGGCGCCAATATCGACAACGCGGTCTTGATCAACTCCGCCACCGGCCAAGTCAACATCCTCAACGATATGAGCCTCCTAGGCACCGGTGCCGACGGCTCCGGCGATCTAGACATGGTGGGTGCGCTTGGTGTCGTCGGCAACGCTACCTTCGAGTCCGATCTCATCCTGGACGGAGCGACGGGGGCCGGCGACCTGACGATGGCGGGCAACTTCCTCATGGACAGCGCCTCGCCGACGGCCACGATCGGCGACGACCTCGGTGCACCGACCCTTGCACTACGGAAGGTGGGCGCCTCGGCCGCGGTGTTCCAGTTCTTCTCTGACAACGTCCTCCGATCGGCGATCATCCTCGACTCATCGGAAAACCTCGCTATCCGCGTCGGCGCCACAGGTACCGAGTTTGAGGTGACCTTCGCCTCCTCTAACGGACGGATTATTGTCCCCGCTGACTTTCGTGTTCAGGGTAACGATTTAGACATCCTAAATGCCCTCCCTCGGTTCAGCCTGGACAGCGCCGATGCGGGACAGTCGATCATCCGGCGGATCGACGCCGCGTCAGCCACACCCGGCCAGCTCCTGATCGAAGGCGGCGCACACATCGGCGGCGGCGCGGCGGACTTCGGCGGCGGCAACCTCTTCTTTGCTGGCGGCGACACGGACGACACCGGGGCGGCGGCTGCAGGCGGCACCATCACTCTTCATGTGGGTATCACGGACGGAGGCGGCGGCCCGGGCACCATTGAGCTTGAGGGCGACACGAACGTCACGGGTGCTGCAAGCGTCAGCGGAGCCCTGGAGATCGACGGTGACCTCAACCACGACGGCACCAACATCGGCTTTTACGGTGTCACTCCAGCTGCACGTCCTGCTGCGTACACGCGCACAGCGACCGTCGTGGAATCACGTACGCTGGCAGCCAATGCCTCTGCAACCGCAGCCAACAACAATGCTCTGATCGCGCAGATCCTCGAAGACCTCGCAAGTACAGGCATCTTCGCACTTGCGTAGAAAAGGAACAGAAATGAAAATCACGTTCACGATCGATCCCAAGCGCGCGCCCGCAGTACTTGCCGCGGTGTTGGCCCTGGACCCCAAGCCGGACAAGAAAGACCAGCGCTACGTCAAAGGCGAGACCGATCAGCAATGGGTGCACCGTATCCTCGAACAGCGGTTCCGCCGGACACTTGTCGCCATCATGAAGAAGGCCGAGCGGCAAGGTGTATCCACTCCCGACCCCGGGATTCCGAACGGCTTGAAAGGTGATCCCGAGGAGCCCGAGGAAGACGAAGAGCCCGAGTAGGAAAAGGAGGCAACGACCCATGCACCACGTCACTTCACTCCTCCTGCTGCTCCTCCTGCTCTGCAGCTGTGCAGTCCCGACCTACGTACTCCCGGACACCGACACCCCCGAGGCAAGAGAGACGATCGAAAAGGGCGCAGCCTACCTCGACGTCAAGCTCAAGTTTGTTGAGGAGAAGGACGACGCCGTCATCACGATCGAGTTCTACAAGCCTCGCCCCAACGGTGTCTGCGGCAAAGAAGTCCGCTCAGGTCCCTGCATGCGCGAGGTCCAGTCGTGCAACAGCTCCATAACTGCGGGACACGAGATAGGCCACGCTCTGGGGTTACAGCACGTTCGGAAGAAGCGCGACACCCAAGAGGAGGACGACAAATACCGGACCAACAACCTGATGGACCCGGTCGCGCCCGCAGTCAATCCGACGGTCACCGACGAGCAGAAGGCGATCGTCAAAGTGCACGCCACAGCACTTACGACGTGCAAGAAGCAGCTCAAGTAGACGGAACGGACATAGACAATGCCCACCGAACTGGACGAAGCGACCCAAGAGGAAGTAATCACAGACGAGAACGAAAAACTCCTCGTGACCGTGCTGGGGCTCCTCCAACGTGTACAGCAGTGGCGCAACGCGAGTGCGGAGATCAGCTCGGCTTTCCCCCACGACCTTCGTGTGGACATCGACGAAACACTTCGGGCAGCAGCGGACACAGCAGTCGATGCGCCAGTACCTCCGAAATAGGTGGCGGCAGTGACACGACCAAGGAAGGGATGGAAGGTCGTAGGCTTCCTCGGAAGTGTCTTCGGAGGTCTCTTCCTGCACAGCCGTCGAGCCCGCGCCGCGGGGCCTGGCCATCCAAAACCCCCAGCCAATCTACGGACGGTGGACAGCAAGCTCACAGCGCTCCCTGTTGCAGCCGCAGTCGCCGCCGGGGGCTCCTTCATCGTCGTTGCCGTCGACAAGGCCCACCGTAGCGCGGCTGGGGCGATCATCGCAAAACGTGCACGCCGTCACTCCACACTGGAGTACGTGATCATCGACATGGACCTGGCGCGTGCCTTGGCCGCGGAGCGTCCGGGAGTCCTCAAGCCGATCCCAGCAGACGCGTGGGGAGGCGTGGCGGCGATCGTCGACAAGCAAGTCGTCATGCACAAGTACTTCCGCGCGACGGACAACCTCAACACGGAGGTCGCCGTCGCCGAGGAGGTCCTGCTGTGGGAACGTGAAGCACTACCACCGGCTGAAGCATCAGTCGCATCAGGATTGCTAGCTCTTGCACCGCCCGCTTGACCCGCTCTGGAGACTTCCGGTACCAGGAGGGTACGTGGTTCTCGCAGCACTTCATCTTCTGTTCCACCTATGGCTGGACTTCATCGAAGCTCCGCAGCCGCTCAACGCCCAGGTCTTGGAGCGCATCGCCGAGTACCCGACAGACGGGACGCACCCCTACGGCTGGCACAACGCGGCCAACGGCACGACCACCGACTTGACGTACGCGGGTACCACCGTCGCTCGGGCTGGACCGAAGAAGCGCACGTACTGTTGCGGAGTCACCTTCGAAGTCGCTCTGGGTGCGCTGCTCGACGCCAACAACGGACCACTGAAGGACGTCGACGCCAAGACCATCCGCAACGTGCGGCGTGGGTTCTGCGGGGCTCATCCACGCTGGGGCGAGCGGCAAGTTGCCGCTGTCTTGCCGGAGTACGGGCTCGGCATCGAAGTGGGCGTCGAGGATGCCCAGCCAGGCGACTTCGTGCAGCTGTGGCGGCGCGACGGGACCGGGCATTCTGCCGTCTTCCTCGGATGGGTCACCGACACTGCGGACACACGGGTGGCGATCCACTACTGGTCCACGCAGCGTGTGACGGACGGAATCGGCTACCGTACCGAACGGCTGCGCGGCATCGATCGCCTGTACATGGCGCGGCTGCAGCTGCCTGCTAGCGCCGACGCCTCTTCTTGAGACGCTTGCTGATCGCCCACGTCGTGACGACGGCGCCGGCCAAGAACAGGTACGGCGTCAGGATGCCTGCAGTTTGGTCTTTGGGGCTCATCAGTCAAAATGTCTCAGACGTTTTTTCTAGTCAGATAGCGGCGACGCGCTGGGCTACCCCTGGCGCATTACGGACTTTTTCGGTGGCTTCCAACACCTGCTCTAGCTCTTTCGCAAAGGTCGCACGTGCCTTCTTGGAGTCCGTCCACGACGCAAAAGCGCCATCGTCATCATCGTCGTCATCGTCATTGAGAACCTCGCGGTAACGTTCCGCCAACGCGAGACCCGTCTCCACGGGTTCGTCATCGACCCAATCCAACAGCCCATGGGCGCTCAACACCACATACGCATAGGCGGCGACACGAAGCTCTGCGATGACGTTGAGCTTGTTCCCTGACCGTGGCCCTGGATAGAGGCGATGCGAAGCTTTGGTGATCGGTTTCAAGGCGCCGGGTGAAAACTCACTCATCATCCACCCGAGTTGGGCGTCGCCGTCCAGTGGTCCGTAACCCCATGCTCCCATGATCTTATTCTACCCGCGGCTTCGCGCGGGCCACAGCTATTTTTTCGAGTCGAAGCGGACTGCCCGCCAACTCGTATAGCGCCGAGCGCCGCTCAGCCCACTCCTTCGTATACCGCTCACTGCCAGGGTCCACCAACCTCCCTACCACCAACGCCTCCATCAATGGCAGCACATTTCTTGTTACTCCCCGTTTGGCAAAGAAATCATTTAATCCCAACTCTTCCCATATCCCGTGACACATGTGCTCGGCTCCTATGCTCCTGTGCGTCTGGCTCTCAAGTGAATTGACGTCAATGCTTTGGTAGTCTGTCTCAGCCTCTTCACCAATCTCCCGGGCTTGCTTGCGG
>SDBS01004271.1_pt1 | contig 13994 bp, 13 predicted proteins | sample 2277091 | NCBI WGS metagenome assembly SDBS01 (sample SAMN10404972, study PRJNA504765) | marine sediment metagenome | isolation source: marine sediment core GS10_PC15, 163 cmbsf | place: Arctic Ocean: Southern Knipovich Ridge | collected 2010
TAACCGGCAGCGCCGACAAGCAAGACTCGGCTTCCTGTCACCGGGAACCTATGAACAAAGATTCTATGCAGGACTGCTGGCAGCATGAAAGGTTTGGTGTCCACTATTGACATCCGACCTCAATGGCGATATGGGTTGCTTGGTAGAGTATTTACGCAGTGTGAACAAGTTTAAGCTCGTAATAGCCTGCAAGCGTGATAGCAGTTCATATCAAATACGGAAGGTAGCTAGCGGCAACATCATGTTTATCGACTACCTTAGGTGGAAGTTTGAGTTTGAAATGAAGTAGAAGGGACAACTGTAGGATTGGATACCCACAGTCCTCCCTTCCATCGTGATACAGCATAATACTAGCACGCTCTCTCTTATTTGTCAAGTATACATTGACCAAATAAAAAATAGCCGCAGCCCGAGAAGACTACGGCTATTCCCATTATCGTTTAAGGCTTAAGGATTAATACATGCCCTCCATACCACCACCCGGAGGCATGGCTGGCGCCTTCTCCTTCTCTGGGATATCACTGACCAGTCCGTCAGTAATCAAAACCATGGAAGCAACACTAGCGCCATTTTCCAGAGCCGACCTCACCACCTTGGTTGGGTCAATAATACCCTTTTTCACCATATCGCCGAACTCACCAGCTTCAGCATCATAACCAACTCCCGGTGGGCTCTTCTTCACCGCATTCACTATCACCGAGCCATCCTCCCCGGCATTTTCGGCAATCCAGCGAATCGGCTCCTCCACCGCCTTCTTCATAATATTAACCCCGGTAGCCTCATCCCCACTAACCTTGAGTTTATCCAGGACCGGAAGAGCATTGATTAGGGCGACACCACCACCCGGCAGGATACCCTCCTCCACCGCCGCCCGGGTCGCCGACAAGGCATCCTCAACCCGATGCTTCTTCTCTTTAAGCTCAACCTCAGTAGCCGCCCCCACCTTGACTACGGCAACACCGCCAACCAGCTTAGCCTGCCTCTCATGAAGCTTCTCACGGTCAAAATCAGAGGTGGTTTCCTCTATCTGGGCCTTAATCTGCTTTATCCTACCCTTGATAGCCTCCTCCGAGCCTTTGCCCTCAATAATGGTAGTTTTATCCTTATCGGTCACTACCCGGCGAGCCCTACCTAAGTCCTCCACGGTAACTGAGTCCAGCTTACGTCCCACCTCCTCTGAAATTACCTTGCCGCCGGTGAGAACCGCCATATCCTCCAACATTGCCTTGCGCCGGTCACCAAAACCCGGAGCCTTGACCGCGAGAACATTAATGGTCCCCCGCAGCTTGTTAACCACCAAGGTAGCCAGGGCTTCACCATCCACATCCTCAGCCACAATGAGCAGGTTCTTTGACACCTGCAGTATCTTCTCCAGAGCCGGTAAAAGGTCAGACACCGCGGAAATTTTCTTATCGGTAATAAGGATGTAAGGGTCTTCTAGCACCGTCTCCATCTTCTCAGCACTGGTAATGAAATAGGGGCTGATGTAACCCCGGTCAAGCTGCATTCCCTCCACATACTCAGTTTCATAGGCTAGACCCTTGGATTCCTCGACGGTGATAACCCCATCCTTACCCACCTTCTCCATCACCTCAGCAATCAGGTCACCAATCTTTTTATCGACGGCGGTTATGGTCGCTACTTGAGCAATCTGCTCCTTTCCCTTCACCTCAGTGGATACTCTCTTAAGCTCAGCAACAATAGCGCTGGTTGCCTGCTCAATACCCCTTTTTAGCGCCATAGCCTCGGCTCCCGCGGCGACATTCTTAAAACCCTCGGTAATTATAGCGTGAGCCAAGAGGGTTGAGGTAGTAGTGCCATCACCACAGGCATCATTAGTCTTGGTAGCGGCTTCCTTAACCAACTGCACCCCCATATTTTCAAAGGGGTCAGGAAGCTCAATCTCCTTGGCAATAGTGACCCCATCGTCAATTACTGACGGGGCACCCCATTTCTTATCCAGTGCCACCGCATGCCCCTTAGGGCCCAAGGTTACTTTCACCGCATCAGCTAGAGTATCTATGCCCTTCTTCAAAGAACGTCTAACTTCTTCCTTAAATATAATCTGTTTAGCCAATTTTCTCCTCCTTATATACTAAACCTGATTTGTTATTTAGTTTTCTTAGCCAGAATGTCGCTCTCGCGCAAAATCATTAACTCCTCACCGTCAATCTTAATCTCCGTGCCTCCATATTTAGCATAAATCACGATATCGCCCACCTTAACGTCCATGGGAATTCGCTTCCCCTCATCAGTTAACCTGCCCTCACCCACTGCCATCACCTTCCCCTGCTGGGGCTTCTCCTTAACGGTATCGGGCAGCACTATACCCCCTTTACTCATTGTCTCCTGTTCAATGGGTTTGACCACTACCCGGTCAGCTAGCGGTTTAATCTTCTCTGCCATGCCAATTCTCCTCCTTAATTTTAGATTAGCCTATTTCGGCTCAACTGATTAGCACTCTCCCCTTGAGACTGCTAACTTCTATATAATACAGTAAAAAGCTATACCTAGCAACTCGGTAGATAGCCATTATCAGCCAACGCCACTAGCTTAGAGATATTGTAGTATCATAATCAATCTCTTGCTATCTATAAAGTGTTCATTACTATAGTTATTATGATTTTCGCTATCAGAACGTCAGCGAGGCCCAACCATCCTCCAGCAGTTGAGATATTATCGAGCCGACATAGACAACCTTAATTCCTAGCCCTTCGAGCATATCAGTTATATTCTCCCTGTCCGCGCACCACTTGCAGGCTAAAATCTCAATGCCAGCCTCCTGCAATTCCTTCAGCTTTTTCTGAACCTCAAGGTCTTAGGCAACCACCTTCTCAGACGGTCAAAATATAATCAGCTTGACCTCGTCCATCCACTTCTTCTTGGCGGCATTCAATGGGTATACGAGTCCGACCTCTAGTGCGACTTCCCTGTCCCCGCTACTCAGAAGAATAAAAACTTTTTTGGCCATAATTGGCACCTCCATTATCTTAAGCCAGCTTAAGGCTGGGAATCACATCCAAATCCAAGCCATCCTTCTTGCCAGCCTGGAAATGATAGTAGCCACAGGCAGCAATCATAGCTGCATTATCAGTACATAATATCGGCTCGGGGACTAGAACCGGAATGGTTGAATCACTAGCCAGCCACTGACGAAGTAACCCGTTTGAGGCTACCCCACCCGCCAGCAAGATATGCCTCACCCGATACTCTTTAGCTACCGTCACCGCCTTATTGACCAGGACCTCAATCACTGCGGCCTGAAATGAGGCAGCGGCATCAGCCGGAGATGAGATTTTACCCCCTTCCACCAGGCGCAGCAGAGCCGTCTTGACGCCACTAAAGCTGAAGTCGCTAGTCCCTTTTAGCCAGGCACGAGGTAGATTGAGACAGTCAGTGCCACCTCTTGCCACCCGCTCAATAGCAGGACCGCCGGGGTAGCCCAAACCGAGTATCCGGGCCGCCTTGTCAAAGGCTTCGCCAGCCGCATCATCACGCGTCCGTCCGATGACGACATAATCCCCGTGCCCCCGCATTAACACCAGGTCGCTATGCCCACCGGAAACAATCAGGCACACCACCGGGAAATCAATGATATGGTCGGTGAGCCAGTTAGCGTAGATATGGCCCTCCAGGTGATTGACCCCGGTAAGGGGTAGTCCATGAGCCAGACAAACAGCCTTAGCCACATTTACTCCCACCAGCAATGAACCGGCCAGACCCGGTCCTATGGTAACGGCAATACCCCCTAAATCACCCCAGCTGACCTTAGCCTCCGTCATGGCCTGCTCAACAACAGGAATGATGGTCAGGACATGCTGTCGGGAGGCGACTTCGGGGACAATCCCACCATAGCGAGCGTGGATTTCCACCTGCGAAGCAATCGCATTAGACAGGATGCTCTCACCGTCCGACACCACCGCCGCCGCCGTTTCATCACAGGAGGTCTCAATCCCCAGGATTTTCATATACTGGATTATAGCATAGACGCAAGCCAGTAAAACAATAATAAACATTACTATAAAGATTGTTTGGCTACCTCACCTCCCTCACTTAATAAGAGAATGGGTCAAGGGAATAGGTTGCTAAATACTCTCAGCCTACACTCTTTGACACCCCTATTAGCCAATGCTATGATGAATTTACTAAAAGGAAATCAACTAGGTGGTCCTTAAACCAGTATCTAAGAGTGGGGTGATGATATATGACCGGCACAGAAACGCTATATCTGGCACTTTTTATTGTCTGTCTTTTACTATCTGCCTTCTTTTCCGCCTCGGAAACCGCCTTTACCGCCTTGCAAAGGATAAAGGTTGAGCACATGGTCAGCACCAATGTACCCGGAGCAGAGCGAATAGCCAAGATGATGCAGCACCCTGAGAAACTCCTGTCCACCATCCTGACCGGCAACAATCTGGTTAACACGGCGGCAGCCGCGCTGGGCACTTTCCTCGCCATTTCCATCTGGAAGGAGTGGGGGATTCTTATTGCCACTATTGGAGTAAGCATTATCCTCCTGGTGTTCTGTGAAACTACTCCCAAGATCATCGCTGTCCATAATGCGGAGAAGATGTCTATAAGGCTGGCGCAACCGATACAGGTAGCGTCCTTGATATTTACCCCGGTGGTACTGGTGCTGAGCTCAATAGCCTCAAAGTTTAGTAAACTGGCCGGCGGGGAACCAGTAGCCAAGTCTCTGGTTAGTGGGGAGGAAATCCGCACCATGATATCAGTGGGGCACAGAGAGGGAACGGTAGAGAAGGATGAGGCTGAGATGCTGCACGCCGTTTTCGAGTTTGGTGACCGACCGGTTCATGAGGTTATGGTACCCCGCCCCGAGGTTATATGTATTGAGCAAGGTTCAACAGTGGCTGCTTTCCTGGCCATCTATGCCCAATCCCCCCTATCCCGCTTCCCGGTATATCAGGAGAACATGGACACTGTGGTCGGCATCCTCTCCATAAAGGATGTGCTTATGGGCCTGGCTAACGGCACCACTAACAAGCAGAGTGTCATTGATGACCTCGTTCGCCCTGCCTACTTCACCCCCGAGAGCAAGCATATCAATGAACTCTTTGCCGAGATGCGGGATAATAACTACCGGATGGCGGTGGTGGTGGATGAATACGGGGGCACTGCCGGCATTGTCAGCCTCAGCCGACTGGTTGAGGAGATTGTCGGCCAGGTAGGGGACGAGCTGGCTAGCGTGGAAAAGGAATATGAAGCCATCAATGAATATACCTTCCAGATTGATGGCAGTATGCGTATTGAAGAGGCTAATGAAGAGATGGAGCTGGAGCTACCCGAGGGTGAATATGAGACTGTAGCGGGCTTCATCCTTGACCTTTTAGGACACATACCGAAACGAGGCGAACAGCTAAGGTATAAGGGCTTAAAGATAGTGATAACCAAGATGCGTGGGCTAAAAATAGAGGAAATCCTACTGACCAAGGAAAAGAAGACGGGGCATGCACCGCTTGAGGGTTAGGTTCAAACGGGGACAGGAGCTAAAGTTTATCTCCCACCTTGACGTGATACGCCTGTGGCAAAGAGCCTTCCACCGGGCGAGGATACCCCTAGCCTACTCTGAGGGGTTTAGCCCCCACCCTCGAATATCCCTGGCCGCTCCGCTACCCATCGGGGTAACCAGTGAAGCTGAGCTAATGGACATCCACCTAAGCAAATGGGTCTCTCCACACTTCTTCACTAACGCCCTAAGCCAGCAGCTACCATCGGGTATCGAAATACTACAGGTGTATCCCATATCCCCAAACCAGTCCTCCCTACAATCACAGGTCCGTTTTGCCGAATACAGGGTTACCGTGGAAACAGAAAGGGGAAAGCAGGATATAGAAGGTGTCATTAGCGGTCTGCTCTCAGCCGAGCATCTGCCATGGCAACATCACCGAGATACTGGCCCGCGAAACTACGACCTAAGGGCGCTAATTGACGACCTGCGGCTAATGGAATGGCAACATCCCTATTGCACTATCGCTATGAGATTACGCTGTGACCCAAGCGGTTCGGGAAGGCCAGAGCAGGTCGTCCTCGCCCTAGGTTTTACCCACCACCCCCAGTTAATACATCGCACCAAACTCATCTTGCAAACGAGCTAGATAGGCTAGATACCAAATAGCGGCTAACCAGAGAATAACCTAAAAAGCTGGATATCAGGATAATGGCAACGATAAAAGAGCGAAAAAAACCGCTAGAGCAACGGGTACTAGACTTTATCCGAGAGCGCTGCCCGATACCAAGCCAGTCCTGCCTGCTGGTAGCCGTATCCGGTGGCCCCGATTCAGTTTGCCTGCTTTATATCCTGGTTAAACTCAAGGATGAGCTGGGGATAAGGCTACACATAGCCCATCTTAACCATCAGCTGCGCGGGGCTGAGTCTGAAGCCGATGCTCAGTATGTTTCTACTTTAGCCCAACACCTCGGTATCCCAGCCACTATAGAAAAGGGCGAAGTAAAGGCATATCAAGCCCAAAAACGTATCTCGCTAGAAGAGGCAGCCCGCGAGGTGCGATATAGCTTCCTGGCTCAAACGGCTAAGGCTATCGAATCCAGTCAGGTGGCCATCGGGCATACCAGGGACGACAACATAGAGACGATACTGATGCACCTGATTCGGGGAAGCGGAACCAGAGGACTTCAGGGGCTTCAGCCTTATACTGAGTGGCAATCTTCACAGAACCGCCTCACCATAATCAAACCACTACTCAACGTCAACCGGGAAGAAACCACCCGCTACTGCCAGCACCACAATCTTATGCCCCACCTTGATACCTCCAACCTGTCACTGTCACCATTAAGAAATAGAATCCGCCTCAAGCTTCTGCCCCTGCTTAAGAGCTACAATCCCAGGGTAGCTGAGGCTATCCTGCGAACAGCCCGCATTGCCGCTGACGACCTCGCTTTCCTCGAGAAGGAGGGAGCCCGATTATGGGAGCAAATTGCCCGAAGACAAGAAGCCATTATTATCCTAGATAAAGAAGGGTTCCTTGAGTTACCCCCGGCCCTTAAGCGACACCTATTGCGAATGTCCCTAGAGAAGCTACTGGGTAGTCTTCAGGATATTGAGACACGCCACATTGAAGAAATAATGAATGCCCTAACCAAGCCAGCCGGAAAGCGGCTCAGTCTGCCCGGAAACTTAATCTTTACCATAGAGTACGGCCGCTACCTGATAGGCAAAGACCCGGCAGCCTTATCCCCCTTCCCCACTCTAGAGGGTGAGTTACCCCTAATCCTACCCGGCGAAACCCTGCTTCCCGGCTGGCAGATAAAGGCCAGCATCATAAATCGGGAACAGATGGTAAAAATGGGGAAGCCCGAAGGGGCTAATGCCCCTTCGGAAACTACACCTCCCCTTCCCCTTGGTAAAGGGAAGGGGATAGGGTTTCCAAATAATCTCTTCACTGCCTATTTTGACCGGGATAAAGCCGGAGATAAACTGGTAGTCAGAAGTCGCCAGCGCGGTGACCGGTTTCAACCGCTGGGGATGAGCCAGCCCAAGAAGCTAAATGAGTTTATGATTGATGTCAAAATCCCCCGCCTCTGGCGCCAGCGAGTACCCATTGTTTGCTCTCCTCAGCATATAGTCTGGGTAGCCGGCTGGCGCATAGATGACCGGGTAAAAGTTACAGATGATACTAGGCAGGTCTTGTGTCTGAAATTTGAGCGGGGCTAGACTTCAGATATGGCGGCTATCTTTCGCCAGCGAAGCCAGAGAGCCAAAGCGGTTACCGACAGTGCGTATACAATAACGTAGATTTCCAATTGAACAACGCTGGTAAGGACTCCCCCAACCAAGAGAACAGCGCTATAGTTAAGAAAGGCATGCAGGCAAGAAGCGATAAGATAAAACTGCCATCCTTTACCCTTAGCCAGCCCATAACCAGCCAGCGCTGAGAACGCAGTATGCGCGGCGACAACAAAGAATCTCTCCCCAAAAGGCGCCAGCGCCATAAGACCACCAGTTTGTACCGCTTCCCAGCTCCAGCCAGAGGCAAGGGCAGTATTGTGCACCCACTGCGCTTCAAAAGCCCCAAACCCTGCCCCAGCTACAGCCCCAATAGCCAACCCCGGTTTAGGGTCGAGATTTTTACCCACACGCCGCCAATAGACAACTATTGGGACTAATTTGGCGCCCTCCTGAACCAGCCCGCTAAGCAGTATAGCCGGTATCCCCATGAGCAGAATCCGGCGCATAACAATTTCTTGGCTCCAGAAATTAATTATGGCCTGCCCAGTCAAAGCTTGAAGCGGAATTTGAACGAAAGAAATGGCCGCCAATGCCAGAAAAGCACTACCAGCCATGACTGCCCAGAGCATGGGCCTACTACGAAGCGGTGGGCGGTAGGAGGCAAGCCAGATAGCGCCAAAGGCTATCGCCAGACCAATACCCCAGACGCTGGGATTAGCAAAAAAAGATAAGAAGAAACCAGTCGTCTGTTCTAACATAAATTCCCCCTCATCTTCTAGCGGTGGCGACCAGAACCACGCCTACTATAGTAAGGGTTATTGCAGTAGCTACTGCGAAGCAGATGACTCCCCCAATGAATCGGGCTCTTTTCACCGTTACCTTACGATATAATATTCTATGAAGTAATCATAACATAGCCTGCGTCATATTTTCTGCTCAGCAACATTAATGTGGGTTCAAAGAGGGTCAGCGAGAAAAGAAAACAGGAAACCGACTGTATGCTCTATAACTTGAATGATACTGAGCCTTACATCACCCGCTTGAGGCGGGGATTGAGGGTAATACCGGGAATCCGTCCCCTTTTGGCAATTGGCTTACCCTCAACCTCATGCAGGTCGGCGGTAAAATCAATCGGCTTAGCCCCGCTGATATAGCTACCGACGCCAAAGCCGTCAACCGGGGCGCCACTCTCCAGAAAGTGGGTGATGCGCTCCGGGTCAAGGCCACCACTAACAAAAATGCTGACATGCCTGAAGCCGGCTAAATCCAGCCTGGCTCTAACCTCTTTGACCAGGTCGGGAGTAACCCGGCCCCGCTCGCCGGGAGTATCCAGTCGCACACTCTTAAGCCTCTTACCCAGTGCCTGAGCCACCCGCAGGCTCTCCTCAGCCTCATCCTTAAAGGTATCAACCAGGGATACCCGGGGCACCTCAGCCGGCATACACTTATCAAAAGCGAGCGTGGCTTTAACTGTGTCACCGATAACTATAATCAGCGCGTGAGGCATGGTGCCGGTGGGTTCAATACCGGCCAGCCTGGCACCGGCGATACTGGAGCAGCCAGTACAGCCACCAATAATAGCCGCATACTCCATCACTCCAGCCACGGAGGGGTGAACATGACGGGCTCCAAAGCTGGTGATGGGTATCCCCCGGGCCACCTCAACACACTCTCTAGCCGCAGTTGCCCAACCACTACCGTGGGCTAAAATACCACAAATAGCCGTTTCATAAAGCCCGTAACTCTGATAGGGAGCCGTGATGCGCAGCACCACTTCCTTCCTGTCCATGGTCTCACCCTCAGCCAGAGCCCACACCTCACGACTGTCCTCAGGCAGAACACCGGAGAGTAAAGCCTTGACCTCTTCGATACCACAGAATATTCCCGCCCGACTGGAGAATACCTCCATGGTCGCTACCGGGTTAAGCGCCTCACAACGCAATATATCTACAGTACGGACAAAGTAGATATCCGCCGTCTCCCCGGAAAGAACCGCTTCAGACGGCTCAAACTTAGGCGTCCTAACTGGGCTAGCTCTAACGTAGGTTAATTTTGCCCCTAGAACCCTCTCCATATGCTCCAGGGCAAAGTGGTGCACCCGCTCATCAGACGAAGCCACACCGTCAACCGGCACCTCAACCTCATAGCCACGGTTTCTGGCATCAGCCACGGTGTGGAGCACACAAATATCGGTGCATACGCCGCAAACAATCAACCTCTCCGGCTTGAGCTTGGCTAATTCCTCCTCAAGCGGGGTTTTAAAAAAGCCACTGAAATGTTTCTTGGGTATCACCTCACCCTGATAGCGGGCTAATTCCGGAATCACCTCCGCCTCAGGAGTGCCTTCAATACAGTGCGGCGGGAAAATCTTAAACTCCGGGTCATCAGGGCTATGACGGTCACTAAGGAAGAGTAGCTTGGAGCCTTCGTTGAGCTCCCGCTCTAGAAGAGCTTGAACGTTGGGGATTATGCGACGGGCTCTCGCCCCACAATAAAGAGGGTAACCCTCTTCCAGAAAACCACGGAGCATATCTATAACCAAAACTGCTTTAGCCATCGCCAAACTCACCTCCTAAACTAAATGCTCCCGAAGTCAGTTTGAAAAACCTCCTAAACTAGATGCCCCCGAAGTTAGTCCGAAAAAATTCCTAAGCCAGATATTCTCGCAACTCACGGGCCAATTCAAATGGGTCACTGGAAACAACACTAGCGGCATATATTTCCATACCGCCGATATCTGAGGCTCGGCTGCCGGGGTCTCCCCGGTCTACCAGCCAAGCCATTACCGGAAAGTCTGCCCAGCTCTCCTCAGTCTCTGCCAGTGGCGGGGTTACCAGACCAAGATTAAAAGAGTTTACCCCCAGTCGGTCCCTAAAACAAGCCAGCACATCGTAAATCATATTTTTAAAAGAAAGGTCTAGTTCCTCCGCCAAGAGAATAACCTCATTATCCTTGAATGGGGTGAGGTGGGCAAGTATTTTAACCCCTCCCTTTACCACCGCACAGCCCACAGAATGATGAGCCTGAAACAGGTCACTAAAGTAGTTAGTGCCATAATTTTGTTTGTAGTTAAGAGCCGCCTGCCGCAGCCTCTCAATCTTGGCGTAGTGCCTATCCCGGGTCAGCATTACCTGAGCGTGCCCATGGTTTATCGAGGCACCGGCCCGCCACAGGCAATTCCACATGAAGAAGAAATACTTGGCCTGAGGCTCTCTAACCCGCGCCCGCCGTGCCCACTCCCAGCCAACATCAATATAGTCAATAACCTGCTCTCGGGAAAAATGAAGGGGGTGAAAATCGTTAAAAATAACCATGCCGTGCCAGCCGTCATACTTAGCAATATTACTCGCCGTAATGCAGTGCCTACCCACTACCCGGCCAAAAAGGTCTTCCGGGGTATTATCCTCAGGATTACTAAATAAATCATCCTTACCGGCATCAGCAAGCTGAGCCTCCAGACTCCATCCTTCTTTAAACTCAGCGGGGCGGGAACTGCGCAGCCGATTAAATAGCGTCTCCTCCAGGGTTATCACATTGGCTATTTTGATAATCTTCTGCCTGGTGACGGCTTCTACCGAACCAAACTGCTGTTTCACCCAGGGCCTCATGCTCAGCGGGATACGTAGCTCACCTACCGCCGTGGTAACCCTGTATATCCGCCGAAACAGTGCTTTCTCCCCGGCGGGTAAGGAACCTACTATCGCCTCTAGACTGGTGATATCCGGTTTGTTTACTACCACGGTAGCTCCAATCTACTCCTGTTGAATGATGACAGCTTAATGCAGGAAATGTCTCACTCCGGTAAATACCATCGCGATGTTATATTCGTCCGCCGCCCTGATTGAGTCTGCGTCTCTTATTGAGCCGCCGGGTTGAATAATAGCCGTTACCCCAGCGGCAGCGGCGGCCTCCACCACGTCAGGAAAGGGGAACATAGCGTCCGAAGCCAAAACACTGCCCTTAGTCTTCTCGCCAGCCTTTTCTTTAGCGATTTGAGCACTGACAATACGACTGGGCTGTCCGGCTCCCATACCTAAAATTGTCTTATCCTTGACCAGCAAAATGGCGTTAGACTTCACATGCTTAACGGCACGCCAGGCAAAGAGCAGGTCGTCAATCTCGGCTGGAGTGGGCTCGCGTTTGGTTACCGTTTTCAATTTGACACTACCCTCGGGTAGGGAATCCGAGGTCTGAACTAGAAAGCCACCCTTCACCCGACGGAAGTCAAGGTTGGCTGGTTCTGCTTTACCGTAGCCCGGTGGCAGCTCAGCAACCAGAATACGTAAATTCTTTTTATTTCTCAGTAGCTCAAGAGCTTCTGGCTCATACTCCGGGGCGATAACTATCTCATAGAAGACCGATTTCATCTCCTCAGCCATAGCTAAAGTAACCGCTCGGTTTGAAGCCACAATACCACCAAAGGCAGCTACCGGATCACCGCTAAACGCCCGCCGGTAAGCTTCGGCAATATCATCATGACTGGCCAGGCCACAGGGATTAGTGTGCTTGATAACTGATACCGTGGTCGCGGCAAAATCGGTTACCACCCCCCAGGCAGCATCGGCATCCAGGATATTATTAAAGGAGAGTTCTTTACCCCATAACTGCTCCGCCCAGGTAATACCGGTTGGCTTTCTCTCGCCAACTGCCATCTCAACATAGAAGCTAGCCGGCTGGTGAGGGTTCTCACCATAACGAAGTCCGTAGCGCTTCTTTAGGGCTATGGTCATCTCGTCAGGCAGACCCTCCACATCCTGCCTAAGATACTGCGAAATAGCGGTATCATAGATAGCTACATGCTGGAAAGCCTTTTGCGCTAATCTTTTCCGCTCCGCCAGGTCTATATCCCCCTTCTTCAATTGCTCCAGAACCAGAGGATAATCAGCCGGGTCTACTACCACGATAACGCCGGGAAAATTCTTGGCTGCCGCCCGAATCATGGTAGGGCCACCAATATCAATGTTTTCCAGCGCCTTTTCAATGGTCACCCCCTCCTTAGCCACCGTCTGAACAAAGGGATAAAGGTTAACCGCCACCAGGTCAATAGTCTCCATATTATTCTCAGCCAGCTCCTGCATATGTGCCGGAAGGTCACGCCGGGCCAGAATACCACCGTGAACTGCCGGGTGCAGGGTCTTTACCCGACCATTAAGAATCTCAGGAAAGCCAGTGATTTCCGAGACGCTTTTAACCGCTACTTGAGCCTCTACCAATGCCTTCCTGGTGCCACCGGTAGAGAATAGGTCAAACCCTAACTGGCTTAACTCCTTAGCAAACTCAGTTACCCCTGCTTTATCAGAAACACTGATAATAGCTCGCATAAAAACCTCCGATTACTTCTTACAACTTCATTCTAGCCAGCCTCTTTTGAACTGCCTCACTAGTGAGTTCCCGCAGAGCATCAGAGGCAATCCATCGAGCAGCCTTTGAATCGATTCGCTGGATTTCCTTAGCAGTATTTATTACAGCTTTGTTTAAGTTCAGATTCCTCTTCCCTATGTTCCTAAGCGCCCAGTTGACGGCTTTTTTCACCAAATTGCGCTCGTCCGTAGCTCCCTGTATTATCACCGGAAACAGTGCGATGATTTTTTTGTCTTCTGCTTTTTTATTATGCCACGCAAGGCAAGCTATCAGCGCGAAAGCAGCTCTCTTGACGAACTCTTCTTCCCTCTCAGTCCAATCGATGATTTTCTTCCAGGCGATGGGAACCTTCTCGAAAAGGTTCATGCACACCTGATCGCAAACATCCCAGGAGTCAAAGTTCTTAACCCAGGCTTCCATTTGCTCTTCGGTAACCATTTTTGGCTCATCAATCATGCTCGCCAGTATCCGGGCTTCGTGGACATTTGACGCCCAAAGCTGCTGAGCCAAGTCATGATTTCCCCCGGCTTCTTTAGCTATCTTTCTCAGATTCGGAATAGATATCCCGTAGGTGTTTTCAGGATTAATGCCAAACCGTGCCATCCCCTTCACTGCCTCAGGGTCAGATAGAGACTTTAGTTTTTGGATGATGTCGTTATATTGCATATCTCTCCCTTTATTTTTAACCTCACCCCCTGTGTCCCCCTCTCCTTCAACCGTGGTGTACGAAAGGTAAAACTCCCACGGTTTCCTCGGAGACACTATGTGGAGGCATAGGGATAGTATAATACACTTTTGCTTCTGATTCATCCACCTCAATCCTTTCTACAAAGGACTTGAGGAAGCTCCTTTGCTCAATTATGGATGATTTCCCCAGCAAGTTTCGAAGGTCGTCGGCATAGTCCTTCACTACTTGAGGGTCAGC
>SDBS01004273.1_pt1 | contig 13991 bp, 4 predicted proteins | sample 2277091 | NCBI WGS metagenome assembly SDBS01 (sample SAMN10404972, study PRJNA504765) | marine sediment metagenome | isolation source: marine sediment core GS10_PC15, 163 cmbsf | place: Arctic Ocean: Southern Knipovich Ridge | collected 2010
CCTCTATTGTGGACAAATATGGTAACTCGACATCCCTAAGCTATGTCAACAATCGTCTTGACAAAGTTACCGGCGCGTCGGGCCGATGGTTGTCTTTCATATATAACGCCGATGCTCAGATCTCGAAAGTCACTGATTCAGCCGGGCGCTCAGTTGGATACGGCTATAACTCCGATAGCGACCTTACCAGCTTTACCGACGCTCGAACAAAAACGATCAACTACACCTATGACGGCAGAAGCCAACTTGAAAGCATCAAAGAAGCAGGTGCCGTAAAGCCGATGGTCACAAACGCCTATAACGCTTTTGGGCAGGTTAAACAGCAGTCCGATGCCAACGATAATGTCATAACATTTTCATATAATCGCCAACTTCGTAAAACTTATATGACTAACAGCCAAGGCGATATGACAACCCACAAACATGACGGGCGTTTCAGGCTACTGGAAACCGTCGACCCGGAAGGTGAGGCAACGCAGCTTGACTACGCCAAACTTGACAAGCCCGAAATGACAACAAATAAGGGTGGGTTCAGCGCGAATATAAGCTACGATGCCAACGGTAACGTGGCTCAGAATAATGACCTTGGGGGACACAAAACCGAGGCTGGATACGACCTGGCCAACAGCAACCTGCTCTGGGCAGAAGATGCCCTTGGGCGGCGGTCAACTTACACATATGACCCATCCGGCAAATTTCTTGACAGAGTCTTAACACCAATCGGCACAACACTTTTTGAATATTACGCCGACGGGTTCATTAAGACGTTGACTGACGCCAACACTCACCCCACCAGCTTCGAATACAACTTATTTGGCAACCTGACCAAAGTCATCGACGCCACAGACGCCTCCACCACCATGGGCTATGACGATGCCGGGCGGATGACCTCAGCAACCAACGCCGTGGGCAACACAAGCGAGTACTCATATGATGAGGCCGGCAACATCCTGAATATCAAAGACCCGTTGGCTGCTCTCTACCCGTCCCAGCGCCACCAGGTTGACTTCACCTATGACGATAGGGGCAACCAGACTTCTTTTATGGATGCCAATAGCAATCTGACCAGCTTTCTCTATGACGACATGAACAGCCTCACGAATGTCGTTGACGCCTTTGATTCCACGACTACCTACGGCTTTGACCCTAACTACAACCTATCATCCGTCACCGACGCAGAGGGCCACATCACCAGATACGGCTATGATGCAAACGATAGGCTTAACAGCATTACCGACCCGACCAGCAAAACAGTTGAATACCGATATGACCCAACCGGCAACCTAACCACCGCCATCTATCCAAACGGCAACAGAAGTTACTTCGGCTATGATAGGGATGATCTGCTTGAGTCGATAAGGTACGGCAGCGAAGATCCCTCATACGCCTTTGAATACAATCCACTTCATCAACTGACCGGTGTTGTCGATAATAATGGTGATGCATGGAACTATGACTATGACGAAGGAAATCGGTTGATAGGGCAGGCTGAGAAGATAAATTCAAGTGTTGGGACATATACGGTTGACAGGGGATATGACCCTGTTTCCAACTTGGTTGGCATAAAAGCTGGGGCTGATTCAACTGTTGGCTTCTCATACAACCAAAGAGATGACTTAACCTCAATCGATCTGCCCGGCGGTATAGTTGATGAAATAACTTTCTCATACGACAAAGCCAGGAAGAGAACGAAGGCCAAGACACCGGGAGTCATATCAAGCGTTAAATATGATCAGGCTTCAAGAGCTACGAAGATGACCAACAAGAGTCAGTCAGCCACACAAACATTTACCTACGATTACGATTCAAACGGCAATATAGTTGCTGTAAGCGACAACGAGGCAACCGGCACAGTCAATGACACTCGCTACGGATACGACGCCTTAAACAGGCTGACAGATTGGTACAATTCACTGACGGACACAACCACAACATATTCATATGACAAAGTAGGGAACATGTTGGAAGTAAGAGAAGGGCAGACAGTCACTAAATCTTTTACCTACAACCCGGCCAACCAAATATCAAGCCCCGGCTATTCATATGACGACAACGGAAATATGACAGAGGCTGAAAACAGCCGCTATGTCTACGACGCGGAGAATAGGCTAAAGACTGTTATTTCCAAGACCACAAGCCAAACCATTGCCTCATACACATATGACTTCATGGGCCGAAGAATAAGCTCGACTGACGCCAGTGGTTCAACCACATACTTTCACTACGACGGCTGGAATGTGATGGCTGAGTCAGATGCTTCAGGAACCATAACGGCCAATTACCACTACGACACAAATGGTCAAATACAGGCCATGAAGAAAGCTGGTTCCATGTACTACTATCAATTTAACGCTCATGGGGATGTTGTCTCAATGACTGATAGTTCAGGAAGTGTTGTCAACACCTATAGCTATGACCCTTGGGGTAGTCATCTGACAAGCTCCGAAACTGTGAAGAGTCCCTTTAGATACGCGGGCTATAGGTTTGATGAAGATACGGGACTGTACTACTTGAGGGCCAGGTATTATGGGCCGGGGATGATGAGATTCTTGACCAGGGACATCGTATTGGGGACTGTCTTGCATCCGTCCACACAGAATAAATATATTTATAGCAACGACAATCCAATATATTTTGCAGATTCACTGGGAGCTTTTGCTCTGCCGTATCCGATACCGGTAGCGCCGGCCTGGCCAGTTGGCTCAAAGATCAAGCCTCTTGAGCCAGACCCAGATCAAGAATTGCAGAAATATATAGATAGGCTCATGAGCTCTCGAGGTGTCACTGACTGGCTAAATGGAACGCCAAAGAATAAACTTCCAAATTGGAAAAAGTGGGTGATTATCATAGCTGGGGGAGCTACAGCCGTAAATGAGTTCCTTGAGCAAGTGGCTGATAATTATCCGGGGGTTTGGAAATGGCCACATTAAGCAGTGTTTTTATAGATTACTTGTTCTGGTTCGTGATGATCATTATTGGCATTTGGGGTGTTGGTTTTTTTCTGCAGTATTTAAAAACGCGCGAAAAGCAGATATTAATTGTGTCAATCGCAACCCTTGTTATTGCCAGCGTTTTCTTCATTTTTAAAATAGTTAAAAGCATTGTGAGTCCGATCCACCCGATTCTAACAGCATTTTATGTGGTTGTTGAAATAATTGCGGTAATTGTTGTCTTGAGATTCTTTCCCTCCGAGTCTTTGCGACGATAGGAACAAGCGGGGAGGGCTTGGTTGGCATAGGCCCTCCAATGAATGACAAAGAGGTCTGGGACACAATACTTTAGGAGTTCCGGGGCCACAATACTCAATTATCTTATCGACGCCAATAGCAACCTAACCAAGTTCATATATGACGACATGAACAGTCTCACGAAAGTCGTTGATGCGCATGATTCAACTATCACCTATGGCTTTGATCCCAACTACAATTTGAAGTCAGTCACCGACGCTGAGGGTCACATCACTAGATACGGCTATGACACAAATGACAGGCTAAGGAGCATTACCGACCCGACCTCAAAGACCGTTGAATACAGGTATGACGCAACCGGCAACCTAACCAAGACCATCTATCCCAACGGCAACAAAAGCCACTTTGGCTGTGCTCCGCTTCAGTTTTTTTCCTGAGATAGATCTAACTCAACGCTTTACCACGCTCAGCATGGTAAACGTAATTAGCGAGGAACTCACTTTGATCCACTTATATCAGGCTCATTGTTTAGGTACATAATTTTCAAGTAATATATGAATAACTATGAGTGAACAATTTGATCTGATAGTTATCGGCTCAGGAGCGGCTGGGGGAACAGCGGCTGTTATCTGCAGCAATGAGGGGTTTAAGGTAGCTGTTATCGACTCCAGCCCCTTTGGCGGAACCTGTGCTCTTCGCGGTTGCGTGCCAAAAAAAGTTCTGGTTGGAGAGGCGGAAACGGTCGACGCGCACAACCGTATGATGAACGTCGGGGTCACAGGTGACGCCGTGAAGATAGATTGGTCAGAGGCGATCGCCTTCAAAAATACTTTTACTCAGCCGACTCCGGCGCTAACCGAGAAATCCTACACTGACGCGGGCATAACCAACATTAACGGACGAGCCCGTTTTATCTCGAAAAACCAGGTTCAGGTCGGCGATTCTGTTTACGGGGCCAAATATTTTCTTTTGGCAAACGGCGCCAAACCCCTTGACCTTGGGATGCCCGGAAAAGAGCTAGTAACCACCAGTGACCAATTCCTGAATCTTGAAGATTTCCCGGACGAAGTCATATTCATCGGCGGGGGATTAATATCATTTGAATTCGCTCATATAGCTAACAGGACAGGCGCGAAAGTAACCATTCTTGATAGGGGACCTCGTCCTCTGAAGCCCTTCGACCCGGATCTCGTCGAGCAGATGGTTAAATCATCGCTGGAAAACGGGATCGTAATTATGAGGAGCAGGCGGGTTGAGGCGGTTGAAAAGTCAGGCGAAAAATTGATGGTACGCGTGAGGAACGCGGAAGACAAAGAAGAAACCTATGAAGCTGGTTTAGTCGTGCATGGCGCGGGTCGTGTTCCAGACATTGACGATCTTGATCTGGAGGAGGCCGGGGTAGAGAGAAGCCGCAGGGGCGTAGTTGTCAACGATTACCTGCAGAGTGTCTCGAATCCCAAGGTTTTCGCGGCCGGAGATGCCGCTGAAATCGGGCCGCCGTTGACGCCTGTTGCGCTTTATCATGCCAAGGTGGTCGCGGAAAATATGATCAATGACAACGCGATAAAGGTAGACCATCGAGTAGTGCCGAGCATTGCCTACACTGTGCCGCCAGTGGCAGCAGTAGGGTTGCTCGAGGCTCAAGCCAAGGAAAAGGGCATCGACTTTCGGGTCAATCATCAAGACACATCCCTTTGGTACAGCTCCAAGCGTCTGCAGGTAAAGTTCTCATCTTTTAAGGTAATTATCGATAAGGCAAACGATACTATTATTGGAGCGCATATTTTTGGGCCCGGCGCTGAGGAACTCATAAATGTTTTCGCAGTCGCCATGCGCGGTGGCATGACCGCGACTGAACTTGGAAAAGCTATCTTTGCCTATCCCACTTTCTGTTCAGATATCGCGTATATGGTGTAAATCTGCAACTACAAAAAAAGGATGTTGCTGCATTTGTTGCACAAAACAGTTGTAGCGCTTTCAGCCATAGTTATTCGCGCAGGTCAGAGAGGTAATTGCAGCTATTGAGGAACGTCCCCGATATCACGTCCCCGATATCATCATATATCCTATTCAAACAGGTCAGAGAAGTAATTGCAGCTATTGAGGAACGTCCCCGATACGTCCGATATCTCTTCTTTGTCATTCCCGCGCACGCGGGAATCCACGAATCGAGATAAATCAAAAACTTGAGCGGAAACTCAGCGGATAATAATTCCAGTAAACGCTTGCTTCAATATTCTAACCAAGCTATATTAAGAAAAACTTATCGAGGAAACGTATGAAGAATGTAGTCACGATGGTATACGCGCGTCTCTTAGCACTAACCACGGTATGCGTCGCGACCTTTTTATTAATGTCCCAACCAGCACAAGCGTCGGAACCGGTCATAAACGCTATAACCCCGGTTGCCGGCCAGACCACTCCTTGGCATAAGCCTGTGATAGCGGCACAGATTTCAGGGGACGATGTAGATGCCTCTTCCATCAGCCTTAAGCTTGACAATCAGGTGGTTGATTTTAACTATAATCAAATTTCCGGTTTTCTTTCTTATACACCAGCGGAATACTTAACGACCGGCAACCACAGCATTGACCTAAGTGTTAGCGATATTCAGGGAAATCCAAGCTCGCAGTCTTGGACTTTTACCATTGACACTAACTTTGCCGGGGCATTGCATTCAAACGATGGGCTCAAAATTGGAGGCAGCGCCTATGTTGGCGGAGATACATATTCTCTTTTAGACACAACCATCTCCGGCAACTCAATTGTGGACGGCAACGGTTACGCCACCGGGTTTATAAGGTGGGACACTGTTAACATACCATTTTTGGGAATGCCACAATCAGGCGTGCCGCCACGGGAATTTCCCATAGTTGATTTTGATTACTACAAATCTCTCGCCCAAGCCCAGGGTAATGTCTTTTCAGGAAAACTCCATATAACCAAGAAAAAACCCCAAACAGGGGTCATTTTTGTCGATGGTGATCTGAAAATATCGGGTGGGGACCACAACATCACCGCTGTCGTGACCGGTGAGGTCAAGATCAAAGGAGCGGCCGACTTAGCAGCGCATATAGACTCACTAGTCATAATAGCCAAGGATGACGTCGACATCTCCGGGCATTCAACCATAAGCGGTGTCGTCTACTCGGAAGGCCAAGAACTTGAGGTCGAGGGTAGCCCTAATCTCTCCGGATCGCTGGTCTCAAAAGGCGAACTTAAGGTGTCGGGCAATATGACGGCCCAAGATACCCTGGCGCCGGGGTCTCCAGATCTAGAAGAACCGGTATCGCCTACCAATGACACGACCGTTTCCTTCACCGGGCTCGCCGAGGTCAACTCAGCAATTGAGATAATTGAAGGCGTCCAAATCGTGGCCACAGGCACCGCCGACGCGGCCGGGCACTTCAATATTCCAACAAACCTGCCGGAAGGTACCCACGATCTGTTCGCAGTCGCTATCGACTCAGCCGGCAATATAAGCGAGCCTTCGCCAACAAGGCAGGTAGCTGTTGATGTAACACCCCCGTCAGTTGCCTTTACCGGCCCAACGTCGGGGCAGGTCGTAAGCGGGATTGTAACGGTCGAGACTACTGCCGCTGACAATTTTGACGTCGATCGGGTCGAGTTCTTTTTAGATAATCAGCCGCTTGGCGTAACAGCAACGTCACCATATAGGTTTGAGTGGGACACGATAACTCTGCTAAATCAGACTTATCAACTTAAAGCGGTCGCTTATGATATGGCGGGCAACACGTCGCAAGATATCATCTCTGTTGATGTGGCTAACAACATAATTTCACCTATCGGCGGCTCTTTCACCTCCGCCGACGGTCTAGTTACACTTGATTTTCCGCCCGGGGCCGTCTCGGAGACGGTCAAAATAACCTATGCGAGATTGGTCGACATGCCTGTCGCCGGATTTTCCGGAACCGGGCCCTTTTTCAACCTTAGCGCCGAGACCTTAGGTGGTCAGGCTGTTAGTCTTTTTGCTGTTCCGTTTACCTTGACTGTCAACTCAACTCCTAATCTCCAAAACCTAAGTATTTATTCATATAATCTTGGCCAAAACAGATGGGATATTATTTCATCACTTGGTAGCCCCGGCTGGCCACTCTTGGCTCAAATAGACTACTTCGCTCAATTCGCTCTTCTGGCCGATACCGAGGCGCCTGCAACCAGCGCGACATTGAGCGCATCACCAACCGCGTCCGGTTGGCACGCTTCAAGCACAAATGTATCCTTAAACGCCACAGATACCGGTTCCGGCTTATCAAACGTTTATTATCAGTGGGATGCCACTCAAAGCGCCTGGCAAACCTACACCGGCTCGATTGTCGCTCCTGAAGGCGAGCACGCTCTCTTTTTCTATAGTGAAGATATGGCCGGCAATCAGAAAGCCGTGCAGGACGTGTCGGTAAAAGTTGACACTACAGCCCCGACAGTCGATCTAATAACGCCGACAGCAGGGGAGCGCTTACGCGGTCCGGTTGAGATAACCGCAAACGCTCAGGATGCGGTCTCGGGCATAGACCAAATCATGCTTTATTTGAATGACACAACAGTTGCCCAGGACAACATCGCCCCCTTTAGCTTTACACTGTCTACTACCACCTACCCGGATGGTCCATACACTCTGTTGACAAAAACCGTAGACGTAGCGGGTCACGAAACCACAACGGCTGTTGATGTTGAGATTGACAATACAGCGCCGGTCGTGGTCTCAAACTTCCCCACGGACGGCGACACCGGCGTGAGCCCGAACACACTTATATCAGTGGTCTTTTCTGAAGATGTCGACCCGCTGGCCGTCAATACGGCCAGTTTTTATCTCAGCGAACCAGGAGGAGCCACAGTTCCGGCTCTGGTCGCCCATGATATTGCTACAAGAACGGCGACCTTGACACCATTGGTCACGCTCTCAGAAGGAACCACCTATACGGCCAACTTGACCGGGGCTATAACAGACCTAACGGGAAACAGTCTGGGTGACACTGCCTTTAACTTCTCGGTTCCCGATTTAACTCCGCCGAGTGCGTCCATATCAATGCCGACAAGCGGAAAGCTTTCCGGAACAACAAGCACAATTATGGGTGTCGCTTCCGACAACATCAGCGTGGCCGCCGTTGACCTAACAATTACGCGATCTTCAGACGGCGCCTATTGGACCGGCGTCGCTTGGGACACTACACAAACACAATTATCCACTGTTCTGGGAAGCGGCACAGCCACACGTACCTATAGCTACTCATGGGCTTTGCCTCAAGACGACGGGCTGGATACATATACAATCGCGGCCAAAGCGACAGACACGGCCGGTCTTGTTAATGTGGCTGGGGCGAGTGTTTCGGTAGGGGTCGATAATATATCACCTGTTGTTACTTCGACTGTCCCGGATGATAACAACACTAGTGCCAGTCCGGAAACAGTTGTCACGGCCCGTTTTTCAGAACCGGTTGCGGCGACTACAGTTGATACTCTCAGCTTCTATATAAGTGACTCTCAGGGGATCGTTGTTCCAGCGAGTGTAAGCTTAGATCAGGCCGGTCTGCTAGCGACAATCACGCCCTCAACAACTCGGGTTCAAAATGAGACATACACAGGCTATTTGTCAGGGGCTATCACAGATTTAAAAGGAAACTATTTGGTCCCAAACAGCTTTAGCTTTTCCGTTCCCGATCTAACTCCGCCAAGTACATTCATATCACAACCAACAAGCGGCACCCTTACCGGGACAACCCAGCTAATAACCGGTCTGGCTATAGATAATCTTGGCGTCGCATCAGTAAACATAGACATTAGAAGAGACTCAGACGGCTACTACTGGCGCGGTGCCACGTGGGTGTCTGTCCCGGTTGATCTCCCGGAATCACTTGAAATTGGAGCCACAAGCCGCGCCTTCAATGATGTATGGGAACTGCCGCAAGATGATCAGATCGATTCATACACGATCACGGCGAAGGCAGTTGATGTCAGCGGTTTGGTTGATCAGATAGGAGACAGTGTGTCCGTTGAGGTTGACAATATGGCGCCTGTCGATTCGAGTTTCAAAATAAATAACGGTGCTACTCAAACTGTCTCTCTTAATGTGTCGCTTGAATCAAGCGCAACAGGCGTGGCTTATATGCGGTTCGCGGAATCAACGCAATCCCTGGCGTCTCAGATTTATGTACCATATCAAACCAGTTATGATTTTGAGTTTAAAGACCAGAAAAGAAACAAGATAGTCTACGGGCAGTACAAAGATGCGGGGGGCAACGAAAGCGATTTCACCTCAGCAGAGGTTCGATACGACAAACAACTTGGCTCGGAAGATTACTTCAGCGAGTGGGAAATGTTATTCGGTTCTCAAGCTCTTGTTGTCAATTTGGCCTCGGGCAATCTCAATATCACATATCGCGATATGGCAGTTGAGGCCCCGGGTATTTCAGCGGGAATAGATCGCTCTTATAACAGTTTGGCGTCGACTTTTGGGTCTTTTTCTCCGGGTTGGCGTCTTGGGTATGAGGCGGAAATTACGGAAACCACTGGTGGCGCTCAATATGTTGATTCAGACGGTACAAAGCATATCTTTGATTTCTCAGCGGGTAAATATGTTGCTCCTGTGGGCGTTGACCTGACTCTCTCTAAAAATACTGCGTTTACGCTTTCCGACAGAGGCAATAATTTTCATTTCAAAGAAGGTGGGGCACCTGGTTCGGTTAAGTTGGAGATGACGGAAAGAGGAAATGTCAATGTGACCCAATTCCAATACAACGCTCAAGGTTTTATTGGAGATGTCATTTATTCAACGGGGAATAAGAGTACTTTCACTTATACCGGCTCACATCTGACTTCCATAAAGGATCCGCTGAATCGGACTATTAGCTATGCATATGGTAGTCAAGACAACTTATCTTCATTTACGTCAACAAGCGGGCGCCAAGTTTCTTACGGCTATGACAACGGGCTATTGACTTCGATTAATGATGTAAACGGCTCGACAAAGATTTCTTATGACTCGAAAGACAGAGTGAAAAACATATCTGAGGCGCGATCCACCACAGGCTCGCCGGTAATCTATTCCTTTAACTACAAAAAGGGAAAAACAAAAGTCACGGACCCCGCCGGTCATGTTAGGACTTACTATCGCAATGCGTCTGGAAATACAACAAAGGTTGATGATGGTGATGATGGGGCTTCGAGAATCATGGAGTGGGTCGGCAACCGCTTGATGTCCACTTCAACAAGCGAAACAGGCGTATTCTTAAAACGTGATCAATTGGGCAACGTAGTCGAAATGGCATCTTCAATTGGTAATGAGACGACGGCGCATGTGTATCGAACATACAATGCCCGAACAATCGCCAGCGAAACTGACGCAAATGGAAACACGATCAACTTTTCGAGAGACACGACTGACGATTCGCCTCCGAGCTTTGAGACCATGACCGACTCGCGGGGAAGCAGCGCTTCAATTGAATATAATGCGAACGGTAATGTGTCGCGTATAGTTGATTTCCATAGCCCCGATGAAGTGCTCGGCGTTGATTATGGTAGGGTCGAATATAACTATGATGGAAAAAACTATCTTCAAAATATTTCCTATCCCAGCGGTGCCCGGATATCCTTTGGTTACGATGATCTTGACGACTCGTGGTTCGTAGACGGCCCGAATGCTGTCCGTACATGGTTCTACCTAGATGATGCTGCGCACCAGGCTCATGGTGATAGCAGGATAATGAAAGTCAAGAATAGCCTGTCTGAAGAAACAACTTATGCGTATGATGCCGGCGGGAATTTGACAGGCGTTAAAGACGGGCGAGGTAATACATCAACCTACAGCTACAATGCGGCCGGTCTGTTTGCTAGTGCTACAAATCCGTTGTCTCAGGTCGTAAATTATTCCTATGATAAAGATGGTCAGTTGATCCGCATTCAATCACCCGCACGCCAAGCAGATTACAACTACGACGACACGGACCGGTTAACAAACGTCGGTTACAGTGGCTTAGGGAAGAACACAAGCTACACGCTCGCTTATTGGCCGAATACAAACAATTTAAAAACCGCAACAGGGCCTAACGGAGATTTTTCTTTCGACTACAACAAGGCTGAGTGGTTGACAGGGACAACCGATCCTTTTGGTTTTGCACAAAGATATCAACATAAGCCGGGCGGCCAAATAGCGGCGATTGGACTTGGCAACGAGACAACAACATCATATGAATACGCGGACAACTTGATGACGAGCATATCCGGGAGTGTTGCTTTGGCCGGGTTTAACTATGACGCCAGGCGGAACCTTACCTCAATCAATCGGGCCAATGGCCAAAATAGTGTCTATGTTAATGACAAAGCCAACCGGCTAACCTCTTTGAAGGACGGGCCGCTTGAAATCACTTACAGCTACGATTTTGCAAATAACATAACTACGGAAACGAAAGGCGCGGAGATAACCGGATATCAGTATGATGATCTGGACCGAATGTCAGGCCGGACAAGCCAATCCGGTATCATTTTTTCATACGCCTATGACGCTGCCAGCCACATGACTATGAAGGAGACAACTGATTTTACGTACAACGCCGCCAATCAGCTAGTAAATGACGGATTTAATTCATACAATTACGACAGCAACGGCAATATGACTTCAGACGGTGTCAATAGTTTTTCCTGGAACGCGGGCAATCAACTCAATTCTGTTGTGTCCTCTGATGGGCCTGCTACATACACATACGATTTTGCCGGTCGCCGGTCGACAAAAACACTTGCGGACGGGCAGATCATTCGCTTTCACTGGGCCGGGTGGAAACTCATGGCCGAAAGCGATGCCGCCGGCATTATCGCAACATACACCTACACTGACCAAGGCAGGCTCTTCTCAACCACCAGGTACAATAACGTCTATTATTATCACTTATCAGCTCGAGGAGATGTTCTCGCCTTATCCGACATGGATGGAAACATAGTCGCACGCTACTCATATGATCCTTGGGGCACCATGCTCTCGGCCACAGGTCCGTTGGCATCGCAGCCATTTAGGTACGGAAGCTACTATTATGACAGCGAATCACAGATGTACTATTTAGGCGCTCGCTATTACCGACCGGATATATCAAGGTTTATCTCGCCGGATCCGGCTTCGGCTAGCCCCAGTAAACCAAGTAGCTTTAACGCGTACATCTATGCAAACAATAATCCACAAAAATATATTGATTCAGCAGGTACTAATCCTGTGTCCTGGTTCGGCGGATGGGCCCGAACTTTGCCGGTACAGCCACCTGCACAGATTATTAACGGTGGCTCGCGTGTTCCATTGCCCGCTGACGCGTAGGTTGGCCTGACTGCCCAGCAGTCTGCTGCCTACTTTGGCGGCGGTTATCGTACTTTAAGCTCGCGGGCTGCGGAAATCTCAAAAAAATCATTTGCGCCAGTCATGCAGACGTTCGGAGCGGATTTCAGCACCCAAACACATGGCGGAGTCATTGATAACGGCGCCGTTTACTGGTCGCCTCCGATCAGAACTATATCATCACGTAAACAACAATCTTCAGGATCGCAAACGGGTATTTGGATGCCCGGAAGCTATGGTTACAATACGTTTATGGGTGGCGGTTTAACTACTCTATCCAATAATAGCAATCAAAACACCTTTATCGGAAATGGGTATAACGTTTTTTCATACCAGGGCTCGTATAGTTCAGGTTTTGCCATGATTGGCGGCAGCGGTTACTCAACTCTGGGGTATCAGGCGCCAACAAACCCGGCCAGCATGACACACGATGAGCTGGGGGCCTTCTGGTTCTTGCCGGATGGTGGGCTCGATTGGGGTATTAAGGACAGCATCGGAGATATACATGTCCCGTTTTGGTGGGACGATAACGATTACGTTGTAGAGGCCGGTGAAATAATCGACATCTACTACGGACTAACTCATCGCGGTGACCTTAAAACACCATATTCTCCATACACATTTGGGATCCAATGGGATTCCGGTTGTGACGGCATGAATCCAGAGCAACACAAGAATTACACGGAGATGGTTAAGTTGCTCTGGGAGCTAAGGAAGGGGCAGAGACCTAATCAATGGCATCTGTATCCATATGTAAATAGCCAGGGCAACATTACTATTTCTAATCTGCTAATGGGGCAGGACTCTCAATACAAATCCGGATGGCCCGGAATGGAGCTAACCGAAAGCGACCGTCATCTTGGTGTTACTATTAATCACTCCGCAATTTTAAGTAATCATCGTGTTTTTCCGTATAGCTCAGAATATATTCCTAATTGGGGTAAATGGATTGCGCCTACTCGCGTGTCAAATGGCGCTGGGGACGCGGGCTGGAGTGACGACGGGATATATACAAAAGTTCTAAAAGATATTAGGAATAACAAAACCGATGTTCCACCGTTTTGGGGGATGCGTGGTTATGGCGACTCCGGCCCATCCGGTAGATCCAGAGACCCGGTCAATACCGCTACCGGTAATTTTACATATGAACACCGGGATATAAAGCTAGAAGGCAAGGGCCTGCCACTTGAACTTACACGTTTCTATAACTCCAAAGAAACAGCTGACAGCCCATTTGGTCGTGGTTGGACCCATAATTACAATATAAAAGTAAAAGATCAAGGCGGTATCGCTACCGTCACGTATGCTGACGGGCATCAATTGAGATTTAAATCAAAGGGTAGTGGTCAATTCGAGGCGCTAGCTGGAGTAGAGGAAAAACTGAGCAATTATGGCTGGGTAACATACACATTGACCTTCAAAGATCAAACAAAATATATATTCAACCAATCTGGCCGACTCACCTCTAT
>SDBS01004274.1_pt1 | contig 13989 bp, 14 predicted proteins | sample 2277091 | NCBI WGS metagenome assembly SDBS01 (sample SAMN10404972, study PRJNA504765) | marine sediment metagenome | isolation source: marine sediment core GS10_PC15, 163 cmbsf | place: Arctic Ocean: Southern Knipovich Ridge | collected 2010
GACTTCTGTTTCCCGATGGTGGTTAGATATCAGGGACTCCCTTGATTCAGTACGAGAAGGTAGAACCCGCCATGATCGATTAGTTATACCTCTCAAGATATCACCCTTCCATCTGAACCAGATTCGACGTGGTGAAGTGAAGGCAGTGCAGCTCTTTACTGATAGGAGAAAGAAGTGGTGGGTGACCATTGCTGTTAGAATTCCTATTGATGAATCTCCTGAGGAAAACCTTCCTGTGGCTATTCTTGGAATTGATCTTGGCATCGAGAAGGCGGCTTGCGCAACTCTTCTCACTCCTGAAAAGACAAGAGAAGCCCGTTACTTTGTCCAGAGAGATAAAGTCAAGGTCATCAGGAAGTACGATAGGCTTGTTGCAGTTCTCCAGAGAGAGATGTACACTCGGAGCAACAATGGACTGTCATATGATAAGATTGCTGAGAAACTCCGTCGAATGCGTTCCAAAAGAGAGAATGTGGCTCGTGAATACGACCGTGTTTTAGTGCGTCAACTGCTTGATTACATCTCTGAACTATCCAAGAAATACACACTCTACATTGCCATTGGTCGCCTGAAAAATATACGAATACGTGCGAAGCGAGGAAACTACCGCGGGCGAAAGTTCAGAGGAATGATACACTCATGGGCCTTTGCTCGAATAACCAACAGTCTAAAGCATGGACTTGCTCAGCAAGGTTGGAAGGTTGATGGAAAGGACCCTCGATTCCGAGCTGTTCCTGAAGGATGGACTTCTATCATGTGTTGGAAGTGTGGTGCTAAGGGGAAAAGACCCAGGCAGAACCACTTCCATTGTCCATCCTGTGGACTCAAGCTCAATGCTGACCGAAACGGTAGTATCAATATCGCTGCACGCTTTCTTACGCTCACAAAGTCACTGCACTCTGTGAGAGGACTAGGTATGTGGACTAGAGCAGTTGTTCGAGGAACAACTAATCGACGTGCGCCACCGAAAGCCTTAAAGAAATCTTCTAAAGGGAAGTCCTTACTCTCCAAGAAGGAACATATATCAAGTTCCGGAGAGTCCGCGGCTGTTCACTTTGTCCAGTCGGACCTTGTCAGTTTCAGTGATGGAACTATCAAGAGTGATAATGACCCCGCCGTGGTAAAAACTGTGGAAGCTCTCTCTGTTGCTGGAAGTGATGCTCCAGTAATCAAACAGGAGAAAGAAGCCAGATCTTCAGGAGGGATCCCATCCCGATGAACGTTGACAAAGCTCTTGCTAATCTTTGTATTTCTTCGGAAATGCGAAGAAGTGGTGACACTGGCAGGAGAGGGGCGGAACACAGAAATATCTTACAGTTGAGGTTCACTCACCAAAGTGTAAAATATGGGTTATGGACGACTATGATAGCATTGCATTCAGCATTCAAGAAATCAGGTGAAAGATTATGGACGACTATGATAGCCTTCTAGACCGTGCAAGGTCACAGGTTCCAGAAGATGCATTCAATAGATCAGGAGAGAGATTCAAGGTTCCTGATGTGAGATTGATGGTTCAGGGTAACCGAAGTCTCTGGCAGAATTTCCAGGACATCATAAACGTCCTAAACCGCCCAGGAAGAGAAGTTCTCAAATTTGTTTCTGGTCAAATTGGAACTGCTGGAAACATAGAAGGTGGCAATGCTATCTTCAATGGTAAATTCACTGCCGAAGCTGTCAACGATGTTCTCACTCGATACATCGACTCCTATGTTCTCTGTCCAGTCTGTACTAGACCTGATACTGAAATTAAGAAAATAAAACGCGGATACTATATGATTTGTAGCGCCTGCGGTGCCCAAACAGCCATTAGACCTGTGTAGGTATCAGGCATACTTTACTCCTTTTCTGGAGGTGATTTGAACTTCCCATCTTGAGCATCTGCCTTTGAGTGACAAAAATCTAAAAGCATTGGCTTCCCTTAGTAGAGTGAGAGTATAGGAAGATGTCACTTGGAAGGTCCCGTGGTGAAATTGGCAAGTGGGTAGTGATAGCAGCAATCAATTTGCTATCTTTTGCGGGGTTGATGATTTTTGGCTGGACCACCATGTATCCTCATATGCAGGATGATATCTTGTTCACGTCAACCTCGTGGATTCTGCTTGCCACCGGAGCATTTCTGCTAGTCGTTGGAGTGTTTCTGGGTCTAGGTTCAGAAAGCGTTAGTGAGGAATACACCGTCGTGGAGATTGCCGCCATGAAGAAGAAGGTTACCATTACAGAACTGCAGAGAGAAACGAATCTACCTAGAGAAACAATTGAGCGAATTCTGAGAGATGCTCTTCTGAATCAGTGGCTGTCTGGATATCTTGAAGACGAAGAGTTCGTGCGTGATGTATCAATCAGTCCGTGGAAAGCTGACATGGCCTGGGTCAATGATGACGATTAGGTTGAGATTGCATGACTGCGCATTTCTCACAAAACTTTATTGTTTTGAAAAAACGCAAGTCAGGGATCCGTTGTCTACAAATTCTGTTATCTTAGCTTTATAGAGAAGTTCATATAGATTGAGAATAGATATACAATACAGATGCATCACATTCGTATGGTACTCAAACAGCCAATTAGATCCGTTTAAACCTGGAGTGATTTACAATGCCTAAAATGTACATGCGTGTAAGTGAAACACGTGATCATTATGTTGTTGCAATCTGTGATAAACCACTACTTGGAAAAACACTCAAAGAGGGTCAGATAAATTTCAAGGTGAGTGAGGAATTCTATGGTGGCAAGCTTGTTGATTCAAAGACCTGTGTTAATCATCTTGAAAAAGCAACAATTGCCAACATGGTTGGAAAGAAAGCTGTACAGACTGCAATAAATGCTGGATTTGTGCATGAACAGGCTGTTCTCTATATAGAAGGGCATCCCCATGCACAGTGGGTCAAGCTCTAAAATTCTAAGAGTGAACAACCTAGTGGTTGTGTGGACCACCGCCACATAAACCGTTTCGCTCCATTACTTCATGAGTTCCTTTTATGTAGCTACGAATTGCCTCTCCAACTGTACCGCCACTACCTTTGACTACAGTAAGACCAACCTGCTGTGCATGCATGTAAGGTCGCATTCCCATACCCAGTGTAATTAGGACATTCACACCCAAATTGGCAAGCTTATCTACTGGCTCTGCACAACTGGAATGTGCTCCATTAAGTACACTCTCAACTTCAATTATTTCCCCATCTTTGACTGTAGACACAATGAATGCTTTGCAGTGTCCAAAATGCCCACTCACTGGACTATCAAGTCCGTTATCAATTTCTGCAGTTACTGCAATTCGTTCGACGCTCATTTATTTTCACCAGGTCTTCTACCTTTTTCCCACCGCAACCAACGCAGTTTTGTAGATCCGCATTTTTGGCAGGTACTCTTGTTTTCAGAGGACATATCCACAGAAGCACCACAATCAAGACACTCCAAGATACCTGTTCCATCGGATAGACGGTATTGACCTCCTTCAATTCGAAGAACGTAACCCTGTACTAATCCACTAGCTACCTTGTGACGTGCTGATGAGAGCACTCTGTTGAATGTAGGCTGGCTTATCTCCATCGCAGTACTTGCGTCTCTCTGACTCAGTCCTTCGAAGTCGGCCAGTCTCAATGCCTCGAACTCATCAATTGTGATTAGGATCTCTTCCAGTTCCCTAGTCGGAATACCAGCTGGCTTGTAAACTGAAACATGTGGTTCTTTTGTAACCAGTCTGTGTCGTTTTCTTCGAGGCATATGTTTTCACAAGAGTAGACTAACAAAAGACTTGTGTTATCATCAAATTCTGTTATAGTAGTGATATAGACCACATTTTAAACGGACATTCACCGTAAAGTGACGTTGATTAAATTGGCAGCACCTTGTTATCTGTGCGGAGAAGAAGCAGTCGTAGATGGTCTCTGCAATAACTGCTACGATGAACAGCATCCTCTCATGGAGGTTCCTACACCAATTCCTCTACTCGCATGCAAGAAATGTGGTTCTGTCAAAGTACCTGGTGGATGGCATAAAATATCCATTGGAAAAATGAATGCAGAAGAATTAGCAGAAACGCAGATTGATATTATTCTAGAACAGGAAATCAAATTATTTTACAAGGGACTTACTCTAGCTCTTGAAGAGGATAAGAAACTTGACAGGGTCACTCACCTTATCGTGACCGCTACTGGAAAGTCCCACGAAAGTATACCCCCACATGATGAAGAATATCCCGTTGAGATTAGATTCAGATATGGTACCTGTGATACGTGTGGGATGATGAGTGGTGGATATTATGAAGCAATTCTTCAAATGCGTGCTGATGGCCGTGAAATATCCGACGATGAAAAAAAGGAGCTGACAACGGCAGTTACTGATATGACTGTGGCGAGGTACAAATCTGATGACAAAGCTTTCGTCACAATGGTTGATGATACCAAGCATGGAATTGATTACTATATTGGATCAGAACCTCTAGCAAAGGACATTGCTGACAAGTTCGAGAGTAAGCTTATTGCAGAAAGAAAAGAGAACTACAAGTTAGTTGGTGAAGATAAAACGGGAAAGAAGAAGTATAGAGTTACTATACTGCTCAGATTACCAAGATTTTCTATCGGTGATTTTGTATTCATCAGCGAACATCCATGTCAGGTACTTGCAATGGGTCGAGGAAATTTAACATGCTACAATCTTGTGAGACGAGAACGCCTCACGATTAATCCCAGAAACGCAAAATGGCGAACAATACAGTTTCTAGCACCATTTACAGAGCGTCGCGAGTTCATGGTTGTCACACATGTCTATGGGCAACCTGTTCAGATTATGGATTCCGAAAATTTCGATGTAATTGAGGTAGAAGAGTCTGCTTTTGACTCAAAAATTATTTCTGGAATGAAAATCCATGGTCTTCTAGTTGAAGATCAACTATTCATACTTCCAGACCAAACAGTCATTGATGTCAAAGAATCATGATGCCTTTAGTTAGTGTTAACAATCAATTCAATACGCTTAAATGCTTCACAATGGAATCACGGTTTGTCGCTCTAGGATTTAGGTCCAGCGACATATTGGAGGAATATTTTGTCCTATAAGAAGCGCAAACGACGCAAAGGTCCACCTCCTGGTAGTACTGAACCAGTGAGAGTTAGGACTCCCAGAGAAAGAGATGGTGAGATGTTCGGAATCATCATCCAGATGTTAGGTTTTGATCGAGTTAGAGTTAGGTGTGAGGATGGCAATATCCGAATCGGAAGAATTCCTGGTCGAATGAAGAAGAGAGTCTGGATGAGAGTTGCTGATACAGTCCTGCTGGTTCCCTGGGATTTCCAGACTGATGAGAAGTGTGATATTGTCTATCGGTATCGAGGGAACGAACTAGATTGGTTGGAGAAGAGAGGATTACTCAAAGTATTTTGAAGAGGCCAAGCCTTTTCTAAGATTACTCCCTTTTCATAGACGCAAATACCCTGAATTAGTGGAAGGTATTCATAGTTGAAACGAGCAGAAAATAAACACGAACAATATCAAAAAGAACTAGACCGGCGTAAGATGAAACGTCGTAAAGATGTAGATGAATTCAAGGTAGTAGAAGGTGTAATTGATCCTCCTACAATGAAGATACTCTACAAGCTACTAAATCGTGGAACTCTCTCTGCATTACATGGTGCAATAAGCACTGGTAAAGAAGCTAATGTATACAGAGGAATTAATGCTGATGGAATTCCAGTTGCTGTGAAGATATACCGAGTCAGCACCGCCGAAACGGATTTCATGTTGGAGTATATCGTTGGAGACCCTCGTTTTAAAAGAGTTAAACGTCGAAGCCGCTCACTAATTCCACTATGGGCTTCAAAGGAGTTCAAGAATCTTAAGCGGTATCAGGCAGCAGGAATTCGTGTTCCAAACCCTATTGATATCGAACGTAATGTCATGATAATGGAATTCATAGGTGATAGTGAACATTCACTTGCTGCTCCTTTGTTAAAGAATGCAGAAATCCCTGATCCTGTGAAGACATTCAATGAAATTATCAGAATGATTCTGAAAGGATATACAAAAGCGGGTCTTGTACATGCTGACCTGAGCGAGTACAATATTCTCTGGTCTGATGGTCCCGTATTCATTGACGTATCTCAAGCAGTTCTGCTTGCTCATGATAACGCGAAAAAGTATCTGTTCCGTGACATTCAAAACATAATCCGTTTCTTCAAGAAACTCGGTGTGGAAACCGATAAACCTGAAGTGATTGCTCGATACATTGTTGCAGCTGGTGAGAAATAGAATGGCATTTCAAGAAACAATCATGGTACCTGCTGATAGAGTCGGTGTCATCGTTGGACGTAATGGAAGGGTTCGAAGACGAATAGAGAAACTAACTAACGTCAAGCTTAACATTGATTCTGAGGGCTCTGTAACTATTAGTAGCCCTACTCAATCTAAAGACCCTGTGCTTGCTTGGAAAGCCCGTGATATTGTTCGTGCGATAGCAAGAGGCTTCAGTCCTAAGAATGCGTTAAGCCTAGTAGATGAAGACATGATGCTCATAATAATATCACTTCGAGATGCAGTAGGAACTTCGGCGAATCAGTTGAAGCGAGTAGCTGGAAGGATAATAGGTGAAAATGGTCGTACAAGAAGGGTCATAGAACAGGTAACGGAAACAAAAATCACAATTTATGGTCGAACAGTTTCTATTATTGGTATGAATCCTGGTTTAGATTATGCACGAAAAGCTGTTGAGATGCTCATCACTGGTTCCCCACACGGTGCAGTCTATACCCGGTTAGAACGTATGCGTCGCGACATGAATCGTCAGAGTGCAGAGCTCTGGGAAGATACCGATTTGTAATCCATTGCTATTTTGTACTAGATTAGACCGAGACCAATGGGAATTCCAAGAATATACAAGATTAACGCACCATAGACTAGTATTGCTTGGAAAAGCAATAAGAGGCTTACATTTCGCTTCTCAGTCATATTATTGAAGAAGTGAGGAAGTATCCAGTAGACTGTGAATGGTCCAACAACTTCTAGGGAACCATCATCTCTTGGTTTTGCAAATTTTGCCCATTCGATTTTATTTCGCTTAACATAGATTCGGTAGATAAGATAGAGAAGGAAGTTTATTGCAAATGGTGCATACATCAAAATTGCAAGTCTGTCCATGTTTCCTATGATTAGTGCAGCTGCCATTGCAGCACCTATTGGTAGTCTTCCAACATCGCCTGGGAGAACCTTTGCTGGATACCTATTGAATATCAAGAATCCAAAAGATGCTCCGAGAAGTGCTGCTCCCACAATACCTGCTTGCAATTGTTCTGGTGAAACCGTGGTCGCTTGAATGACAGGTATAAGAAAAATGTACAGAACAAGACCTGAAGCATTGATAGTGCTAAGGCCTGCCTCAAGACCATTCATCCCGCCATACATGTTTGTTGAGTCTATAATGAATGTCATCATAAGCGGTACGATGATGAGCGCGTAGGCGATACCGAAGTTTACAGTACCTATGAAAGGAATATTCATGGTAGGTGTTCCAACACTGACAGCAATCATTGGAATGGTAGCAACCATTGGAAGGATGACTTTTGTTCTATTACTGAAATCAAGGTGATCATCTAATAACCCAATCATACTTGCTATCAATATAGACACAAGTGCTGCGAATATTCCAACCATCTCTACAGTGAAAATTTGAAAGGTAGTCAATCCTACTACGCCTAAAAGTGCAAATACGATTGCGAAAAGTAGTACAAAGCCACCGCCCTTCGGAATTTCTGGTCTGTCCGGTTTGTGGACATCTATGCCTGTGATCCCTTTTTCCTTAAGTGCCTTAATTGCCTTAGGCATGAATATTACAACTGTAAGAAATGAAATAAGAACTGCAATTAGAATCTCAAGCATATTGGTACACCTTTCTAACACTACGCACTGTGTTTCAGTTTTGACCTTTTCGGACTACCTGCTTCTTTCGTGCATGCTTTCAACAACCATAAGCTATAATAAGAAACCAAAGAACGACCGCATCATTCATGGGTCAGTGGACCCTACAATAACCCCAAAAATTAACGGTGATTCGTATTGAGCCTGTTTAACAAAAAGATAGGGACCTTCATGTTACTTGCGATATTCCTGTCAAGTAGCTTGATGGCTCTTAGCCCCCTCTCAAATACAATGGAATCGGAGTACTTGGCTCACAGTATAGAAGACAGATCCTTTCTATCCGAAACCATGACGAATGTTTCTATACCTTATGTCGATAACCACTATGGTTCATCAGACGGTATCATAGACCCAACAGAATATGCCTTTAATTATACGGATCCTGTAACTGGGGTTAATGCATACTTTGAACATAATGGTACTTTGCTCTATGTTGGTCTAGAAGCTAGAACATCTGGTTGGATTGGATTTGCTTGGCAGAACTACAGCTCAGGATTCTCAACTGCTGGTTTGAACAACAGCGATGTTATTGTTGGATACGTACCAGGTGAAACTCTAACTAATATGTGGAGGGTAATTGGTACTGATGGTGTAACTGTTCACTACAAATTATTCCTACGAAATGGTACTATGATTCAAGAGAATGACTTCCCTGACATAGAATCTACTTCTCCAGTTCAGGATCTTTCTGCTCTTACTATGTACAAGGAAATGATTATCGGCATGCGGATTGGTGAGATTCGTTACTTTGTCATTCCTGCAGAAGATGCATACGACCAGAAAGGCCATGAACTCTATGGTCAGGACCTTGTTTACGAGATTGAACTGACTCGTATCTACAGAGAAGGTCAGGCGCGGCTTACAAATCCAGCTGATAGTAGTGATCTCGTATACAGTGATGAGTACGGAACAAATACATTCCAGCACTTACCTGACCTAAATCAATCACGAATTCTAGAAGCTAGTGGGTCCGATAATGGTACTTTTACGCAGATTGAGTATACAATATTGTTGAATAGCACAGATGCTCAGGATATTACATTCATTGAAATTTCTGATGAGAAGTATCCGTTTGTCTTCATGTTTGGAGATACTGAGGAACTCAATGGACTTCCAGTTCAGCATACTTACTGGACCGAACCTGCTTTGATTGAGTTCATTCCAAATTCACCCCCAACTCTGATTGTTGTTAGTCCAGAAGCTGACTCAACTCTTGAATGGGTTACAGACCTGGTTCTAAATGCGACAAATGACTTTATCCGACTAGCATCTTATCGAATTGACGATGAGCCCTGGGTCGCATTAGAATATAATTACCTCACTAGTTTTTGGGAAGAAAGTCTTGATCTCTCACCCTATGAAGAAGGTGCTCACGTATTTACATTCAATGCCACAGATCCATCAAATTCCACAGGGGTTACAACTGTCAACTTTGAAATTGAACGACCGTTTCTTTCTCTACTTGGAATGCGAATTGATGTGGCTCGTAACTTCATACTCACAGCTAGCTATGGATCTAGAGTTGAAGACTCTTACACTATTACCAATAATGGTTCCGCTCCAATTAGTGCAATTGATTTGTACTTAACAGAGAAATATGAAATCCATTTCTTGTCCATGAAAGCAGTTGATAACTCCCAAAACACTATCCGTATTGTACGTCATGAAAATGTAGATGGAATGATGCATTGGAAACTTCACTTTCCAGTAGCAATTGGATTCGAAGAATCATACAGCTTTAGAGCAACTATGTATATGCACACACTATTCTGGCTATCCAATCCAGCAGAGTATGAATACCAACTCAGATTCCTAAAGTATCCGCTCTTGCCTTATGTATTAGGGCATGCACAATTCATTTTGTCTTTTGAAGGTGGAGGTCAACTACTAGCAAATGAAGAATCTCCCGACTCAGAGGTTGCTAATCTTGCACCCTTTGATGAAACAGAATTTCAAAGCGGTCTACGGTTGTTTACCGAGAATATTCTTGTTGAACGATCAACTGTTGCTGTGATAGATGCTTGGGGATGGATAAGCTACGATGAAACATTCACCTTAGAAAATACTGGTGGAAGTGCAGTAAGTACTATCACATTCCAAGTTCCAGCTTATGCAAAGAACATCAAAATCTATGATGAAGTTGGAATACTTGCCATATCACAAAGAACAACTGAGGGAATCTATAACGAAACAACTGATCTAACAATCTATCTTTCAGGTGATAGATTTGGTATTAATGGCTTTGCTCCAACATACAAATACACATTCAAAATATCATTTGTAGTTCAGGCGAGTGCTTACCAAACTGGAGTTGCGGGTGGTAATCAGCTAGACATTCCTATAGGTCTCTTGGGCGATAATTTGATACTGTCCCATTCAATCAAAGTAGTATTTCCTGTATCAGTATCTGTTAGTAGTATCACTGGAGACAATAGAATCCTCTATGGTATTTTCGACACAACGTACCAATATGTTCTCTACAATCAAACACAGCGGAACCCCGCTTCAATCACTGTAGTTTATCAAGCTACAATTGGAGCAGCTGCGAGACCAATAATCTTTGCATTGATAGTGGGTATAATCGCTGCTTTCTATGTTTCATACAGAAAGGTAGAGTTGCCAGAAGAAATACTTGGACCACGAGTAGATGACTATGAAGATAGCGCACAGGCACGACAAATGGGTGCACCTTCTGAACTCCTCCGTGACTTTGCACATCTTTACTCTCGAAAAACTGCCCTTAATATGGATCTTGAGAAACTAGAAGCTTCAAGAAGAAGAGGAAAAGTCAAGAAACGAGAGTTCATGATTCGTGAGGCCGATCTCAAAAAACAGATTGAAGAGATAGACTCCAAACTACCTACGGTCAAGGAAAGCATGACACGTTATGGACCACGCTATCGTGACATTGTTTCTCAGCTTGAGCTTCAGAATGAGAGAATTGAAGGTGCTAAAGCTGGTCTGCGTCAATTACTCCTGAGAAAGAAAAAGCAGAGGATTAGCCGTGTGGCCTTTGAGAAGTCTAGACAAGATTATCTTAAGACAATTCAGAAGGCAACTAGCGCTACGGATAGAATCCTTCTCTCAATTCAGGAAGATGCTGAAGATCTCTAGATAGATTCACAGTCTATCTAGCCCTCTCTTTTTTATCCTGAGAACAATCATAGAGAGGTTTTTCCGACTTAGCAAGTCTTATCAAAACAGAGAACTAAATTCTCTGTCCCCAAAGAGTGGTTTCAATGAATAATAGCGAAATTATGGACCGTCAAAAAATCCGTGCAAGAGAGCTTATTCCAGACAATACTCGAGCTCTAGAAATGTATCAATATTTGACAGGTTCTCCCAAAGTTCAGTCATATCTCCGATCAGCAAATAGAATGGCTGTTTCAAGATTGGGTTATACAGACCATGGTCCCATTCATGCCGAGGTTGCCACATGGAATGCCCTCAAGACCTTTGATATTCTTGATGAAACCTTCCAGCCTAATGTTGTTGCAGAAGGAATAGGTGATGTTGATGATGCAAGACTGGTCGTTCTTGCTTCAACATATCTTCACGATATTGGAATGGTGGTTCACCGGAATGAACACAATCAGGCTTCAGTACAACTTGCTGGTGCGATTCTTGAAAACAAATTGATGGATATTTACAATGATTCAGCAAAAGCCACTGACATTCTATCGTTCATTTTCCATGGAATCTATGCTCATGATGATGACACGCAATGTCTTACGCTTGAAGCTGGCATTACGAAAATCGGTGATGGTGCAGACATGACTAAGGGTCGAACAATTGTACCATTTCAGAAAGGTAAGGTTGACATCCACTCTGTCAGTGCCATGGCGATTAATAACGTCATTCTAGATAAGGGTGAAGATAAACCTCTGAGAATCACAGTATCGATGGATAATCCTGCGGGAGTATTTCAGGTACAGGCTGTTCTAGAAAAGAAATTAACCACCTCAAGTTTGGAAGACCATGTTGATATTGAGGTCCTCGTTAATGGTGATCGTTTAGTGCTATCACATGTCAAGAGACTATTCAGAGTCCAGATGGCCAACTCAGCTGATATACCTCCAGTTAAGGAAAAATAAAAGTGGTAGCCCCGCTAGGATTTGAACCTAGGTCTAAGAGACCAAAACCATCTAGGACCAAAGGGACCAAAACCCTTTGACCTCTCTATGCTGGGCCGCTACACCACGGGGCTGTAGTTTGCGGATTACTTTGAATCCTACTTCAAGTTTACGGTACTATCATGAATATTCGAAATCGTTCTCACCATCTGCAAGGGCACTACATTCTTTTAGATATGTAGCAATCCTGCTATAGTGGAATACATCTTCTGGGAAAAAAAGATGTACTCTACGAATTACCAGAAGCTTACTCTGAAGAATTACTCGTTAAAAAATGTGAACTGGTCTATCAGCATATTTACGAGGATCAAAGTGTTTATGGATAATTCGAGAAAGTATATGGATTGTGGTTTCATAGTTTGATGTAGCTTAGCTTCGCGACTTTCTTTGGATTTGATAGCTCTAAGACCTCCGCCTGTGTGAGTCTTCTCAGGTCTATACCCATTTTTTCACTTTCAAGATCTATCCATCTCTCTCTTAATGCTCTTGCAACTATGCTTGCTGCTGCTACTGGTATTTCTTCTTCAGCTCTTGGTTTCTGAATCAGTTTCACATTGTCCTTGTTTAGCAAATGGATTAACCTCTTTTCTGTTTTCACCTTGTCGAATTCATCAATCGTTATGTGCACTCGGTATAATCCTTTGGAAACCACAATTCGATATACATCACTTATCACTCGAAAATGAGACCAAGCTAGCATGTCATTCAGAGACTTCCCTTCATTCTTCACTTCAGCAAAGAAAGAGTTGAACCTTGTTGGGGAAATTGTAACCGTATGAAAAGTGATAGCAGTATCAATGATTAGCTTGGAAAGTACACTTATTCTCTCAATTGAGAGAGCCTTACTATCCATCACTCCTTCTGCTCTAAGAATTATCACATCCTCAGGTCGGAGAGCAACGGCTGCGGTAACCATTGGGCCAAGCCACTCCCCTTTTCCTGCTTCATCCGAACCAACCATGACATCCATATCAGTTGGTTGTGAAGATATCTTCTTAATTGCAGATACCACTATTTCCTTGCTATCGGTTCCATAAGTTACAACTTTTCCGCTTGTATAGACAATTACTAGACCCTCATGGAATTTTGCTCTGAAGCTTTCATATTGATTGGTTGGTTCGAGATTCTCAATTCCACTAATCTGCTTTAGTGCTCCAATAAGCATCTCAATCTCGTTCTTGGGAACTTGAATCACCGATTGATCCATCAGTTTAACTCCTACATTGTTTCAATAAATTGCTTAGTTGTTTTCAGTGCTGTATCAACTTGACCCTTTGAAGGTATTTGCCCATCATGCACAGCCTTGTTTCGAACTTCGCGAATATTGGATAGTTCCTTACTGAAGGGGATAATGGTTCCTTTTTTCTCGAGGTATGAAATCTTCTTTCGAACACCCTCATTGAGTGCAGAACCCGAGATTTTTTTGTCTTTCATTAATTCTGTAAGAATTATTTCATTTGTAGTATCACAAAGTACTATCGCGACCATTCTCTCATTTGACTTTTCAGTATCAAGCTCTGTTACGAACTCAAATATTTCTCTTGCGCGAACAGCACTCACAGGACGCCTGTCATGGATTGATTCAGTACACTGTTTCACAATGGCCTCGGTTGACTCAAAAGATAAATTGAAGATATTCGGGTCCAATTTTGGACTTGCAGTGAGATGCAGAGTTCCATTGCTATAGAACTTGAGTGTGACCGGAACATCATCAACATCGATTTTAATGTGGAATATTACATTCGGACCTTCATCATCAGTTTCTGTTATTCTGTATTTTTCTTTAATCAGTAATTTAAATCTCTCAATACATCCTTTATCTAGTGGTCCGGAGCTTTTAGTTTTTTGTTATGTGATTTTTTTATCAACTGAAAATCCCTCTCTCAATGAAAAACATTCAATGGTCACAGGTTGATAAGCTTTAGGTCTAAGTTTTGTTTAGAATAGC
>SDBS01004276.1_pt1 | contig 13986 bp, 9 predicted proteins | sample 2277091 | NCBI WGS metagenome assembly SDBS01 (sample SAMN10404972, study PRJNA504765) | marine sediment metagenome | isolation source: marine sediment core GS10_PC15, 163 cmbsf | place: Arctic Ocean: Southern Knipovich Ridge | collected 2010
TGATGGTTGGGTATACGTCGCCTGCAACAGCGACAAGCAAGCCAAGACCCTGTTCGAGTTGATGGGGCGGCAGGACCTCGCAGAAGCGGAGCGATTTGACGCCCGAATGTCACGCTGGGCTAATCGCAAAGAGATCGACGAGATCGTCGGAGAGTGGACGCAGACGCTTTCCAGGCGCGAGATATTCGATCTCCTGAGTGGGTCGGATGTTCCTTGCGGTATGGTTTTGGACGTCGAGGAGTTGCTCAACGACGAGGATCTGAACGCTAGAGGCGTCTTCACGGAAATCGATCAGCCCGGCCTGGGAACCATTAAGCTCCCGCGCTCCCCAATCGTTTTCGACTCCACTCCTGCGGGTGTGGAGGCTAGCCCATCTCTCGGCGAACACAACGCCTCTGTGTACAGGGAGTTCCTGGGATATGACGACGAGCGCCTGCGTGAGCTTGCTAGCGAGGGCGTGATAACCAATCCTTCTGGAGGTCATTTGGATGGAGTATGAGACGCTGGTCTATGAGAAGAAAGGGCGTGTGGCTTACGTGACGCTCAACCGGCCGGAGCGCCTGAACGCCATCAATCCCCGGATGGAACAGGAACTGCGCCGGGTGTGGGCCGAGTACAAGGAAGATGATGACGCCTGGGTGGCTGTGGTGACAGGCGCGGGGGACCGCGCCTTTTGCGCGGGCGCTGACCTCAAGGAGCTCGCCCAGCGCATCGAGGAGGGCGAGGACATGACCGGCCACTTCTCTTCGAGCCCACGAGTCCGAAGGATGGAGGAAGGGTTCAAGCCCTCTCCTGGCCTGAATGACGTCTGGAAGCCAGTCATCGCGGCCGTCAACGGCGTCTGCGCGGGCGGTGGGTTGCATTTCATGGCGGAGTGCGACTTCGCCATATGCTCGGAGAACGCCTCGTTTACAGATCCACATGTTAGTTTCGGCCTTGTCTCCGCCGTCGAGACTGTCGGACTCACGAGGAGAATCCCGATCGGCGCGGTGATGCGCATGGCGATGATGGGAAAGCACGAACGAATCACGGCGCAGCGCGCATACGAGCTCGGGTTGGTGACCGAAGTCTTGCCGCCTGAAAGGCTGATGCCACGGGCCATTGAGCTGGCAGAGGCCATCGCTGAAAACTGTCCTTATGCTGTGAGACAGACAAAGCAGGCTCTGATCGGTGGGCTTGAGATGAACCTCCGTGACGCAATCACTATGGCCTGGCACGTGGTCGAAGAGACAAATAGATCTGTTGACGCTCAGGAAGGACCCAAGGCCTTTGCCGAGGGCAGAAAGCCGCAGTGGCAGCTCCGCTAGGGCATCTGTGAGATAGCTCGTCCGACGGGTGACGAAGCGAGCCGGACCGGGCCCAAACACTTCTAATGGTTAGCCAAGAAGCGCTCGGCGCCGCCCTTGTGGCGGGCCTGGCCATAGGCAGCATTTACGCGCTCATCGCCTATGGCTACGGTCTCGTTTTCTCGACAACCAACGTCTTCAACTTCGCTCAAGGGGATCTGGTGATGCTTGGGGCGGTGGTCGGCTACGCTCTGTTTGTCTCGGCCGGCATTGCGGCGGTTTTTGCGCTTGTGATTGTCCTCGTAGTAATTGCCGCCGTCGGCGTAGTCGAGGAGCGGGTGGCCGTGTGGCCCGTCTCGCGGGCTGGCGGCACTCTAGGCTGGCTGGTCACGACCCTTGCATTCGGGATCGCGCTGCGTAACCTTGTTCAGCTTACATGGGGTACCACGGCCCGGAGTTTTCCCTGGCCCTTCCCCGGAGGCCAGATCGATGTCGGTGGAGTGGCCATCGCCCCCCAGCATATCGCCGCGCTCGCCGCTGCAATCATCGTCGCTGTGGGCCTCGAAGTGTTCTACGGGCGAACGCTGCTAGGCAAGATGATGCGAGCAACCGCCGAAGACCCTGAGGCAGCGAGCGTGCGCGGCATTCGCGTCGCGCTGATCGGCATCTTCGCCTTTGCGTTCGCAGCTGCTCTATCTGGGTTTGCCGGATTCGTTGTCGCGCCGTCTACGTTCGTCTCGGCACAGATGGGCGTCCAGCTGGGGCTGAAGGCGTTCGTTGCCATGGCAATAGGGGGATTCGGCAGCCACCGCGGCGCACTGGTGGGCGGTCTGCTGTTCGGTCTCGTGGAATCATTCTCCGGCCTAGTCGTCGAAACCGTCTACGTTGACTTCGTAGGCCTTGGGCTACTGTTGGGTGTGCTGACTCTATTCCCAGAGGGCCTGTTCGGCGCCCGCCAGATCAGGACTGCATGAGCACCATGGGACGTCCTTTCGAAGAGTCGTTCGCTCGCTATCGGCACTGGGTTCAATCTCGGGGCAACTGGTGGATCATCATCGGCGTCCTGTTGGCGTTTGCCATACTTCCTATTCTCACGGACGATTTCAGGATCCTTAATCTGGCAACTCGAATCGCCATTCTGGGGCTAGCGGCGTTGGGTCTCAACCTGGTTATGGGCTACGCAGGCCAGTACTGGCTCGGCCAATCGGCACTCTTCGCCACGGGCGCCTACGTGTCCGCGATCGTTGCGACGAGATGGGACATCCCGTTCTGGGGGGCAGCCCCTCTAGCGATGGTTTTCACCGCAGTCGTGGGGTTGTTGGTGGGGCTACCGGGCATCCGTCTTCGCGCCTTCTATCTGGCGATGGTTACGTTCTATTTGGCTTCCCTCGTCCCGAGGACGGCCACCCTCTTCAGCGAATACACCGGCGGACACAACGGTCTGATCGGAGTCCCACGCCCCTCCATCGGCGGCACGGCCTTCGACACCGAACACATGTATTGGCTAGCGCTCATTATTCTCGTGGCGGCCATCTTTTTGGTGAGAAACTTCGTGAACTCGGAGTGGGGTCTCGCGATACGCCTGATGGCCCACAACCAGGCTGTTGCTGAGACGAACGGTCTTCGGGTCTGGGCCCTGAAACTCAGGGTCTACTTCCTTAGCGCGCTGATGGTTGGCCTGGCTGGCGCCCTGCATGCCCATCTCAACCGGTTCGTCAGCCCTGGCGCCATGGGATTCGACCTCACGGTTCTCTTGCTCGCGGCGGTCGTCGTCGGCGGTGCGGGGACCCTCCTTGGGGGTGTGGTTGGCGTAGCCGTACTGGAGACGATTCCGGAGCTCGTGTCCGGATTCGATCGCTACAGCCTTCTGATCTACGGAGCTCTTCTTTTAGCCGTCATGGTCTTTGCTCCGGCTGGCGTAGTGCCGACGGCCGAGCGCCTTCGAGGCGCGGCAGCGGTCGCCGTCCGCACCCTTGTGGACAGGGCCTGGGTCCGCGCACGCGGCGTTGGGCCGCCTCAGGGTGGCCAGCCGGCTATCATCAAGGAACGATCAGCCACGCCGATGCCTAAGCCGGCCAGCGCGGTTTCGCGCAGCCATGGGGTGGACAGCGCCATAGGGCTGCCAGTGCTCACTCTGAAGGACGTGTCAAAGCGTTTCGGCGGAGTAATCGCATTGGATGGCGTGAGCTTCTCGGTTCGAACGGGCGACGTATGCTCAGTAATCGGTCCTAACGGGGCCGGGAAGACGACCCTGATCAACATCATTTCAGGCGTTTACGCTCCGGACACAGGAAGCGTTAGCCTCGATCGACGGGAGATCGGGAGGACTCCGGCGTTTGCGGTAGCGGAGATGGGCGTTCGCCGCACGTTCCAGACCGCAGTCGTGGTTCCAAACTTATCCGTTCTCGAGAACACCCTTCTTGGCCTTGGCATGCCATCAAGGGGAATCTTGTCAGCTTCACTCGGCCTGCCGCAGAGGAAGCTGACCCGAGCACGTTCTCGCGAACGGGCCCGGGATCTCCTGACTTTCGTCGGACTGGGTGGCCTCGAGGACATGCCTGCTGGAAGTCTGTCGGGAGGCCAGCAGCGGCTGTTGGAGTTCGCCAGGGCGCTGCTGCCAGAGCCCCGTGTGCTCATGTTGGATGAGCCCACCGCTGGTCTCAGTCCATCGGAGATCGCCGCCATGAGCAGCGTGATCAGATCACTCTCCACAGGCGGTGTGGCCGTGCTGATGGTGGAGCACAACATTAGCTTCGTCATGGAGCACGCCAACTCGATAGTTGTTCTCGACAGTGGATCCGTCGTTGCCACAGGAAGCCCAGCAGACATTCGCAAAGACGAGCGCGTGGTTCAAGCCTACCTGGGGGACTTCCGGAGCTAACGATATGCGTCTTCTTGAACTCGAAGGGGTCGTCGCCGGTTACGGATCAGCCGCGGTACTTCGGGGCGTGTCTCTCCATGTCGACCTGGGCGAGTGCGTTGCTGTGCTGGGGCGTAATGGGGCCGGAAAGACCACCCTGATGAGGACGATATCCGGGGTTCATTCGGCAAGTGGCGGGAGCATCAGATTTGACGGAAGTGACATCGGGGCCCTCTCTCCGTCCTCCGTCGCGCGTCTCGGAATCGCCCACGTGCAGGAAGGGAGACGGATCTTTCGTGACCAGACTGTCGCGGATAATCTGGAGCTGGGAGCTCGAGCCGTCGGACGATCGCGTTCCCAGGCGAAAGAGAGCGCTGAGGAGATGTATGATCTTTTCCCCGTTCTCGGGCGGAAGGCCCATCAGTCAGCCGGACTTCTCAGCGGCGGGGAGCAACAGATGCTGGCGATAAGTCAGGCCTTGATGGCACGTCCGCGTCTCTTGCTCCTCGACGAACCATCTGCGGGCCTTGCCCCGGCTCTCGTGAATCAACTCTTTCAGACGTTGGGCGATCTGACGCGAGAGGGCATGACAATCCTACTTGCCGAACAATACGTTTCCAAGGCGCTGCAAGTGTCTCAGCGGGCATACGTTCTGGATCGAGGAGCGATAGCGCTCTCCGGTGACGCCGAGGTGGTGTCCGCTGATGAGCGTCTCTGGAGTATCTACATTGGCGAATGATCATCGCTTGACAATCGTCATTCCCGAGTGTATAAACCTAGCAGTTAAACTATAGAGTTAATAGGGGTGGCGGCTGTTGCGAGGGCCTACTGGGTTGTCGCGTCGCCTCGAAAAGGAGTCGCTTTCATGCGCCTTAGAATCAGTGTTCTTCTAGCAGTCCTGCTCGTCGCCGCACTCGCGGTCGCTTGCGGCGACGACGACGGTGAGGAGTCAACTCCAACGCCAGCAGGGACCGCGACGTCTGAGCCGACTGCCACGGCCACACCTCTCTCGACAGAGCCAATCAACATCCTTGGGGTCTGGTCGTTGGCCGGCCCCTATGCGCCCTTTGGAGAGATCACCAAGGCCGTGGCCGAAATCGTCGTGGACGAGTGGAACGCCAGCGGAGGAATCCTGGGCAGGACCGTCGACCTCACGATCGAGAACGATCAGGGCGACTTTGAGCAGGGCGTGACTCTCATCCAGCAACACCTGGAGGCAGGCGGCGTCGATTGGGTTCTTCCCCTCTTCAACGACATCGCCGCCGGCCCCTTCATCAAGGACGCTAACGTCATGGAGAGTAGCTGGAACTCCAACAGCATTCTGGCTGACGTAGATAGCTACCCAACATACTTCAACACTCCTAACTTGAATAACACCGGCGCCCACGCCATGCTCGAGTACATCACTGAGACGCTCGGTGCCAAGCGCATAGCCGGCTTGTTCGCGATAGACTTTGTGAGCGAAAGTTTCTGGGCTGAATTCGAAACTGTGGCTGCGGATTTTGATGTAGAGATCGTGGGCGTCGAGAGCTTCGCCGCCGACCAGCTTGACACCAGTCCCCAGTTGATCAAGCTGCGAGACACCAACCCGGACGTGCTTGTCCTATCCTCGCTGGCGCCCCACGTCGGGCAGGCGCTCAAGGACCGTGTGAAGATCGGTTGGGACATTCCAGTCATCGGTGACAACGGCGCCGCCGCCACCGATCTGACGTTCACGCTGGGAGAAGAATCTGCGACGGCCTTGGCAGGGGTCAGCCTGTTGGCCTACAGCGCTGGCGCGCTTACGCCTGCTGGCGAAGTGCCCGCGCACCTGGAGGACCTCGTAGAGAAGGTGGAGGCGAAGCTCGGTGGTCCGGCGCTCTTCCCCTTCTACGACTACGCCATGGTTCACGACATGATGCAGCTCATCAAGGTGGGCTTCGAGGGCGCGGGGACGACAGATGCCGATGCGGTGACGGAGTACCTCGAGAACATGGATAGCGACCCGCCGAATCCGTATCCTTTCCTCCTGCAGACCATGAACTTCACACCATCGCGGCACTTCCCGGACAATGAAGACGCGTTCGTGATCGTAACGGCGGGCGCACTTCAAGGTGGTTTCTACACCTGGGAGGCGGATATCCCATAGCGGGTCGTTACTGACCAGCAGGCTTGAGATTCCGCCTAACCGCCTCTGGCCTGGGGAATCTCTCTCTACCCATGGACTTTAGGCTACGCGACGACGAGGAGGCCTACCGCGAGGAAGTTCACACGTTCCTCAGGCGGCGAGTGACGCCGGACGTCGTCGCGGAGTGCGAGTCGGGCGTCGAATTGGGTCCACAGGTGAGAGGTGTCCTACGGGACCTCGGCGCCCGCGGGTGGCTCACGCCATCGTGGCCCAAGGAGTACGGTGGCCTGGGCGCCGGTCCGACCTATACGGCGATCACCGAGGGTGCCCTCGCTTACTTCCGCGTGCTGCCAGCGGGGAGGCTCGTCGCCGTCGGCGTGGCCGGACCGATGATCATGAGATTCGGTTCGGAGGAGCAGAAGCGGCGATTCCTGCCACGGATCGCCCGAGGCGAGATCGAGTTCTGCCTCGCATACACCGAGCCGCAAGCGGGATCCGATCTCGGTTCCCTCCGGACCCGCGCTCGGCGGGATGGCGACGACTACCTCGTGGACGGTCACAAGCTGTTCAACACCAGAGCCCACTACGCGGACTATCACTGGCTCATCGCGCGCACGGACGAACCCGCTGACGCAATCGATGCGAAGCGGTCTGGATACTCCTTCTTTATCGTGGACTCGGCCAGCCCCGGCATTAGCGTTCAGTCCATGACGGGGCTGAGCGGGAAGCGGACCAACGCCGTTTTCTACGATTCCGTTCGAGTGCCCGCCGAAAACCTCGTTGGCGAGGAAGGCAAGGGGTGGGAGTACATGAGCAGCGCGGCGCTGGCGTTTGAACGAGTGTTCCCAACCGGAGACCTCGAGCGCGAATTTGAAGACCTGTTGCGGATCGCCCAGAAGCGAACTCTGTCCGTGGCCGTCCGCCATCGTCTGGCAGAGATAGCGATTAGGATCGAGATCTCCAGGATGTTGGCGTGGAGGGTCACGTGGATGCAGGATCGTGATGTGTTGCCAGGCTATGAGGCGGATACGCTCAAAGTCTTTCTCAGTGAGCTCTGGCAGAACTTTGCGAACTGCAGTCTTCAGGTTCTCGGTCTCCACGGCGTCCTGACGGAAGATTCCCCGCGAAGGCTGTCGGGGGCCAGGTCGGAACACCTTTATCTGGACACAGTATGGAGGACCATCGCGGGGGGGACTTCCGAGGTAATGAGGAACCTCGTGGCTAGCCGCGGGCTTGGACTCTCGCGGCGGCGGGCGGATTCCGCCAGGACTTCCGGACAGACGAAGTGATGCTCTGATGGCGGAGCAGACCGGAATGCGCTTCGGCTTCATGCTATTCCCATACGATCGGTTCAGAGACGCAGACGAGATAGCACATGTCACACAGAGAGCCGAAGAGCTCGGCTACTACGCTGTCGAGCTGCCGGAGCACCTCCTGCCTCCGCAGTCAGCCACGAGCAAGCTGCGATGCGAGACTTGGTACGATGGGCCAACGCTTGCCGCCTACATTGCAGCGTCGACGCGGACGATTCGGCTCTTCATGAACGTTCTCGTGCTCCCATACCACGATCCTGTCAGACTGGCAAAATCACTGGCTACGTTGGATGTCGTGTCGCAAGGAAGGGTTCTATGCGGCATCGGCACCGGCTGGATGAAGGGCGAGTTCGCGCGACTCAACATTTCATTCGAGGAGAGAAGCGCAAGGACGGACGAGTATCTGCAGGCTATCAAAGAGCTGTGGAGCAGTGATTCGCCGAGTTTCTCTGGGGAGTTCGTGTCATTCTCTGATGTGTCGTTCTCACCGAAGCCAGTGCAGAAGCCACACATTCCGCTGCTCATCGGCGGGACAGGTTATCGACCATGGCGGAGGGTGATCCAGTTCGGTGATGGATGGACGTGCATGCGAGGATCGAAGGACGACATTGCGCATGGCGTCGAGTACATCCGCCGGGGTATCGAAGCGGCTGGTCGCGACTCAGGCCTGGCACATTTCGGTATGAACGCTGTCACCGTTGGCGAGGACGATGATCTCGACTGGGCCAGGAGACACGCTAGAGACGACCGCGCACATGCTCGTGGCCGGACGACTGAAGAACTAGTACAGGAGATCGAAGGTTGGCGCTCGATCGGTCTCAACTACCTGAGTCTCGCCTTCAATTGGCGGACAGCAGACGATCTTGTGAAAGAGTTGGAGCGATTTGCCAAAAATGTCATGCCTCACGTTCACTAACTCGGAGACCTCCCACCACTCGTGCATACCACTGGCGGCTATGCCGCCGCTTGTCTCCTTTTCGCGCCGATGGCCGGGGGCAAATCCCCGGCCATCGCGCGCACGCCGCGCCGCTCCCTAGCGGTGACTGGAGCGCTTGACCGCCAGGTCGGTCTCATCCGTCGGCAAAGTGGGGTCGCAAAGGCAGCGGTTAGATAGCGCGGTGAGCCAGTTTCGAGCCTGTCGCGACAGTAGTGAGCCGGGGCCACCAGGCTGGTTACACTCGCAACGTACACGTGTCCGTCAGGACGTCCCGTCGTTCTTCACCCTGTTCTTACCCCAGTTTCACCCCGGACTTTGAACCTGCGGCCTTAGTAACTAGATCTCGCACGGTGTAACTTTTAATCCGGGAGTCGTGGGTCCGAATCCCACCGGGCCCTCCACGTTTGTTCCTTATCTAATGCAGGTGGCCTGAGGCCTCGAATTCCTGACGCCTGGATTTTCACTCCGGGAGTCGATGCACAACGGCTGCGGATACTCAGGGCCTGTCGGAAATGGCGCGCCGCGGCACACCTGCAGCCAGAGAGGTTATGAGAATCTGCATGGTTAATACTCGGCTAGCCAAGAGGTTGAAGGCGGCAGGTGTCGCGCCGACCAGTGTGAATGCGGTGGCCCTTCGTTGACAGTGTTATGTTCTAGCGCCTAGACTGCCGATCATCGATGCGGCGATTCTGCATGATCTATCTACCGATGGCCAAGAGAAGGCGGAGTCACCCGGGAAGGAGGTAAGCGTCAGTAAGGGAAAATTTCTGACGCTCGGCTTCGCCGCCCTCCTTGCTCTGGCCGTAGCCACACCGGCGGTAGCCTCTCCGCCTCAGTCGGCTACACCGCAGTCTGTCTCGCAAAGCAACCACGGCGGACGGACGGGATACGAAGGACAGCCCGGGCATCACGGCGGGCCACAGTAAAATCCTTAGAACCGAAGAGGGAGGAGACTCAATCATGGAAGAAGCAAAGAGTGGACACGCGTGGTCGCGGCTTTGGAGACCGTCATCGCTGGCTTTGGTGCTCCTGGCAGCGGTCATGGCCTTTTCCGTACTCGGTCGCAGCACACCGGCCGCACAGGCCACCACGACGTGGAACGTCGGAGACCTGTTCCTCGGGGTTTCAGTTGGCCAATACCAGGTGCGAGCGCCAGACGGAACGTTGCGGGAAACGCTCACCACGATCACCGGTTCCGGATTCACGACAGGGTGCGCCTTCGACGCGGCCGACAACCTCTACGGAACTGAGTTTGGGACAAACTCGGTCACCAAGTTCGCTGGTCCTGGCGCGCCTCACACAACGAGCTCCTTTGGGAGTGGCTACAGCACACCAGAGAGCATCGTGTTCGACGCAGCCGGGAACGCTTACGTCGGAAACCTTGGCAACGGCATCCGCCAGTTCGCTGCCGACGGGACGTTCATTAAGACCGTCATCAACACCCGAGTCGACTGGTTCGACATCGCTGCCGACCAAGACACGATCCTCTACGGCCAAGAAGGAGCGGATGTAAAGACCGTCTCTATCTCGACCGGGGTATCAGGGCCGAACTTCACCACGGGTACCGCCACGAAGGCCTTCGCCATGCGAATTCTTCCCGACGGAGGTCTGTTGCTTGCCGACAACGTCAATGTGAAGAGATACGACAGTGCCGGCGTGGTTACTCAGACATACGATGTGGCGACCGAGGACACCTGGTTCTCGCTGAACCTGGACCCCAACGGAACGTCGTTTTGGGCTGGTAACTTTGGCAGCTCAAACTACTACAAGATCAATATCGCGTCCGGCACGATAGAGGCGGGTCCGCTGAACACTGGGACAGCATCCTCGACTCTATTCGGCATCTGCCTTTTGGGTGAGCTAACAGCGGCGCTCGGTGACATCAGCCTGGATCCGCCAACAGCCGTCAACGATGTGGGCGCGGAGCATATCGTCACGGCAACCGTTGAAGCCGGCGGCGATCCAGTGGCCGACACCTTAGTCAGCTTCCAGGTAGTCGTCGGCCCCAACGCCGGTGAGCAGAGCGACCCAGGCGAATGCTCCGTCAACATAGACTGCACCACGGACGTCAACGGCCAGGTGTCGTGGTCGTTTACGGGAACCGGTGGCGTGGGAATCGACACGATCGAGGCCTGCTTTGTTGATGAGGCCGGCAACGAGAAGTGTGCTCGAGCGACGAAGGAATGGCTGAACCTGAACACACCGCCGGACGTGGCCTGCGTGGAATCCGTGAATCCACACGGCGCGAAGATTCCACCGGCGGGCAAGACCACCCTTCCCGGCCCCAAGGGCGGCCAGAATGAGGACGGCTTCTACCAACTGCTGGGCTTTGACGCAGAGGACGGCACCGCGCCGCTTTTCGTCTCGAACGCCTCCGGCTCGGTCGTTTTCGGACCGTTCGCCTCCGGCTCGACGGTTAAGATCACAGAGGATGATGAGGCGGTGCCGACAAGCAAGCCCATGGGCGGGGTTAATAGCGCAGTAGCCGCTCATATCATCATCGACAGCGACGCGTTCATATTCGCCGTCGATAGCTTCGGAGCGTTGTCGCCGATAATAGCCTGCTTGGTGCCAGAACCACCGAAGTAGGGAAGGAAAGGCCCGAGCAGAGACCGACCGCCGGGACCGACCCGGCCGAAGGGTGCCCCGCTGCGACTGGGAGCAGCGGGGCACCCCAGACGGATCTGTCAGAACTCAGCTGTGGTGGTAGCTGACAACCGGGTTGCCGCTGGCGTCCAGGGCCAGCGACCTAAACGGTTCAATGCCCGGCAGGGCGAGGTCGGGTTTCGCTCCTGCGGCCTTAGCAATTGCGCCTCTCACGGTGTGACTTTTAATCCGGGAGTCGTGGGTTCGAATCCCACCGGGCCCTCCACGTTTGTTCCCTATCTAATGCAGGCCGGCCAATCTGGCCGTATTCTTGAGTCCCGGATTTCCACTCCGGGAGTCACAATCTCCATTCGCCTGGACATCGGGCGGGCCCACGGACCGGTATCCGAGCCGTTCGCACTGCACTTCTGCCCTGTGAGCCGAGATGATCGTACGAGGCCACAACGATCGTTCTCTATTCTCGGGCCTGCCTCCAAAGACACGATCGGCGGGCCCGGTACGACGACGAGGCTTTCGCGGGGGCTACGGCGTGAGGCCACCGCCGAACGGCGTCGTCAGCGCAAGGATGTCGAAGATCCTGGTCTCGAACACTGGTCCGGCTCGAACTCTTACCGGCCGGAACCAGCGCCCTGTTCCTTAAAGATTTGCAGCCCGCCGTTACTGTCAGAGCCGTAGATCCAGGGCTCATTGGGCACCTTGTAGACGCCCCAGTAATCCTCGCCACTTGCGGTGTGGCGGGCGACCTCGACCGGATTGTAGGGGTCTGTAATGTCCAGAATAAGCACACCATCCGAGTACCACGAGATGTAAGCCTTGACGTGACCATCATCCGTCGTCTCGACAATCACGTTGTGGCTCGAATAAGTGCCAGCCGGGTCACAGATCACATCAGCCGGGTTGGCGCTGCAGACTGTGTTGAAGGTCGCAGCAAGCACCGGGTTGGCGGGATCCGAGTAATCCCAGATGCGGAAGCCGCTCCAGCCATTGGGCACGGTGGATACGGATACGCTTTCTCCAGACGCACCAATAACCAGGTCAGCATCGGTGGCAACATTGGCGATCGCTAGACCAGTCGAGTGGCCGACGAAGACGCCAGGCAGGTCAGTGGGATCTCCGCCCATGCTCACGAGGGCGTCGCCGCGGGCGGCATCGTTGAAGACCACCACACCGGCATAACCAGCCGCTTCGGCACCATCAATCTTCTCAGAGAAGAAGCAGACGCCGCGTTGGATCAGGGCGACGTAACCAGCACCGGGAGCAGCAGGAACCGCGTCTCCAGGACAGGCCAATCCGACGTACACTGTCGAGCCGCTCATGGTGGCTCCGGGCAGGCTCGCAATCAGTATCGTGATCGCGCCCTCAGTCGCCGGGTAGTCGCCCGCGTTCGGGCCGCTCGTGATGGAGAATTGAGTCTCGAAGGGTGAGAAATCTTCCTCTCCCTCGATGACGATCGTGCCATCCTCGCTTGGCCAGACTGAATGGCTGTTTACTTCGCCGTCCTCACTGGTCGGATCGATCGCTACCGACACCAGGCTGGGGCTGGTCGGGTCGCTGATATCGAGCAGGACCAGGCCGGCATCCCAGTTTGCCAGGTAGGCCTGCGTGCCGTCAGCGGTGATGGTCATATCGTGAAGGAAGCGGTTCTGAGAGGCTCCGAATCCACTGAACAGGTAAGCGTCGGCATCAAGAATGATGCTGAAGTCGGTCAGGGTTGCCCAGTCAGTGACATCTGGCCGGTGCAGTTGTTCTGCGCCCCAGAAACCAACCAGGGTTGGGTTGGCCGGGTCGGTGATATCAAAGATTTGGAAGTTGCCGAACTCCGACCCGACCGTAGCCGCCACGTAGTCATTCGCGCCCTGGGTGAAGAGGAACAGGTTGTGCACACCGAAGTCCGTGAAGCCAAGATCGTCACGCAGCAAAGCGTTCACATCGTCGGTCTGGACATTTGCCAGGTGCACCGGTGCAGTCGGGTCATCCACGTTATAGATCTCATAGCCACCCGGGCCCCCGGCGCAGGATTCGTTGCTGTGGACGAGAATGTCGCCGGAGTTCATTGATGCGACCTTGACGTCGTTGGAGCGGCTGCCGACAGGAGATTCAATAATCCCCACGAAGTTTACTTTTCTCTTGTTGTGAACGTCCCAGATCCAGACGCCGGCATCTGGATCGCCGCCACACGGGCTGCCAAAGGTGCCAGTATAAGCATAGCCATCGTGCGCCCATACATCGGTGGTCGCACCAGCGACATTTCGCTCACCCTCGCCAGCAGAAGCCAGATTCTTGGTGACCTTGCCTGAAGGACCGCTGCTGACCACATCAGCCAGCGCAGTATTGTGGGTCACCACTGCCAATAGACTCAGCACGAGGGACAACATGATGACCATGATCACGGGGAACCGTATCTGTCTCACCGGTGGCTTCTCCTTTTGACTCTTCGTACGTCGCCGCTCCCGCATATCGCCAGCAGCGGTCGAGGGATGTCGTGAGGTAACGACAGGTCGTACCTATCCAGAATGTTTCGCTCATTATAGTCAACTTGAGGGGTGTGTCCATCAGGCGAGTCTGCTCCTATCGAGGCATCTGCCCCTAGCTGGCTGCCTACAGGTCAAGATAGAATCCCCTCGTCAGCACGTATCGGATACGCGACGAGAGGATTCGGCGCGAGGCATCCCCTCCGGGACGCGCTCTCCAATGAGGGACCGCTGAGTCTCTGGACTTGGCGGGCCCGACCTTTGACACTCCTCAGTGACATACACCACTATTGTCCGTGGGAGACCGTTTGCACTCCCCTCGTTCAGTATCCGTGCGCTTTGCCCTGATTCTCTGCCATTGTTGGTCAATTTGTGCTATCTCTTGGCGCAGGGTTGCGTGAATGC
>SDBS01004278.1_pt1 | contig 13980 bp, 13 predicted proteins | sample 2277091 | NCBI WGS metagenome assembly SDBS01 (sample SAMN10404972, study PRJNA504765) | marine sediment metagenome | isolation source: marine sediment core GS10_PC15, 163 cmbsf | place: Arctic Ocean: Southern Knipovich Ridge | collected 2010
GTGAGGGGGATGCCATCACCCCCCGAACTGCCGGGAGAGGTATGGATTAACAAGCCAAAGGCGGAAAGGAAAGTAGCTTAACAAAATGCGAAATCTGTCTCATTCTTATTGACACAGCCCGCCCGGGCAAGCGGATGGGGCACCCGGCAAATTGAGACTTTTGTAAACTTACTCGCCGGATGGCTTTTTAATATGGTCGTATTCTATTTTGGGGGAATATAGTGTTTTCTGAAGCAAGAAGTATAATTTGTTTCATAGCCAAGAGAGTTGACGACGCATTATCGCGCTACCCGCTATATTCTAGTATTGTATTATGGATCTTGACTTCGGTTATTACCATATCACTAGTTGTAAATACCCTAAAATCCTTATTGATATCTAAAGTCCAACTTTGGCAATTCCTTATAGTTGCGGCAGCTATTTCGGTATCGTTCATTTTATTACAAAGGAAAGTAAAGATTTCTATATTTGCCAAACTATCGAGTCCCAGAATAAGTATGATGCTGCTTGTGATTGCATTTATGGCCGCAGCAATCGTAACATTAGTAAAGGAATCTGACAAGCGTCTACATATCAATATCGAAACGTTACAATTTCCCTTCGTGTCGACGGATCAACATGCCACATTCGATTCACATTTAATGTTCTCATTGGCATTTAAGGATATCAAGAATGCGAGCATCGCATTTCCTGAACTATTTATTCCGTCCTCAGAGTCGATAATGAATAAACTAGAAACGGAGACAGAGACAGAATTCTGGAAAGGAGTTAATGATATATTGAATTCACCTGTAATACGCATTAGCTTATTACTCCATAATAGAACCGGCGAAAAGCTACAGATATACCGAGTCGAAGGACAGATAAAAATTGGAAAAGAAACGAAAATATTCAATGGGGGCGGGATCCGGATGTACGACGAGAAATTGGAGTTTAACGAAGAATACGCCTCAAGTTTGCGATTATACCCCTTATCTAATCTTATTCATGAGCCTCCTGAGACAGTGTTGGACGTAGGAGAAGCGGGCAGGTTACTACGGTTGTCCTGGCACCCACCAGATTCTTTGGCGAAGAGTGATCTGCTTTCGCACGCGTTAGCATTCCAAGTTAGAAAAGACGATATGTTCAAGCGTATAACAAATGAATATCAATATTACCTGGCCAAAATTTATGAATCTTTTTTAAGTGATAAATTTGGCATATCTGAAATCAGTAGAATATCGATGGATGACTATTCTGCAATTGGCATTGAACTGACTCTGGTTATCCATCACACGTACGGGCATGAAAAGATCACAAAGAAATATGCCATTGGAATTCTTAATACATATGATATTGATGACCTATTTTGGCCTTATGGTGATATTAAAGGGGGAAAAGGTGATGTAGATAGATACATATATAATGTAAAAGGGGATACCATTATTGATCTGACCAAAAAGCGATGATGACAGTAATGCGCGGCTGGCGTGGCCCCGACGCCAGGTGCCCCATCCGCTTGCGGTGGGTTTAGACTCAGGTAGGTGAATGACTAAATTACGCCATATTGACGGTTTAAATACCGCGCGGTTTGTGACTTTCTCCCCGGGTGCCCCATCCGCTTGCGGTGGGATTAGACTCAGGTAGATGAATGACTAAATTACGCCATATCGATGGTTTAAATACCGCGCGGTTTGTGACTTTCTCCTGTTATTATCGTTATCGGTTACTCACCCACCCGGTACCCTACCCAATTGGGCGGGTGAAAAAGCGTTGGCAGAAGGAGACAATATGATTAACTTATTTCGGTCAGGAAAGGATTCCTGACCGCGCGGGGAAATCTGATGATAAAATTTACGATCGGACATATTTTCGGTATTTCATGTGTATGTGTCTCAGGGCTTGCCGGTTTCCTGGTTTTTTTACTATTAAAAAAGGGTAATGGGCTTTCTTCGATCACAAAATTGATATTAATCAAGAATCCGAACTCGTACAAATACCTGGGAGTGGGTATTTTCAAGCAACTAATAGTGAAAACACCGTTGAGATTAGGTAATCCGAAGATAAAAATCAATAGGTTCAATATTAAAGAACTGAAAAGAGTCAGGAATGAAATCATTAAAAGTGAAATTAGTCATTTTTTCGGATTCATTATCAGTCAATTGATTGCATTAGTTTACCTGATGTTCCTAAATAATGTGAGTGTCTTTATTACCATAAGCGTTCTAAATGTACCGATGAATATGTATCCGGTTTTACTTCAGCAAATGAACAGGTTGAGAATTACCGAGCTAATTGAAAAAAGAGAAAGGGTGTATCAGCCAGTCAATGATTAAACTCCAGCTTGGAGAAGATACAATAAAGCAGTTTGCCATTTTTATAGACGGCTGGTGTGGCCCCGACGCCGGTCGGGGTTTCTGAGAATGAGAGTTTAATGCAGTGAAACGCCAAACATTTGATGATCCCGGACACGCGGACGACGAACATAACGTGATGGAGACGCAAGTGATATACCTTCGAAACATCGACGAGACGAACCAGGAGGTTTGTGTCGCACTTCGTGTACGCGAAGATCAAACTTCGCTGGTCGCCTCGAACAGCAAGTCTCTCGAGTGGGCGCGGAGGAATCCGGCCAACGTGCCGCAGGCGATCTGCGAAGGCGAGACGGTTGTTGGATTTGTAATGTACGAACCCCGCGGAAACAGGGTTTTCTCCGTGCATCGACTCATGGTTGACGCGCGGTGGCAAGGTCGCGGAATCGGTCGCCGCGCAATGGAACTCGTGATCGAGGAGATCGGCCGGTTGGGCGGGGCAACGATCTACACGAGTACCCGTCCGGAAAACGACGTAGTGCGACACCTTTTTGTTAAGCTGGGGTTCGAGGAACACGAGGTGGAGCCGGATGGCGAGGTGGTCTACCGTCACGGCCCACCGAGGGAGTTCACCCTCTCATCCGGGTGAATGTATCTGATGAATGGATTAGAACGTAGCCCACCAGAATGGTGGGTTTCACGAATCGCTGCCTGCGCCTGGGGATTTGCCAACGACTGTCCAATAACGCATCGTCGGTGCGAACATCCAACGCGCAGGCTCGATTTTATAAACCCACCCGGCGTTCTGAGTCCGCGTGGCGGACTCATCACTCTGGGTGGGCTACAGAATCTGATCATCCGCCGGCAACGGATCGGCGTTGTTTGAGCAGCAGAAGCCCAAACGTCAGAGTGAAGAACAAGTAAACCGCGACAATTCCCCAGCCAAGCAAGTTCATCGCACTCTGTAGCTGCAGAATCGTCATGGCCACGAGTGCAACGGCATCATATACAAACAAATAAATGATTATCGCTGTTCGAGTCGGTGAGGCGCCGGCGTTTCTGGCAAACCAGGTGAGGAACGCGTTGCCCATGAGAGCTGCCCCGTATTCTCTGGCCATGATGGCTGCTCCCACACAGAAAGGTGCGCCCAGCAAAGTCAGCAACTGCCCGGGGAAGAAAAGAAGCACTGGACCAAAGCCCAGACAAACCAGGCACTTGACAATCATCAGGGTTTTATATCTCATATTGACCCCCTCTGCCTTGCGTTAATCGTACGTCTTTAAACTAGCCGTACGAAATGTAATGAAACATAACACTCTTGTTTACATTCTGGCAATGTTTTTTGGTCCCGTAGCCCACCCGGCCACGCCCGGGTGCCTCACAGCTCTGCTGTGGGAATGATGAATATGGCACCTAGCCTACCCTAGAAGGGCTTGTTGAAAAAGTCTAAAATGCAACAATACCCGTCATCGCGAGGAGTGAAGCGACGTGGCGATCTCACTGTTGCCCATAGACATCATCAATGGATGAGATTGCCGCGCTATGCTCGCAATGACGATCCAGGGGCTTTTTCAACAAGCCCAGAAGTGTGGGGCACCGAGCGAAAATTACAGATCCACCCTAGCTTTTCGCCTTGGATACCCAGCGCGGGGCCGCATTGATGGTTTGGCGGAGCAGGAGGTTCAACTGGGCGGCGTGGTGCTGGACGTGGCGCATGCTGTATAGTAGTAACTCCGCGACAGTGATCCCAGGGCGTAAAGTTCCGCAGTCTTGACCGACTTGCTCCTCGGTCATCGTATCAATCTTTGCTCGGCATTTCTTGCGGCCATGTTCCAGATAGGCCAGCAACTCATCTTTGGTATACACGCGATCAGGCATTACCCCCGCCGGGTCCAACTCGCTCAGCGTAAACGGCGCGGGAGGTGTAAATCCCTCATCGGTCTCGGACATGTAAAAATCGAGAAAAAAGATCGTGTGATAGGCGATATACCAGTACTCGGGCCTTCGCGAGCGGTCGCCCCACAGTTCGTCGGGACACTCGCGCATGGCGTTTTCGAGCATGTCGATCGCCGCCCCGAATTGCTGCCAAATAATTTTTTTCCAGGTTATATCCATGGCCAAACTCCCGCGGTTTCAGCCATCATCCGCCCTTCGGGATGGCTGTCACTGACTGCTTGCATTATAGTGTTCTCCCGACCCTCCGGCAAGTCGGCAGGCCGGATGGTTTCCACCCACCGATCCGGCCCGCGCTTAATTTTTGGTTCCCTCGACAATGAGAAAATCGGATCGTTCCAACTTATCAATATCCGGTATTCTACTCTGGTGGTAAGTCATTCGTTCAACATTGGCAAAATTGTTGCACTCGAACATCTCAATTAACTGTACCTCATCGAACTGCCATTTATGCTTATGACCCATCGACCGCAAATATATTTTTCTCGTACAGATTTCATTGAAATGCAATTGTACATAATTTCTAAGTCGCTGCACGTCACGGTTGCCACGCGGCTTGGCCCGCTCTTCCTCGTGGATTCGCATATATTTCCCCCAATACGTCGGGCCGTCCGGGACACATACTCGCAACACACCTTGAGGTTTGAGCACACGGCAGCACTCGGCAGTAAGTGCAAAGGCGTCCTGATATTCAAAGTGTTCCCAAAGTTCACCGGCATAAATGCCGGCTGCTGAATTATCCGGATAAGGAAGTCCCTTAAACAGGTTACGATATTTCGTCCGCCGGTTAAATTCTGTAGAGGGAATAATATTAAGTTTAACCAACAGGTTATCCAGCCAATTAAACTTGCTCGCCAAAAATGCCCGGTTACTGCCGTCGATGTTTACCCATCCTTCGGGTTGGACCGGCCCGCAGCCGAGGTTCAATTTAGGTCCATCTGGTAAGTCAAACGCAACAGTATCCATCCCGCTACTCCATATCTCTCGCTCCTAACATAATGATAAAGGCGGCAAGATGTCCATGTCTTCCGCCCCGTTTGAATCAAAGAAAGAATTCGGTAGCCCACCCAGAGTGATGAGTCCCGACCATGGTCGGGACTCGGAACGTCGGGTGGGTTTGTAAGGCCAATACCTGGTCACCCCCGCGTCCTCTCTGTCACCCCCGCAGCCGGCTGGCGTGGCCCGGAGCTCTGCTCCGGGTTTCTAAGCGCGTGATTGATTTCTCCATGATCGAATTCAATCGCATCGATTAAGATAGGCACATCTCTTTTCCCCGCTCGGGCTTGTGCACTCGACCAACGCCAATCCGTGGCTTCTGATACCAAACCTCGGCGCACCGGATTATACTCAATATACTCGATTGCCTTTTTGATACGAGTCATTTGGTACAGATTCCGGTCGAAACCACCCCCGGCCTGCCAAAATCGAAAGACGTTCTGCTCCCAGTCACCGCGCGAAGTCTACGCAACTTATGCGGGCCCCCTTCCCGCCAATCCGCGATAACGCGCCGGGCAAATGGCCCTTTTATGGACTGTAAAATCCGGCTGATTGAATAGGTTGCCGCAAGAGGATGGAGCAACAGATGAACATGATCGGGCATAATAACCCAGGCCCATAATTCGAAACCATGCAGCCCGCGCGCCCTGTCTATCGACTGCACCAGCCATGTTCTTGCCTGATAGTCCGTCAGAAGTTGTTGACGGCGATAGCACGTAAAAGTAAGATAGTGCACGTGTCCGGGATCATCGAATGTTTGGCGTTTCACTGCCTTCAACTCTCATTCTCAGAAACCCGGAGCAGAGCTCCGGGCCACGCCAGCCGCTCAGCATTTTATTCATTCTCCTTGGAACCCTGACCGAGGTCAGGAACACCTGGACGGATTATAGGGCCACGTTCTTGATATGTTTCAAAAAGGAAAACGGCAAGAGTACATGCGGCATTCACCGCTAATCGAGCATGCCTTGGCTTCAATCCCTTTACTTTCGCATCTTTGCCATGCCCTGAACCATAGAGGCTACGGAGTTCAGCCAAGCCTTGTGCCACGGTCCCAAGATTACTGAGCATGCGTTTAATTATCTCAGCGCCCTTTGCTTTTTCCGGGATGTTTTGCGGAAGTAGTTCGAGTTTTTGACGAACTTCCTTGACTAAGTGGGGTAAGTCAGTTTTGTTCGATACTACTTCTCCGCACTCGCGAAGTATAGTCTTTGCAATGGTTTCCAAGAATTCCTTCGCTGTACCTATGGCAAGCTCTGGGTCCGATTCAACCGACGCCTCCATCCGAGTGATCTGCCGTGTGACGTATTCGGCATTCAAGCCAACCATAAGCGGCTTTGCCGCTTCCAATGCGGCGGCACCGTCCAATATTCTATGCCGTGCAGCAAAAATGGGCTTGCCTGAAATATATGTCCGAGCAGCAATTTCCCAACCGTCAGCCTTCAAATGAGAGTTGAAGACCTCGAGCAATCTATCCACCTCTTGCTTATTAGGTTGGACCACAGGATCGATCACCTCGCACAGGAATTGGAGAAATACCTCGTCCGATGAGTTAAGTAGATCAAAACGTGAATCCGTGACAATCCAATCATTAAGCCAATCACCTGGATTCCTTTCACAATGTTGCCGGATATCTTCATGAGCACACTTGTACCTGTCATCGTGCGATGGCAAACTTTTCAAGTTGTACAGTCGCGCGAGAAAATCCGTTTCCGTTAAGCGGCCAGTCCATACAATACTATCATCAAAAATTAGGTCGAATATATTGCGACGTGTGACTTCCGAAATACTTCGATTTGGACGAGATTCGTTAAACACCATTTTCGACTCCGGCTCTGGTGCCCCATCCCTTGGAGCACCCGCTACCGCCCACCAATTCCTGTTTTATCTCCAAGGGTGGGCCAACACCCGCCCTGTATCGCCAAAATAATAGCTACCGCAAGAAAGTCAAGAACACTCCGGCGGCGACGGCGGAGCCGATTTTACCCGCGACGTTGGGTCCCATCGCCGGCATCGGCGGGTTGACGCGGCCGTCGGTGGCGTCGGAGACAAATTTCTGCCCCACGCGGGCGGCCCGACCGCCGATTTTCTCCGGCAGCCGGTCTGAGCAGTTGACAAGATAATGCCCGGATTCGTAAATTCTCCGAGACCCAGGCCTCTTGTGGGTGGCCGCGGCCACCCGTACGGGGATAAAGCCGGTGAAAGGAAATGACCCATTCCTGAATCCCAACACCAGATGGTCCACCTGACCGCGGAGGTACAAACCCCTGATGGTCCACTCAAGGGAAAAGTGGCCATCTACTCCGGGCCGACCCATCTGGCCGAGCTGATCCCGCCGATTCAGGCGCTCCTCGATGGACTCGTCGTGCTGAGTCTTAAACGAGAACAAAAGCAGGGGCGGCAAATATCCTGTCGCCCGGGATGTTGCGCCTGCTGCCGCCATATGGTACCGTTGTCGATTCCGGAGACTTTCTATATGCGCGATCTCGTCGCCGGGCTCCCCCCGGATAAAAAGCAGATTATCTGCCGTCGGTTTGAGCAAATATTCGATAAGCTGGAACAGGCAGGATTGAACGCACGGATGCGAGATCCAGACATTACCGACGAAAGCAACCTGGTCCTCGCCCGGGAATATTTTGAAATGGGCATTGCCTGTCCCTTTTTGGAAAATGAATCTTGCTCGATTTATCCGGCCCGGCCCCTGGCCTGTCGGGAGTATTTTGTAACGACACCGGCTGAATGGTGCACTAGGCCATTTGACCACCAGATCTCAAAAACCAAAACTATTGCCTCGATGCCGGTCGTGCTGGCCCACCTGGCGGCGGATGTCCTTTCCCTTCCGGGAAAATTGGTTCCCTTGACTTTATCCTTGCACTGGGCTATCGAGAATGAAGAATTGCATCGGCGAACCTGGCCCGGCCGGCAGCTTTTTGAGCAATTCCTGGCCAAGTTTAACTCGTGGAGTAAGCACAGCCCGCGGCCTGAAACAGCAGGCGGCCCACAAAATGACCCGTGATACGCCTGGTTCACTTAACAGTTCGCTGCATGATCGGGAGCAGATTGACAAAAGGAATTCGAAATGTTAGCATCGTTGGAGGAGATAGAAGTGGAAAGACCAACAGCCAAACCGGGGAAAATCGCCCTGTGGTTCCGGGCCGTTCGGCCGTTTGCCTATTCCGCGTCGGTAATCCCCGTCGCCCTCGGCGGGTTATGGGCTTTTGGGGAAGGACCGATTGACTGGGTAAATTTCGTATTGGCGATAATCGCCGGGGTGCTTTTCCATACCGGCACGAACCTGATCAATGATTATTATGACTTCAAAAGCGGGGTGGACCGTGCGGGTACCTTCGGCTCTTCGGGCATCCTGGTCGGCGGGTTGATGCAACCGCGACAGATCTTGCGCGGCGGGATTATATCTTTTGTGTTGGGATCACTACTGGGATTCTACCTGGTTACTCAGGCGGGCTGGCCCATTCTCGTTTTAGGTTTGGCCGGATTTCTGGGCGGGTTTTTCTATACCGCGGCGCCGTTCAGTTACAAATATCACGCCATCGGGGAACTCGGTGTTTTCGTCATGATGGGCGTGCTGATGGTCCTCGGCGGCTATATGGTACAAAACCGGGCATTCAACTGGGAGGTGGTGCTGTTCTCGCTGCCGATATCCATGTTGGTGGCGGCCATTCTGCAGGCGAATGATATCCGCGACATCGCCGATGACCGCGCGGCGAACATCAGGACGATAGCCATCTTGATGGGTCGCGGGGCGGCCGGCATGTTGTATGATCTGATGGTTGTTGCCGCATTTGCGATCGTTGTTCTGATGGTGGCCATCAAGGTTATCTCACCCTGGGCGCTTTTGGTGTTGTTGACTCTGCCGCTGGGGTTGAAGAATATCAAGACCATCCACCAGGCGCACGGCGAAAAGTCGGCGTCACTGGCGATGATGGACGTGGCCACCGCACAACTACACATGACATTCGGGCTTCTGCTTTGCCTCGGGCTGCTCCTGGCCCGCTTTGTCTAGGGATAACGCGTGCCCGAACAGCCATCAGCCACCGGGAACTCCCTGCCCAGCGCATCAAAAAAAGTCCCGGCCTGGCCGCTTTTTACCGCCATTTTCCTGGGCGTATGTTTCTGGGGCTGGATCTTCGGCACCCCGTGGGGCAATTTCTGGTGGAAAATCACGATTGCGACGGCGGTATTATCGGGCTTTTCGCTATGGGTCAACCGGGCCGATCTACGGCGCGACTTGTTCTTTTCCCTGCGCCATCTTACACATGGTGTGCTCACTGCCGCGCTGTTATACGCTATTTTTTGGCTCGGCGGGAATTTACTGCCCTACGTGATACCCTCCAGTGAAACAATGATCACCGCGGTCTACGCTTCCCGAGCCGCACTGCCCGGCTGGGTCATCAGTCTACTGTTGATTTTTATTATTGCCCCGGCTGAGGAGATATTCTGGCGCGGTCTGGTGCAAAAATACTTGTCCGCTCTTACCAGCCCCCGATTCGGCATCATCGTCGGAGCGATGATCTACGCCCTGGTGCATCTGTGGGCCAATAACGGCGTCCTGGTGTTGGCCGCCTTCGTTTGTGGCATTATCTGGGGATGGCAATATCACAAGAGTGGTTCATTGGCCGGCCCGATTATCTCCCACATCATCTGGGATATGGCGGTGTTCATTTTCGCACCGCTCGATTAACCGCCCGGCCCGGTCTAATCAACGGTCCCGACGAATTCCTCGAATTCCTCGTGGGAAACGATATCACGGATGACGGTATCGGTCTTGACCTTAACCGCTTTGGCATCCTTGGCGAATTTCTCGACCAGATCGAACGGTCCCGCATCACCCCGCAACCGGGCCAACTCATCCCGATACTTGACATCCAACACAATCGGCCATCCGATTTGCTTGTTGTATGTGGGATAGGCAATGCCCTTGCGCGTCTTTTCGAAAGCGCGGATCATGTAATCGATCGTCTCCGTTTCAATCAGCGGCAGATCACACAATCCGAGGACCATTGCGCGGCAGTTCGGCGGCAGAAAACGCATCCCTGTCTCGAGGGCGGATGAAGTGCCCATTCGGTATTGACCGTTAATGATAATTTTCATTCCCTGCAATGGGATTTGTTGCAGGATTTTTTTGGCCTCATACCCCAGGACCAAAAGCAGTTGATCGAGAGCCGCCGCTTTGTAGGCGCGCGTGACGCATTCGATGAGATATACAGTTTGGTCGAGAGAAAGCGGCTGCTTGATCATGGGCCGCCGGCAAAGGCCGCCGGCGCAGATTAATCCAACTATCATTCTGACCCCCCTGGACGCTCTCGCGTCCGTTTGCCATCCCTGGCATAGGCCAATTTCATACAGCCGGAAAAAATATGCAACGGAATAATTGCCCGAAAACTAAAAAAATACCCGATTTGGCCGGGATTTGGCAGGTCGGCCACCGGCAGAGGACTCCCCTTTACAAATCTGTACGGAATTATGACCGTGAAATAACCGGCCGGATCGGCCAGACTCGATGCATGTTTTCAGCGGCGAATCAGGTACCGGGTGCTATTCCACACACCCCGGCAACAACGTTCCCAACCCGCGGTAGACATAATTCACAATCGTGGTGACATCCAGCGGGTCGACCGAACAATCGGCGTTGACATCCGCCGGGTTTAACAACGACAGCGGATAATCACGATAGACATGATTGACGATGTTGACCACATCCAGCGGGTCGATAGTACCGTCATCATTCACATCACCCGGGATATACGGGGGGCCTTCGGCAACAGCCAACATATACTCCTGCGAGTCGGAGTAGCTGCCGTCGTCATCGGCGGTAACGGTGAATGTAAACTGCCCGTATACCGTGGGCGTGCCGGTGATTTTCCCATTCACCGGATCCAAGTCCAACCCGCCGGGGAGTGCCCCGGCGGTTATCGAGAATTGATACGGCGGAGTTCCGCCCTTCACGATGATCGAATCTTCATACGCGATATTCCGCATGCCGTCGGCCACGGTTTCGTTGATGATATGGAAGGTATAGCTCACTTCTTCGCCATACCGGTCCAAAATCCAGTTGCCCGGATCGATTTGGATCGCGGTGGGCGGAAAATCATCAACGATGGTCAGCAGGAAATCCTGCTCGCGCTGATTGTTGTAAACTTTCAGGGTATCGACGGCGCCCGAATTACGGTGGACCCCGATATCGATCGGCATGTCGAACACCGGCGGATCGCTCGTTTGAATTTGTTCGAGATGTAGATAGATGTTTTGTTCACCCGGCGCGCCCGGCGCGGTCAACCAGGAGTGACGATACCGCGGATAATACGTGCCGTAAATCCAATCCTCAAAAAACGGATGCAAATCCTGCCCGGAAACCGCCTCGCAGAGATTGCGGAAATCCTCGGAATTCGCATGGGCGTGCGCGTGATCCGGATGACTGTAGTATGCGCGCAGAATATCGAAAAACGTCTCATCGCCGACATGACGCCGCAGCATATGCAAGACCCAGGCCCCTTTGTCGTAAACGCGGGAGGAAAAAATGGCGCTCACCGTGGTAGGATTGACGCAATAAATCGATCCTCCCGCCCAATACTGCATCCCCAGCATATAGTTGTGGTAGGCCGGTGAGCCGGCCAGGTGTTCGGCGTATAACGCCTCACAATAGGAGGCGAAACCCTCGTTAAGCCAGATGTGGTGCCATGTTTCGCAGGTGATCAAATTGCCCCACCACTGGTGCGCCAGTTCATGGGCGATCAGGTAACGATTGAAACCGAATGATCCCGAGGTGGCCGAGGTATTGGTCTGGTGTTCCATCGCCCCGCCCCAGGGAAAGTGCGTCATGGCGTATTTTTCCTCCACGAAGGGATACTCGCCGAAAGTATCGGCGAAAAACTCAATCATCTGGACCGTCTCCGGCCAATACGAAACCGCATCCCAGTGTTTTTCCGGGTAGGGATAGAAATCAACGACCATCGAATCCGTGTCGCCCGGACCATAATGGTACCACCAGTATAAGTGCGTGTAGTTGGTAATCCCCAGCGAGACCAGGTACGTGGTGATCGGGTATTGTTCGTGCCACCAATACGTGGTGGTGGCCCCATGGTTGACTGAATCGCGGAGCGTCCCATTTGAAGAAACAAAGAAATCCGAATTGACTTCGACAATGATGTCCACCGAATCGGCCTTGTCATCCGGGCGGTCCTTGCACGGCCACCAGGTACGGGCCATAAACGGTTCGGAAAGTGTGGAGATCACCGGTGTGCCGTCATGACTGCCGAAGTAAAATCCCATAAATCCGCCCTGGGCGGGGTGACCGTGGTAAACAACGGTGATTTCGAATTCTTCGTCGGTGTCATAGGTGGCGGCCAGATCAATGGTTAACTCATCATCGACATGCGTCCAGGCGGTCGTAAATACACCCTCGTCGAACACCGAATCGACGTCCATGTTATCGAAAAAATCGAGCACCGGTTGCGAGAAACCATCAACCAAAGACCGGCCAACCATGGTCACCCGGCCGTAAATTATTTGCGAAATCTCATCAATACGCAATTCCAATTTATAATAACGCGCGTCCATGTCATCCTGCCCGATTGCCGGTTCTTTGAACATGGCGGCCAATTGCTGTTGACGGCCGGCGGCGGCGGCTTTGTTGGCCGCCAAAATCCGGTGAAGTTCGCTGGGGGAAATCGGCGCCAATTCGCTATAGGGTGTATTACGATTGCCGTCGGAGCCGGCGGCAAAGTTCACCGAAACAAGAACCATCAGGAAAACCGTGGTCAGCCATTGTAGTACCTTCACAAAACACCTCCCATGCCTTCACCCCGTCTTTTGCCCAAGGCGAAAAACATATCAATTAGTTTTTCAAACGTCATCCAATCAGATAAGATCAAACTTCGGTCGTTATTCCACGCGTAACATGAAATTAGTCAATTACGTCATACTTGTAATATCGTCACATCACGACGAGTACTGTTGGCCGCCGTTCTTTGCGGCGGCCATCCGGAACTTATTTTGCCTTTTCCCAGCCCGATTCCGAAATAAGAGCCGGGCCGATCAAGACAACACCCACCACCCCAGAACTTACGATACAAAAAATCGCGAATTTGTCAACTTATTGAATGCCAATTTATTCCCGAAACACCCGTAATCGCCTGCAATCGGCCACGATTTGAATACCAATGGTGAAAAATGACCGCAAACAGTATATTTGGGGGTAAAATACAATGGCCGAGCATGGCCGGCTCAGGAGCTTTTTGATGGTAACTCTGTGTGAGATAACCAAAGAAAACTGGCTGAGAGTGATCGCTCTCTCGGTTTATCCCGAGCAGGGGAAATTTGTGCCCTCGACCGCCTGGTCACTGGCCGAGGCATATGTTAAACCCGGTGCCCCGCAACGCAATTACTTGCCGCTGGCTGTATATGTTGATGCTCTTGTCGTGGGGTTTCTTTCCTTATGTTACGACCCGAACAGCACGGCTTGTTATTGGATAAACGGCGTACTGATCGGCAAGACCTATCAAGGTCGTGGATACGGCCGGGCGGCGATGGTCGCAGCCATCGAACGCATAAAGACCGAGTTTCCGCAATGCAAGGAAATCGGCCTGACTGTGGTCCCGGGAAACACGCGGGCGGAGAAACTATATGAAAGTCTCGGCTTTGTAAACACCGGTGTGGTTTTTGAGGGTGAGATTGAATGGAAGTTGTATCTGAACCAAAAAAGGTCGTTTGATCGAATAGACCG
>SDBS01004279.1_pt1 | contig 13977 bp, 12 predicted proteins | sample 2277091 | NCBI WGS metagenome assembly SDBS01 (sample SAMN10404972, study PRJNA504765) | marine sediment metagenome | isolation source: marine sediment core GS10_PC15, 163 cmbsf | place: Arctic Ocean: Southern Knipovich Ridge | collected 2010
ACATCGGCAATTCCTACTAATTCCATATCTTTCTGTCTGGCTACTCCATCGGCTAAGCGCTGTCCAATAGTGCCATAACCTACAACCGCAACTTTTGGTTTTGTCATTATAAATCCTCCTTTATAAATTATTATTCTTTAAATGTACTAATTTCGAGTAGTGCTTACAATTTAGCTTAAAAAACTGGTCATGCCTGTGACCTTCTGCTCTTTAGGTCAATTAATTATCCTCTGGTCAGATGAATAGCTTTGCCGGTTATCCCTTCTGCCGCTTCGGCAGTGGCTTCCATAGACAGAGCCAGGGTCCCTTCGGCAATTATTTTTACCATAATAAACTCACGCTAGGAGAATCCTCTCGACCTGAAATAATATTTATTGTTCCAACCCAACCCATGATTTTCCATAGCTTTAATAAAACCATTTCTACGGTTAATACTATAATGATGGTCTAGCTTTCTATCTAAATATTCAATCGCTTTTCTTCCAAATTCTATAAGATGTTTTATTACCTTATAAGCCAGAGTTTGATTATCAACAAGTTCGGCTCTACGCTGGGATACATTATATTTCCGCTAACCAAAAAAAGGGGGATATCTATTTCTGATAGTTTTTCAATATAATTGATTCTATTTGAAGCAGGTAGTTTTATTATACCGTCTACCATTTTCATCCTTAAAGTATCAAGGTTCCATAATTCTAAATCTACTCTGTATAAGCAGTTACAAAAGACAACATTTTGCTAAAACTTTGCACATTCAATTCAATTACCTATCCTATTTTAGAGAAGACTATATTCGAACTGTCAGAAAGTACTAAACCAATGGTTTTTGTCTTCTTGTGTAAAGATTTCCTGCTATAATATTTGACTTACAATTTAAATCTTTTATAACTTTTTCAACTTTGACTGTTAATTCAGGACTTATATATCTTGCCTTATTAATTACATGAGAAACAGTTACAATTGAAACTCCCGCTTTTTTAGTAATTTTCTGTATATCTAACATAATTATTTTCTCTCTCTGAATTTGAATAAATCATTACATAATAGAGTTATTCGTTTTTTTAATAAATTATTATATTTTTTATAAAAATATTGTGGTAATGAGTAGAACATATCACGAAGTTCCAGCCGCCCATATTTATCGTATTTTCCTATCGGAGCATAGCAATAATAATGAAAAAACATATTTTTGTCTGATATTGATTTTTCATCTTTATAGTATTTATCAATACACTCTTTTGCAAAGCGTGAACCTTTGCTGGATTGTTCTTTAGCGTATTCTAATGTTTTTTGCCACCATCTTCCAAATGAAGCAGGACACTCATTAAATAAGGTTTCTGCGAATATTTCCTGAAGAGAGGGTGATATCTTAAAATGAAGATTACCTTCCGTTGCGTGACTGAATGTTTTCCTCGTCTCAGAAGAAAGATCATCTCCAGAATGACAATCCAGCATAACTTCTGCCTTTTGACAGATGCGATAAAAAAGCTGTATCCTCTTACCCAATTTCTCTAATCCCCCGGGCATTCTGTAGTCTACCCCCTTTTCAACTCCGAAATTAGGGGCTAAATGAGTAACATGGATATTTCTTCTTTGAAACTCTCTTATTAGTAACAGGACCTCCTCCGGTCTCGTAAGTATTTCTTTTATTTCATAATTTCCAGGGAATTCATCAATACTTAATTCGAGATCATATCCTTCACCCTTTTTAATTTTGGTAATATATTCGTCTAATTCTTCCAAGGCATTCAAGGCTTCCCAGTATTTTCCTAAAAATCTGTCTAAGATATCTTTATCAATTATTATTTTATCCCCATTATATAAAAAGGTCTTTACATGATACCTGTATAACTTTTCAATTTCTTCTTTACTAAGATTTATTTTTTTTAATGCTTCCTCGCCCCTGCCTTTGAAATTACTCATCATGTATTCATACTTTACAATATTTGAGACATCTATAGTATAAAATGTATAGTACCGTGCTGCATCCATAATTTTCTTTGCCCGTTCAATCCCTTCACAGCAGTCATCAACTCTAATATGATCCGCGTCAGCTCCATATGGCATTACATCTTTCCGTTTTAAAGCATATAAAACTCCTTCAAGCCATAGTCCTTCAAAGGTACTGCCAGTATGTCCTTCTTCAATAAAACCAAAACTATAAAGGTGTATTAACTTCGGTTTCTCACCATTCAATACATCACTTAAGAGCCTCAACTCCCTGAGACTATTCTGTATTGTATTTGATGGTTGACCAAGACTCTGCATAGAATCGTAAATAGCAGGCCACATGGTCGTAGACATTCTTGTTCCTATTCCCAGTCTTGGAGTATACCCCAGTGCTCTTGGTCCTCTTTTTTTATCTATTATTAAAAAGTAATTGTGTAATGTATCAATATCAGCTTTATAAAAAGTTAAACAAGCTTTTTCATTTTTATAACTCCAGAAAGGTTCACCAATTTCATTTTCAATTTTATTATTACTAACAGCTAAAATAGAATGCTGTCTATCCGGATATTCTAATAGCAAATATAAACAAACATTCTTAACATAGGATGATCCTGCATAAAATATGATCTCACCGAACTTAAATTTCTCATATCTTGCATTCAGGTTTTCTTCAATTATTTTTTTCCAAATATCCGGTTCATGCTTAATTACAAGCCCTTTGATTTTTTGAATATCCCATGTTGTAGTATCTAATATTGCTGGATTTATTTGAGGATTTATTAATATCTTACCATATTTTTCTTCTCGCATATTTTTACCTTCTTTCTTTTTTTATTTAGACCCGCTTTTCACTTCTTTTTCTGAGAAAGCTATTACTCACTATTATAGTAGTATCAGCACTCTTGTTATATAGAAAACCTACGGCCAAGTCCGCGGCACCTTTTCCACTTTTCAAACTTCGCTTGACGCCCTTCGGTCGAATTTTAATCAAGCAGAGAGTAGACGATTAATTAATCTACTCTATCCTACCCTCATATCACCGTATGTAATGTTTGATATATGGCAGTTAACAAAGCACTACGAATTTCTCTGCGGGATTAATTTTTGATTCGCGCCAGATACATACTCAAGCTCTTTCTAATTAATCGGCAGCTGCACCCCTTTCTTTTCAGGAAAGACTCCTCTTAGAGTTTTCTGCCTTCTTAATATGTTTCTCGAACTTACCAAGTTAATCCTCCACTTCGCGTTCAGCCCTTTACGTGGCACTCACTAATATTGTATACCATCCTAATATGGCGTCTGCTGACTTTTGGCATAACAAAATGTCAAACCTCCCTAGGTGAGAATTATGCCTTCACCTCATATGCCTACTACATATAGCATACAATCTTTTAGCAGTATTGTATTTTGTTTTGGATGGCAAACTCTCCCAGATTGCATGGCCTTATATGTAATTCGTGTTCCTTAGACCGAAGCTCTACCAGCTTCCTCCAGATTCCATCTCAAGATGGATACCCTTACTATTTAGCTAATGGTTGCGACTTAAAACTCTGTAACAGACTTTCAACACCAAGCTGTTATTACCCATGCCAGGTGCATCATTCATCCACGGGTAAGCTCGTGCTATTTTGCTCTTCGGGTTACGTAACGGTTTATGTTATCTTTTATATTAAAAACATTTTTTATCTTTCAAGTATTTTAAATTTATTACTAACACAGACCCTCACGCCTTTACAGGCGTGGTAATCACCTTAAAAGGCTATCCTCTTGTCCCGACTTGCCGGGAACTGGCTCTCGCCCCCCCCCTACTGATGGGGGTTCTCGCTAAATTAAAGGTTTTGCAGTTTTATCTAACTCTTTTCCTACCACTTGCTTTAGAAAATTCAACTTAAGTAGTCAATTTTGCAACTTAGTTATATTTCTCTTTCGCTCTGCTAGATTTAGCATATCATATTTATTTTTAGTTTCACCTTTATCAGATCTTCAATATCGGGAGAGTAAGGATTCTTCTATGTGGAGTTTTCGCTTTATAATATCTTTTTTTAACTTTACTCCCCATCCTCTCCTTTTTAATTAATTTTCTTACTGGTTGGAAGAAATTAACAGATAGTCCAAGAAATAATAAAGCATATTTAAAAAACCCAGTTCCTTATTAGTATCGTATCAAGTGTATCCTACTGCCCTTCTTATTACCGACTAGTTTTTCTGTTCCATTACAGAAAGCAGGAATCATTTTTTCCTATATGGTCAACTTCTCAACTTCTACAAATAAATCGATGTAATTTGCCTAAGCACTAGATTCATAATTTTTTAACTGCACTACATTTTCAATTTTTCTATAATGTATGAGGTCATAGATCTTTTAATATTTAAGATATTATATATTTTTCTAGCCTCCTTTGATATTTTAGAAGGCAGTCCATAGCGTATTCTTTTCTGCTTATCAAAAAGAATTGAAGTTTGTACCCTAATCAGGATTTGTCTTATCTTTTTAATACTCAAGTTTTTGTATTGAAGTCTTACCTGGTGCTGCATATTTTTTACCAGGGAATAGGCGGCAAAACAGATAGCTATGTGGGCTTTAATTCTACGGGGCTTCCATTGAAATACTAGTCTTACCGCTAGATCGTGTTTGGTAATTCTAAAGGCATCTTCTACTTTCCACAGATCATTGTATTTGTTAAGTATCTCTTCACCTGATAGATTCGAATTAGTTTTAAACCCCTGGAGTCCATCCCATTTGCTTAAAGCAGCTATTTTCTCTTCATTTAAGTAGAGGCAAGATTAACCCCCTACTTTAAGATACTTTCGGTATCCCGAGGGGGAAAGATATTCTTTAGGACTACTGCTTTTTTTTAATTTCTTTTTCAGTTTTTCTATAGTTTTCCTCCTATCATCTGCATATTTTAGAGCACACTTAGCGCTATAGCTTACCAACAGTTTTCTGCCTGGGTAGTTAAAATTTGCTATTTTGTATTCGGGGAATATTTCTTGGTAATTATTAGGATCTAGGATTTCCTTTTTTAGATTACTACCTACACTCTTTAGTCTCGCCTCTGCTATGTACTCAAACTTATACTCATCTAATCTTTCTAACTCAGAAATATTATCCTTGCTAAGCATGGTACTATCGGCCACAAATACTACTCTTCCTATATCGTATTTCTTTCTGATCTCAGTAAGTGCTGGGATTAGGGTATGACCTTCATGGATATCTCCAGTAAATACCTGATAATCTAGAGGAAGACTCTGGCTGGTTACAATAAGGGCAAGCAGTATCTGGGGTTGATTAGATTTGTATCTTTACTTTAGCCACATCTTTTAAGCTCATTAGGGCTAAATGATTTAAAATATATAGTGGTGGCATCATAGAAGTTTACCTCTATCTTCCCCCTGAATAGGTTTTTTAAAGTATTTAGTAGTGCCCTTTATTTGATGTTTTTACTCTTATAAATAACTTGCTCATCTGTAATATTTTTATTTAATTCTTTAGACATACCTTAGAAGCACCTTCCGCTTTAGGGTGTATTTCTAAATTATTCCTTTTTAATGTTCTAGATTAGTCCATTTTTACTTTTTAAATGGCAGTGTTACCAATAAGTCTTAACTTCTATTTAAACAGTTAACAAAAACAAGACCCGTTTAACCTTTTTTTAAGTATGAATTCTCTAAAACCCTATTTAGAATTTAAAAAATGAAACTCTCCCAGCAGGAGCTGGGGGCTTCTTTTGGTTACAAGCAAAAAACGAGCTTGAGCCCTTCGGGCTGCCGCATACATCTCCAGACAGGAGTCTGGAGATGTATGCGGCTTAATAATTCTACAAATATTGTTTTATCTTATACATGTGAGTTATATAATTTAGTCCATTGACATTCCGCCATCCACATCAACAATTTCTCCCGTTATATACCGCGCAGCATCACTAGCAAGAAAGTAAATAACTTCTGCTACTTCTTCCGCTTTTCCTAATCGTCCAAGAGGTATAGAACCAATTTCATAAGCTATATTTTTTGTCATATCGGTTTCAATAACTCCTGGTGAGACTGCATTAACATTAATTCCATAAGGGGCTCCCCTTTTGGCTACAGATTTTGTCAGAGTAACAACGCCGGCTTTTGCAGCTGCATAATGAGCTCCTGATTTCACTCCACCTGTTTTTGCCGCTATAGAAGATACGTTAACTATCTTACCCGAACGTTTAGATTTCATATAAGGAAATACAGCCTGGCAACAAAAAAATACTCCTTTTAAATTAATATTCATCATCCAATCCCATTCTTCTTCTTTTATATCTTCAAAATCTATATTAAATTGTGATATTCCCGCATTATTAATTAGAATGTTTATACTATTAAATCTTTTTAATGTTTTCTCGACAAGTAATTGCACCTCTTTTTTATTAGAAACATCAGTTTTTATATATAATGCTTTTCCTCCTAATTCTTTTATATTTTTAACTGTTTCATTTGCTTCATTGTCAATATCAGCAATAACAATATTTATTCCTTTATTTGCAAATTTTAATGCGGTCGTTTGTCCAATTCCCCGCGCACCTCCTGTAATAATTACAGTTTTCTCTTGTAAATTCATAAATTACCTCCTACTTTTTGTTTTATTAACTTATCTGGTATATAATAATAATTAGCATTTAATTTAAACATTAAATTTTTACTAGTATTTTAACGCCATCAAATCCTTCTTTCATCATCTCGAACCCCTTAATAGAGTCTTCAAATGGAAAGATATGTGTTATTATAGATTTACTATCGATCAAGTCATTTTCTAGTAGCATTTTCGCCCGGTAAAAGTCTTCCCAGGTATAAATAAATGTTCCTTTCATAGTTAATTCAGAATATGCTAATTTTTGCAGACTAACTAATGGTTCCTGGGTATAGATAGCTACAACATTAATTTCTCCACCTTTTTTTACTATTTTAAAGGCACTATTTACTACAGAAGGATATCCAGCAACATCAAAAACCAAATCTGCCCCTTTGTGACTTATTTTTTTTACTTCCTTCTCCACATCTTCTTTCTGCGGATTAACAATAATAAATCCCAATTTTTTTGCCCTTTTTAATCTCATTTCATTGATTTCACTTACAATAATTTTTACAGCACCACTCTCTCGAGCTACCTGAGCTACCAATAAACCAATTGTTCCTGCACCTAAAATTGCAACAGTATCCCCCAATTTAATATTAGACTTGTTTACAGCATTAACAACCACTGCTAACGGCTCTATTAAGGTCATCTTTTTTAGATCAGTAGTTGGAGAAAGGGGAATAACTTTATCATTTGATACCTTTACATACTCAGCGAAAGCTCCATTTTCATCTATCCCGTAGAGACCTATTTTATTACATAAATTATATTTGCCTTCTTTGCAATAATCACAACGATGACAATGAATTAAAGGTTCAACTACTACCTTATCTCCAATACTTAAATTCGAATTAATGTCTTCCATCTCAACAATTTCTCCCGTAAATTCATGTCCTAATATAACTCCTGATTTAGCACGCAAATGTTTCCCTTTCCATATTGTGATATCAGAGCCACATATCCCACAATATTTTACCTTTATTAACACTTCACCAGATTTTAGCTGTGGTTTTGGTTTCTCCTCTATTTTTAATTCATTCGGACCTTTATAAACTAAACTCCTCATAAATATTTCCTCTATACATTAAACATATTTTTAAAACTTTTTCAGATGTTCTCTTCCACCAGTCCTTATCTTTATCTGATTTTGGCAATACTAGAAAAATTCACCATTTATTATGTGAATATCCGTTCCATAAATCTCTGCAGCTTTTACCCAAACTTTGACTTCCTCCGTCCAGGTATAGGTTCCGGAATATCACGAAACTCAACATTTCCAATTCCTCCTGCAGTTTTCATTAATGCTTGCATCATTTTTTTATTAGTCAAATTATAATCGAATAGGAGGTAGACAATAATTTATCTACCGTCCCCTCACACCACCGTATGTACCGTTCGGTATACAGCGGTTCACAAAGCACTACGAATTACACAATAACGATTTGTCAGGCTCATGAGCCCAAGGTTAGCCCAATAGGCATTAGGTAGTGCACTGTTTAAAGAATCACCTGCAATATGCCAGTAGGCTTTTCGGGTATAAGCCAATCTAAGAGCTGCCCAATCTGGAAGCCCTAATTTAATTAGGTTACGATATTTAGTACGTATCCTCTTCCGCTGTTTCCATAGGCACATACGCAATCTCCTTCTAATCCAACCCTCCAACATCTTTAGGATATAGGGGGTATCAGATAGAGAAAAATATTGTATCCAACCTCTCAAGTAGAGATTTAGTCTTAAGATTCGTTTTATTAAGTTTTGTCCATTGCTCCTTGAGGTTATTTGGTGAATTTTAATCTTAAATCTTTTAATGGCTTGCGGGGCTATACGAATACGGATATCTTCCTGGTAGTGATACAGATTAAAACCTAAGAATTTCCTATTATCGGATATATCTACTGCACTCTTTTGTAAGTTAACTTTTAGTCTTAGTTTTACTTTTAAGTTGGCAGTATTGGACTTTGTTTTGAGATGCAAACTCATCCAGATTGCATGGCCTTATATGTAGTTCGTATTCCTCAGGCCAGGGTTTGCCGCAGACAACCTTTCAGATTCCACCTCGCGATGGACACCCTTGTCTTAAGCTAATGGTTGCTACTACCAGCCCCATAGCAGACTTTCACTGCAAAGCTATTATAAACCCATGCCAGGCGCACATCGATTCCCACGCCTTTACAGGCGTGGTGCTTTCAAAACTCAAGCTTTGCTTGTCCTGTTTCTTCCTTTTCTTGTGATTCTACGTATCTTCGGATCACTTCTTCGTTTATCCCTACCGTAGACACAAAATACCCTTTACCCCAAATACCCTTTCTATCCCAATATACTTTTTTCAAGAAAGCAAACTTTCTGCTTAGAGATCTGCTGGTATTCTTTTTGATGGTTTCCACTACTTTGCTTACGGCATACTTCGGGGGAATTACCATATACAGGTGAATATGATCTTTCTTTATTCCTATCTCTATATATTTCCAATCAGGATAATATTTCCTTATTTCCTGAAGCTTTATTTTCAGGTAACTTTTGATTCCGGTTACTAAAATCATACTTTGGTATCGGGTTATCCAGACGATATGATATTGGGTTTTATATACGGTATGAGTTGCTTTATATAATTTCATGTTTTGATTATATCAAAGTACGAACGGAAGAAACAGGAAGATACTCTCATCCCCACTTTTACAGGTGGGGAGTTCTCGCTAGATTAAACTTTATACAACTTATAGCCATACAATAAGGCCTTCTGGAAATTCCAAATAATATTTTATCCGCTTTAAAAAGGTTGCTGCCATCACCCCATCAATCAAACGATGATCCACTGAAAGAGTGACCTTCATTAAAGAACGAATCCCTATTTTCTCTACTCCTTCTTCTCCGATTACAGCAGGTATTTTTTTTATTGTACCAACTGCTAAAATAGCTGCTTCAGGAGGATTTATAATAGCAGTAAAGTTATCTATCCCATACATGCCTAAATTAGATACTGTGAAAGTCCCCCTTTTATAATCATCGGGCACCAACTTTTTTTCACGAGCCAATTTAATCAGTTTTTTTGTCTCCTTAGATAGAATAGATAAGCTTTTTTTATCAGCATTTTTTATTACTGGGACAATAAGACCTTCTTCTAAGGCTACTGCTACTCCAATATTAATGTCTTTATGGTAAACAATTTTCTCACCAAGCAAAGAACAATTAATATTGGGGCGCTCAGTTAGCACCTTAGCTACTGTAAAAACTAAGAAGTCATTAATAGAAATTCTTTCTTCACTGTCTTGCTTAAATCTGTTTAGTAAATCTATGACCTTGGACATATCTACAGAAACGGTAAAGTAAATATGAGGAGCAGTAAATTTACTTTGAGAAAGTCTATCGCCAATTATTCTTCGCATCCCAGCATAAGGAATTCTTTTCTCGGTTTTATTTACCTCCTCACTTTTTGTTAATATTTCTTGAAGATCTCTTTTTATTACTTTTCCGCCAATACCAGTTCTTTTAATAGTCTCTAAATCTATCCCTACTTTATCGGCTATTTTTTGAGCAACTGGGCTTACTTTCACTCGATGATTTTGATAATAAGATACTACATCTTTCTCGATTATTGCTCCCCCTGGGCCACTTCCTTTCACTAACTGTACTTCCACTCCCAATTCTTTTGCTTTTCTTTTAGCCCTAGGGGAAATCTTTTTAAATTTTTCTTTTTTCGGTTCTAATTCCTGCTTTTTCTCTATCACCAATGAGGCCTTCCTGTCTTCTCTAAATTTTTCCTTCTCTGCTATTTCAGCTTTTCCTAATTTTTGATAAGCCTCATTAATCATTTTATCAATATCTTCCTTTTCGTCTCCTATAATTGCAATGGGTAAAGTCACAGGAACTTCTTCGCCTTCAGCCACTAATATCCTTCTTAAAATACCAGAAGTTTGAGCTTCCACTTCCATAACAGTTTTATCAGTTTCAATTTCGAAAAGCACTTCTTGCTCTTTAACAAAATCTCCTTCTTTCTTTCTCCACTTTAATAAAGTTCCTTTGTCCATATTAAAGCCTAATTTAGGCATGATTTCGTATTCTGCCATTTTATTTACCTCCCTATCCTAATATCATATCTTTTGCTTTTTGAAAGATCTTCTTTTCATCAGGAATAAGAGGAAATTCTAAAGCAGGACTAAAAGGTAAAGGAAAATTAGCTGTGGTTAGCCTTTCAATCGGTTTATCTAAATAATAAAAAACATCTTTTAGTATAGACATAGCAATTTCTCCAGCTACTCCACAACGCTCATATCCTTCATCCACAATAAGCAATCTTCCGGTCTTTTTTACCGACTTAACTATAGTATCTTTATCCAAAGGAACTAAAGTCCGAGGGTCAATTATCTCTGCATTTATCCCTTCTTTAGTTAATTCTTCTGCTGCTTGAAGGGCCTTAAGGGCTCGATTTGAAGTCCCAACAATGGTAATATCTTTCCCCTCCCTTAAGACATTAGCCACTCCAAAAGGTATGGTGTACTCTTCTTCAGGTACTTCATGGGTTTTATTGTATTCCATTTTATGTTCAAAGAAAATAACTGGATTATTATCCCGTATTGCTGTCTTTAATAAACCTTTAGCCTCAGAAGCCGAAGATGGCATTACTACTTTTAGACCAGGGATATGACAAACTAATGCTTGTAAGCTTTGAGAATGTTGTGCGGCAGAAGAACGTCCTCCGCCTAAGGTAGTACGTATAGTTAATGGTACTATTGCTTGACCTCCCGACATATAACGGATTTTGGCTACCTGATTGGCTATTTGATCCATTGCTAACATTATAAAATCACTAAACATAATCTCAACAATAGGTCTTAACCCCGTTAGTGCAGCTCCCAAACCTAAACCGGTAAAACTATTCTCTGATATAGGAGTATTTCTGACTCTCCATTCCCCATATTTTTCATATAGTCCTACTGTAGCTTTAAAGTTTCCTCCTAATATCCCTACATCTTCTCCTAATAAAATAACATTCTTATCTCTTCGCATTTCTTCATCAATAGCCTCACTTATTGCTTGGGCATAGGTAATTTTTTTTATTTTCATCTTGCTTCAATTCCTTTCTCTTCAACAAAAAGATCTTTGTATGCTTCTTTCTCATCAGGATAAGGACTTTGGATAGCAAAATCCGCAGCTTTCTTAATCATTTTCTTAGTATCTTTTTCAATTAAACTTAATTCGTTTTCTGATGAAATTTTCTCTTTTATAAATCGCTCACGAAAGGTTTTAATAGGACAACGCTCTTTCCATTCCTCAGTTTCTTTTTCTGAACGATAGACTCGGCCAGGATCGCCTACATGATGTCCTTTAAAACGATATGTTTTGCATTCTATTAAAGATGGACCTTCACCCCGTCTTGCTCGATCTGTAGCTTTCTTGGTAACTCTATGAACCCCCAATACATCATTACCATCCACTACTACCCCAGGAATATCATACGCTAAAGCTCGAGTAGCTATGTCTTTTGTATTAGTTATTTTTCGTATGTCAACCGAAATCCCGTATAAATTGTTTTCACAAACATAAATAACTGGTAACTTCCAAGCAGCAGCCATGTTTATGCTTTCATGAAAAGTCCCCTGATTAGAGGCAGCGTCACCAAAGAAAGCTACTGTTACCTGATTAGTCCCTCTTACTTTGGCACTATAGGCAGAACCTGTAGCAATAGGTATTCCTGCGCCAACTATACCATCAGCACCTAAAATTCCCTTGCTAACATCCATGATATGCATAGAGCCACCTTTGCCTTTACAATAGCCAGTTTCCTTACCTAAAACTTCAGCCATCATTCTCTTTAAATCTGCCCCTTGAGCGATTAGGTGACCATGACCGCGATGAGTGCTAATAGCAAAATCATGTTCAGTCAAATTAGCACAGACACCTACTGCTATAGCTTCCTCGCCAATATACAGATGGGCCAAACCAGGCATCAGTCCTTTAGAATAAAGGTCGGTTATCTTGTTTTCAAAATATCTAATTTTCAGCATATCCTGATACATCTTTAATAATTTCTCTTTGTTTAAAAGATAGTTCCTAATCGGTTCAAATTTATTTTTCATCAATTTCTATTTTTAATCCCCTTCTCCTCTTATCATTGGCTTAAATAAGATCTTATGCTATCAATAGTTTGTTTGGCAGCGGTATAGGAATCTGGAACAGGCAAAATCTCAGCCGAAATATATCCTTTATAATCTATCTCTTTTAAAACTTTGGTCATTTTAGGAAAATCAAAGTGACCCATTCCTGGAGCCAAACGATTATTATCTGAATAATGAACATGAATGATGTAATCTTTAGCCTTACGAATACTTTCCCACATATCTGCCTCTTCAATATTCATGTGGAAGGAATCAATCATCATCTTTACATTAGACAATTGGGCTTTGTCCAAATAGTCTTTACAATCTAATATAGAATGTAAAAAATCCTCTTGAAAACGGTTAATAGGCTCTAAGGCAATATCTACCCCTTTTTCTCCTGCATATTTATTACATTCTCTAAGGCATTGTGTAATATAATCTTTGAATTGAAAATAATCACCATCTACCCATCCCTTTATTAATCCTACTACCACTACTGCACCAAAATGTGATGCAAAATCTATATGATTTTTAATTCTTTGAATAGCTGCCTGGCGGATTGATTCGTCTGAAGAAGAAAATATTAATCCATCCCTTACTGCTGCTCCTCCAGTAGCAATTGCCGAAATTTTTACTTGAAATTTACTTGCTAAATCTTGTACTTTAGCTAAGGAAATCTCTTCAGGATCTGCTATAGAAATTTCTATACCATCAAATCTTAATTCTTTAGCCATAGAAAACGCTTTTTCTAAATCACCCGAAAACAAGGACAAATCTTTTTCCACTTTTAGACTGCCAAATAAACCTATTCCACTTTGACCTTGATTTAAATTAGAAGTCATAAAACTAGTTTTTATCAAATATATAACCTCCATTTATCTAAAATTAAGTCTTAAATAATATTAAAACATATCTTTTATAATTATTATACTAGATACACACGGATAAGCTGTGGCATTATAGGCACTCACAGCTTTACAAGTGTAGACTTTTAAGAGCCAAGCTTTTTGCGTGTCCTGTCTCTTCCTCTTCTTGTGATTCTACGTACCTTCTGATCACCTCTTCGTTTATTCCTATCTGTAGACACAGGATCAACCCCCCCCTCGTTATCTGTAAGGGAAAGATAACCTAGAAAGATACTATTTAATTTTCTAACTGGTAACCTATATTTCTTCCAGGCCCAGTTCCTGCAACTTCTTCTGGGTTGGTATTCCAAACTCATCCCATCCTCTTATTTGGTAATACTCATTAAGCATTTTATTTAGATGTGGAAGATTATCTCGGGCTCCTCCACCTCGAGGATGATTTAAAATTCTAGGAGGAAGA
>SDBS01004280.1_pt1 | contig 13975 bp, 18 predicted proteins | sample 2277091 | NCBI WGS metagenome assembly SDBS01 (sample SAMN10404972, study PRJNA504765) | marine sediment metagenome | isolation source: marine sediment core GS10_PC15, 163 cmbsf | place: Arctic Ocean: Southern Knipovich Ridge | collected 2010
GATTTAAAGAAAGGGGATAAGATAGTATATTCTATTTATAAAATAGGACATGAGGAAGGAAAAGGTAATAGGAATCCTAATTATAAGGATAACTTTAAAAAAGCGACTGCTCAGCAGCCATATATCCCAAATGAACTTAATTTTAATATAACAGAAGCAGAACAAGACTTCTTAATCAAATTCAAGGATGCGAAAGCAAAGAGTCCACACCTTCTTGATTTTATTAAAAACAATGCAGTTAAGCAGTTTGGAGAGAAAAGAGTTAATGAACTATTGTATTCAATCAAATCAAAAGTAGATGAAGACGCGTTACTAAGAAAAGCTATAAATGCACCAAGCGATAGTCTAAATGCAATAAACCAATCAACAGGCTAAAGATGAACTTTGAAGAAAAATTCCCAAGTTTGAAAGATCCTACACTATATTTTACAAGAGTGTATAGTAGAGACGCAATAGAAAGACATTGTTTAGACAAAGAGAGAGTGAGAGAAGCTTTAAGCAAATATTCTAAATTAAATAACAAGATGATTAAATCATTTGAAAGTATGGAAGATGCAATGGAACTAAACAATGCCTGGAACACTATGATTGATGAATTAGGAATATAAAGACTTACTCAGAGGTAAAGTGAAATATACATTAATTTCAAAAGATGCCACTATAGAATTAAATAGATTACTTAAAGAACCTTATTCTGAAGAATTGTGCTGGTCGCACCCTAGTTACTTCTCTCATCATATGCTTGGGCTTACTCCTTTCAAATACCAACATCTCATTCTTAGAAAATTTAAAAAAGGCTATCAGAGAAAAAATGATAGGATTATTATCTGTAAATCTCGACAAATAGGAATTAGTTACTGTCTTGTTATCTTATCTATCTGGTATGCTATTACAAACCAAGCAAATACTGGACCTCATAAAAATACAAAGGTAGGAATCGTTAGCAGAGATGATGATGCAGCTAAAGACTTAATGGCGTTAATTAAAGAATTTATTTACTCTAGTCCTAAAGGCTTAGACTGTATGATTAAAGGAGGTAGGCGTGCTCCATTAAACAAGCGAGAGATTCATTTCACAAATGGTTTTATTAAATGCTATCCTCCTACAAATGCAATTCGTGGAAAGACTTTCGACTTACTTATTATAGATGAAGCTGCTTTTGTTGATGGAGAGATATTTAAAAAGGCAGCAGAGCCAACAGTTTCAGCAGTAGATGGGAAAATCATACTCAGTTCTACCCCAAATGGTCAGAAGGAGTTTTTCTTTGAATTATTTGACCCAAATGATAGATACAAAGACCATATCTATGAAAGATTCTGGTTTTATTGGGAAATGTGTCAAAATCCAGTACAAAGGAGGATAATTGAACAAGAAAAGAAAGAAGCAGAAAAGACAGGCACAATGAAATCATTTGCACAAGAATATGAAGCAGACTTTACAATTGACGAAGAATCTTTCTTTGAAAACGCAGATATAATGAATGCAGTAGATAAAAATATGGTAGAAGAGTACGAATGGAAGAAGTCTGATTGTTCTATTGCGATTGACTATGGTATGACTCTATCTGGAACAAGTGTCTCTGTAGTAACCAAGTATCAAGGAAAAATTAAGTTACTCTTTCAGTTCTCAAAAAAGAATTTTGATGAAAATCTATTAATGGATTCAGATTATGGAGATTCTATTCCAAACCTTTTTAAAAGATATAGTGTTGTACATTTAGTTGTAGATGATTGTCCAATGGGTAATCGTACTAATAAACAGTTAGAAAATGAAGGTTATCCTGTGCTTAGATTTTCATTTAAATCGGATGCTTATATGAAGGAAAAAAACAGAGCAAGTTATTTGTTTAGAAATGCATTAAAGCATGATATAATAAAATACTATCAGATTGCTGAACTAATAACTGAAATGAAAACCATTCAAGAAATTAGAATGGAAAAGTATATGAAAGTTAAAGCACCAAAAGGCTATCCAGATGATAGAGTGGATTCTCTTATGATGGCTTGTTATCCTTTTTTAGAAGAAGAGGGAAGTTTTAAAAGTGTTTTAGTGGATTATGAAAAAATAAGTGAAAAATTAAAAAAACAAAGAAGGCATGATGGAAGATTTGATGAAGATTGGGAAAAAATCATGCAATCAGAGGTGAAAAGATGAAAGAAAAAATAGAAGAGAAAGGAAAAACAAAGGAAAATGTAGTGCCTAACGACACTCCAAAGAAATTAACAAAAGAAGAAATCAAAAAGGTTGAATTAGAACAAGAGTTAGAAGTTAAAAAAATAGATTTAGCAGACAAAGTAGTAGCAATAGAGGGTGGGACACACCCAACAACAAAAAAATATAGGGTACCTATAGACATAGAGATAAAGAGAATGAGTAGGGAGAAAAGAAAATTGGAGTTGATGCACCAATATGATGCACCATTAAGTGCCGTATTCCAATTTGAAACAATTCAAGAGTATAGAGATTTGAAAAATGAAGAGACAAAAGAACAGATAGACGGAGCTCAAAAGATAATAAACATATACAACAAACAAAAAGAGGAAATAGTTAAGCAAATTCCAGAATTACATAAGAGAATCAATGAAATTGAGAAAGAACTTGGAAAAAAGCTTACTGAATTTAAAAAGGTAGACAATGAGTAAACCATTTTGGTCAAAAGATAATAGAAGAAAAGCAGAGGAACTGATTGATGTTCCTTTTGCTTTAACTTTAACTCTTTCAGAAAGAACATGGTTAAGAAACCAAGCAAAAGAAGAGTGCACAAGTGAAAATTCTATTGTCAGAAAATCACTAAAGGGATATAGAAACCAGATAGAATCCAAGTAGGTTTCAAATAGATTACCTACCATATTCTTTATATAATACTAATATAATACTTTTTCTATAATACTTTAATTTAGATTAAAATGGGTGAAGTTATATTTGAAGAAAGGGCTAGTAAAGGTATTGTTAAAGAGTACTACGCACTTAAGCAAACTTTTATTGCAGAAAGAAGTGTAGAATCTCATGTTTACAAAACCCTTCTTAATATGGCAGAAGTTGATCCTGTTCTTTCTACAGCACTAGACTTAACTGTTGACTTAACTACCCAAAATGGATATACTTTTTCTGGAGATAATCAAAGAGCAATTAAAGAAGTTAAGAAACTTTTTGATGATAAATTAGATTTTGACCAAGTTATAGATAATATTTTATACCAACTTCTTATTTTTGGAGATGCTTATCTTGAGCTTAGAAGAAATGAATCTGGTACTAAAATAATGGAATTACATGCTCTCGAAACAAGTGAGATGGATTTTGAATATGATAAACATGGAGAGATTCTTCAATATGTTCAGAAAGTTGAAGGAAAAAGTAAAGAAAGCTGGGTATATTTTAAACCAAAAGATGTTATTTATTTCCGTCTTAGAAGAATTGGTTCTGAGATGAAATCTAAAGTTCCTTTTAAATCTGTTGCTAGAGATTTTACTACTAATTTAGAAGCAAACAATTATCTCCTTAGTATCTTTAAAAATCTGCCACCTAAACTAATTTATTTTCTTAAATCTTCAAATGATAAAAATAGAAAAGATTTAATTGAAAACCTTCTAAAAGCTAAAAGCAATCCAAATATTGATATAATTATGCAAGGAGAGGCAGATGCAAAAGTTATGGAAGTAAATTTCAATAGTGGACTTATGGAAGTTCTCCAATGGATTCAAAACAGAATTTTAATGATAACAAGAGTTCCCCCTCACTGGATAGGAATAATGGATGGTGCAAACAGAGGTATTGGAGAAAATGTGGTTATTCCTTATGAAACTAAAATTAAAAAACTTCAAACAAAAATAGCTAGTCAAATAAATAAAGAACTTATGCCTAAACTAGGTTTTTCTAATCTTACATTTAAATGGAATGCTATCTCTCTTATGGATGAGAAACAAACAATCTTAAACATGGGACAACTTAAAACAATTGGCTTTGATAATCAAACTATAATCCAGTATGGAAAAGATCATGGATTAAAAATGAAACCAGATGCTAAAATAATTGAACTCCCAGTTGGACCTCAAATTCAAAAAGAAGGTGCACCAAGTCGTCAGAGAGAAGGTAAATTTGATAAAATGAATGATGGTCTTAATCAAAAAGGTGTTAGTGATGCAGGCAAGAAAAAGCTAGAGGCAAAACAGATTGCCAAAGCATAAACCAAAGAGAAAAAAATGAAAGGAACGTTTACAAGTGCAAAGAAACCAGTCCATAGTAAAAATAAGAAAGAAGCATTAGCTAAAGAGGGGAGAGCTTAAATGAGTGAATATTTCCTTAATAAAATAGAAACAAGAAGCTTTGAAAAAGATGGCATTCCACAGTACATTGTAAAAGGTTATGCTACAACAGTTGGAAACATCTATCCTTATAAAGTATCTAAAGACAGAACTTTTAGAGAATTTTTCACAGATAAAGCAATCAAAAGTATTAATAGAAAAATAAAAAATCAGAAAGTTTTTGTTGATATTGAACACCAAGTAGGAGCTAAAGAATCAAGCAAGTTAATTTTAGAAAATATAAAAAAGAAAGCAGGTGTTGATTTTACTGAAGAAATAGAGCACATTGACCAAAAATTCAAATATTCAGAAATCCCTATGTTTAAAATAAAAGAAGTAAAAGTTGATGATAATGGTTTTTTCGTTGAAATAGCTGGAAATCCTTATTATAGAAATTTAAGTGAGGAACATAAAAACTATTTTGATAGTGTTTGGGGGAGTCTTGAAAACAAATTCATTAATGGAATGAGTCTCAATATGAAAACAACAGATACAACTCAATTAAATGATGGAGTTACTCAAATAGATGATGTTGATATTTATGGAATTAGTTTAACTGGAAGTGCAAGTAATGATATGGCTTCCATAACAGAAGTAGCAATGAGAAGTATGGAAATCGAAAGAGGTGAAAGAGAATGTCAGAAGAAAAGAAAGATCCAGATGTCAAGTCTGATGATGTAGTTAAGAAAGAGGATTATAATAAAGTGGTTGAGAGCCACAACAGTATGAAGAGTGAAAAAGAAAAAGTAGAGAAAGAATTGAGTGATTTAAAAGAGACTCAAAAAAAAGCAGAAGAAAAGAAAGTGGAAGACGGAAAATTGGATTGGGAAAAAGAGAAAGAAGAGAAAGACAAGATTATTGCAGATTTAAAAACAAAGGTCGAAGACAATACAGTAGTTAAAAAAGGAGTTGTTAAAGATCCAAAAACACAAGAAGCAACTACTGATGAAAAAATAAAAGAACAATTAGATAAACATATACCAGAAGGAGATACAGACCCAAAGAAATTTGCAAGCAACATTCAAAGATATGGACATTACAAATCTTCAACAACAAAACAATATACAGACGATCAACTAGGTAAAGGGTTAAGTTTGGATGCTGGAGCACAGGCAACTAATCCAAATTTAGTCAGTCGTTTTGCTAATAAAAGCAAAGAAGATTTAATTTTAAACTAAGAGGTGAAACAAAATGGAAGACCCATTAATGGAAGTAAGAACATCATTGAACACTACAACAAACACAACAGGTTTGGATGAAGGTGGTTCATATGGTGGAGTAGAAATAAGAAGAAGAATAGATCAAATGATTACAGATTCGATTAACAGAGGAGTTGATTTAAAACCTTTAGTTAAGCGAAGACCATTAGATCAGTATGCATACAGATGGAACATAAGAACAGATTTAGGAAGCACAAGTAAATTTACTATTCATGGAGATGGAGGAGCTGGAACACCGTATCCTTCAACTAAAAAGCATTTCTTTGGAGTAGCACTTGCTTATAGAACAGATTATGAAGTAACTGGACTTATGATGGCAGCATCTGCAAGTTATTATGATGCATTAGCTGATGAAGCCCAAACAGCAATTGATGAACTAAAGTTAAGCGAAGAAAAAATGATGATTTGTGGTGCAGATACTGGTGCTTATGGTATTGCAAGTGCATTTGATGGATTGCTTCAGTTAATGAGATGGCATAGTACAAATGGTGGAGATACTGAAGGAACTGCTAATAATAAAATGCAAGATACAGATTCTATCTATGGAACAACAAGAGCATCTGGAACAACAGAGTTAGATGTTTCTTATGTTATTGCTGGAACAATAGCAAGTGCAACTGGTGTACTTGAACTAAAACATATGGATAAAGCAATTACTCAGTCCAATAAAAAAGGTGGAAAAGATCACGAAAGAGTATTTTTCTGCTCAGAAGAAAGAGTGGACGAAATCAACCAACTATTACAACCACAACAAAGATTTGCAGGAACACTTAATTTAGAAGGTGGGTTCACAATACAAACTTATAAAAACAAACCAATTGTGGGAAGCAGATATATGGACAAAAATGGAGCAACAAATACAACTAGTTGGGATAGTTCCACAGACGCAGACAACTCAATGTATCTATTAGATTTAGATGAGATAGAGTTTAGAGTCTTAGGTCAAACAGATGCAATGCACGTTGTAGTTAGTGGAGAAGTTAGTGGGTCTGCTGGATACAATAGAGCAGATGTTCAAGGTGGATACTTTAAGACATATGGAGTATTTATTATGAGAGCATTTAATCCACAAGTACATATTGCAAACTTAACCGCACCAGCTTAAACCTGGTGATTTTTTTTATTTTTATTTTAATATAAAGAGGTGAAAAAATGGCTTTTAGTATAGCTGTCGCAGACAGAATAAGTTTTGGAAACTTAAAACTATTAATAGTAAATATAACAGACGCACAAAGCGGAGGAAGTACTTACACTCCAGGATGGCAGAATGTAAAAGCTGTAAAAGCTGTAAATAATACAGATAGTTCAGATACTTTTAAAGAATCAGTAGGGGTAGATTCATCTCCTTCAACAAGAAACCAAGTAACTTTCACACCAGTGTCAAGTAACGACGATGGTCACGCTTGGATATGGGGTAATTAAAATGGTATATAGTTCAGAAAGGAAATTTTTTGGGGTTTGTGGTAATTTTAGATTTAAAATTTACAATATAACAGACGCACAAAATACAAATAGTACAGTTAAAACTGATATGAGAAAAATAGATTTTATATCTAGTACAAATACAAGCGATAATGCAGATAATTTTAAAGCCCAAACCCTTAGTTGGACAGGAACTTGTGATGCAAATACAGTCAATGAATTAGAAGACAGTTCTGAAACTTTTACACCAGAATTAACAGAAGTTCATGTTTTTGCTACATCTGGAGCAAACAGTGGTGGTCTAGCAGTAATGGAATCCCAATCAGGGGATACAGATAATCAGCTTTTAACTAATCCTGGTTCAAGAGCAGTTTTTGATTTATTTCCAGCAGGAAATGAAACTTATGCTATAAAAGACGAGAGACTGATAATATTAGACCCTGTAACAAACAATGATGATGGAACTTTGATGGTGATAGGTAGTTAAAATGGCAACATTCAGTTATACAAAGATAAAAAAATTAAGTATGGGTAATAGAGCAGCATATACCTTTTCTTTAGCAAATGTACAAACTACAGCTAGTATTCTTAGAACCCCTTTTAAAAAGATAACTGGGTACTTAATTGAAACAACTAGTCCAGGAACAAGTAATATAACTGTTGTTACAAATAAAGAAGGAACGCCTGGTTCACCAGCAGCACTTACTTTTGCAGCAGATACAGAATCTCAAGGAAATATATTAGTTGTGGGGTTATTATAATGACACAAGTAGTTTTAAAAGGAAGTCCATCATGTGCTTGGCAGATAGATGGTAAAGATAAAAATGGTGGGACTATTTTAGAACTTACAGATAAAGAACTAGAATTAGCAAAAAAGAATAAACTAATTGAATATTATGTTGATAAAAAAGCAGAGAAGAAAGTACCATTAGAGAAAGTAAAGAAAATATTAACAAAAGAACAAATAGATAAAAAAGGAAGAACCTGGCAAATCAATTTCCTTAAAAAAGAAGGAATTAAACCTGCTAGACTTGAGAAGAATAGAATTAAACAGATAATAAAGGTACAAAAATGACTGCAAAACAAGAATTAAGAGAATTGGCTAATAATTTTGAGAACGATGGTGTATCAATAGGAGCAACAAACTCTATGACATTCCATATGGGGAACGGAACAGATAGTGCAACAAACAGATATTTAAATCTTCCAGGAGCAAGGTCTTTTGGAATTGAAGTAATTCCAATAGTGGCATGTTCCATTACTAAAATAAATGGAAAAACCCTTAAAGTTGCAATGTCTATTGGAACAGGAGGATACAGACCTCCTCATGGAGTATTTGAAAGTATAACAATCCAAGCAGGTTCAGCTACAGTAGTGGAAGTAGGAGGAAAATCTTAAAATGGTAACCCCAGGAATACCAAAACCAATAGCAATAACTGTAACAAGTGGGAAAAAAGGACAACCTATTACTGTTAGAAATAGAAACAATGGAGAAATTGTAGTTAATAAAGATGGAACTAAGACGGTTTTACAAACTACTGCTAAAGCAATTGTAGATTTACAAAACACACCTAGTGGTTATACACCAGGTCATGTTTATGATTTTATAGTAAGTGGAGAAGTTATGGGAAGTAATTCTCTTGCTACTTCAGGAGATAAAGGTGAATCAATTACAGTAGGAACATCATCAATCACAACAGGAGTAAGTAGGGGAATATAGAGGTGTAAAATGAAAAAAATAATAATACCAATAATAATGTTTTTAGTATTTGCTTTCTCAGTTATAGCTGCAACAGTAGTTAATTTAGATCCAGAAGCAATCTTAGCAAATGCAACAATAAGCAGTTCAGCAAGTATAACTCATAATTTTAATGTAACAGGAAACCAATCAATCTGGGCTTGTTACCTTTATTCAGATGAAGATGGGAGTAGTGGAGCTGGAAATTGGACTCAAAAACAAGTAGATAGTGGAGTTACAAATAACACTAATACTAACTTTTCGATAAGACAAAATGTAGCAGACTCAGCAGGACCAGTTTATGATTGGGATATTAAATGTAATGCAACCACAAACCGTTTAGGAGATTGGGGTGCAAGTAGTAATGATACTGTATCAAGTGGGGAAAGACAATATGGTGTAGATACAACAAATCCAAATATTTCATCTTTAAGTCCTTCTTCTGGTGCTTGGCAAACAAATGCCGCAGCAATAATCACAATAGTAGTAATAGATAATAATGCAAATAACTGTACTCTAACCACAACAATTAACAAAACAGGAAATACAACTTATGCATCTATGACTGTACAAACACCAGAAGCTTACACAAATAATACACAACTTAACTTTTCTGGTTTTGATACAGGAGAGACGAATCTGTCAGATAATGGCACAGGGGCTTATCGATTTAATGTATCTTGTGATGATGATGCAGGAAATATAGCAACAGCCTCTACTAGGACTTTCTATGTAGATACAACAGCACCATCAGGCGGTATTGATTTTGATACTTCTCTTTGGAGAACTGATAATAGGGCTTTATATAATGGGACTACTGCTACAGATTATACTCCTCAAGTGGGTTGGAATGAGACAACAGAATTAAATTTTAGTAGATATGAAATTGATTTCTGTATAATTGGAGGGGGTTGTAATCAAACTAATATAACAACAAAGGCGACACTTTCAACTAATGTTAGTACATTATTAGCTGATACCTCTTATCAGATAAACATAACTGCTTTTGATTTGGCAGGAAACTCGCTTGCAATAACTACTCAATCAGGATATAAATATTCAACAGATTCGACAAATAGAGCTTTACTTGCTGGATGGAATATAATTGGTAATGTAGGTAATGCTTTCACACTATCTGAGATTTTAAATTGGACAGGAGCCACTACAACAAGTATTTGGAACTCAACTCATCAATTCAAATCTCATGTAACTGGTGGAAGTTTTGGAACTACAAGTGTAACAGCAGGAAATACTGTATTGATATTTTTAAGTTCATCAACAACATTAAGTGATTTGATTTGGAATACATCTGCAATAAATGTTGCATCACATAATATAACAAATCAATCAGCTAGTGATTGGAATTTAGTAATGAATAGAAATAGTACAGATAGCAAAACATTCCAAGATATTGATAGTTATGTAAATTGTGTAAATTTAACAGCTGGATGTGCTGCTGGATTAAATACAGATGCCAACGTAACTTTCTTTAGTGCGTATAACAATTCTGCTAGTTCAGGAAGTAAATATATACCATATGTTGGAAATTGGAGTATAAACAATGGAACGACTTTAGGATTCGGAAACACTGTCTGGTTATTTTTAGGTGATGATGCAACATCCACATTAACACTAGATTGGACGATTATATAGAGGTGAAAATGATGAAAAAATTATTAATTTTAATAACAATGATTATGATGTTTGTAATTGGTGTAGGAGCTTCAGGAGTACCACACCCTATCTATGGATTTATTAAAAATAATGACATAGCTGTAGAAGGTTTAGATATTACAGTAAAAAACCTTAACACAAATGCAGAGAAAACTGTAAAAACATTGGATAGTGGATTCTATCAAGTTGATATGCCTAATTTTGACCCTAGTTGGGTACTTGGACATCAAGTTAGATCTACAATAGTATTTTGTTCAACTTTACCTGAATGTAGTAAGACTGTTACTTTAGAGGATACAGGAGCTACACAAATTAGTTTTGATATATCTGGTTTTGCAAATATTCCAGAAACACCAGAAGATACAACTCCAGATGTACAAGTCAATTCAGGAGAAAAGACATCAGTCATAGAAATGTTTTATGGTCAAGTTTTGAATGAAGTATTAGCAGATAATAAATTAGCAAAATTGCTTGATGCAGAAGTAAAATTCAATGGAGATTGGTATGATGTATCTGAGGAGCTAAGTATCGTGGCTAAACTTGAAACATCAATTGATGATGTAGATTATGGATTAAATCCTTATCTAGTAGTTGATGAAGTTAGATATGAATACTTTTTTGATGATGTAATTAATATAACTGAAATAACTATAGAAGATACAGTAACTATCAACTTATCTGGTCAGACTTTTGAAATAAAGAATGCAAAAGCTAATGAAATAACTTTTTTAACATCAAAAGAGATAATGGTTTATGAAATGACAACTATTACATTTAATAATCAAGATTTACAGATTGGTGCAATTGGAGATGATTTCATTGTAGTAACTTTTAATGGAGAAACAAACACTATTTATGAAGGTAATGTAGATTCATTCAATGGATATGAAGTTTATGTTGATGAAGCAAATCAAGATGATTCTGTTAAAGATTTTGGGGAAATCAGAATTGGAACTGAAGTAGAAGTAAAAGTAGAACATAGTGATGAATATGATGAAAATTGGGATTGGATAATTGATTTAGATGCAACACCACAAGTTATTGGTTATATTAATCATGATCCTTGGGATGATCTAGATGATTTAGCTCCTCTTAAATTAGGAGATAAAATATCATTACCAAATGATTTTATTGACATCCAATTCAGTAGTATAACTTCCCCTGTCTTATACGATTTAGAAATAGAAGTAGATGGAAGTGGATTTATTGTTGAAGGTAAGTTTACTGCTGGTTCAGAAGATTATACAGAAATATTTGTAGATTCAACAGGTATATATGATGAAGATGGGGAATTAATATCAACCGACAAGATCCAAGTTGGAGATAGTAATCTATATTTAGAAGCTGGTTCAATAGTTATAGGAGATTTAGTTATCTCAGATAATCTTGATGATGTAACTTATAAAGGTGTTTCTTATTCAAGTAAGGATGAAAACTTCTTAACTGAAACAGGAATAATCTTTGAAGATCCAGAAAACGCAATATTGGATAAGAAAAGGTTTAGAATATCTATTCCTCAAGAAAGACCTGAAGTAAGAATTACAGTAGGAGATGAATTATCAGACGTAGATGTTGTTACTAAATGTCAAGATGCTAATGCAGAAACAGACACAACTACTTGCACTGTATGTGAAGAAGTAATATGTGCAACACCAACCCCTTGTCCAGAAGTACCAACATGTGATGATCCAGAAGATGGATATGGTTCAGAAGCAGTAACTGCTATATTAAGTTTATTGATTGGTGGAGGGTTAGGTATTTATACAACTAGAAACCAAATAAAACCAAGACCAGGACAAGCTTATAGGATTAGATGGAAAAGAAATGGTGAAATTGTAGAAGAACATTATCATAAAGGAAATAGAAGTTACCATGATATAAACACTCAAGATAGGGATGTTAAAGAAAGACACCCTAAAGGTGAGAGATTCCCTGTTTTTGGAATTGATGATGAGGGGGATTTAGTATATGTTCCAGTGTCAGAACGGAATTGAGTTGTCTCAATGATTTTCAGAATTAAATGGGGAGATTTATTACCTTTATTAGATAAAAGATTTTCAACAGAAAAAGAGTCTATTACTCCTCCTCTTTATTATGAAGACGAAAAATCTTTATTTGTTTATATTGAAACATCAAAAGGGAATCTTTGGTGTTCATCTATTGAAAAAAATAAGTTAGATATTGAAGGATTTAAGTTACAACACTTAACTAACGCAATTGAACTAACTGAATTAATAAAAAACAACACTCTTGTGATAAAGCAAGAATAAGTGTCCGATAAAGGAAAATGGCAGAAAAACCTTATACAGTTAGTGGAACAATTACTGATTCTCGTAGCTTACAAGTTTCTGCAGGTGTTATAAAATTTACTAGTTCTTCTATTGTTGGTAGTGCAACTTCTAATGACAAAGGACAATATGTTTTTGACCTAGCCAATATAGGATATACTTTAGAAGATACTGTTACTTATGTTTGTGAAGATAAATTTAAGAATGAATATTTTTCTGGAAGTTTTGTTGTTTCTGGAGAGAATAAATCTCTTAATGTTCAGCTTTCTGTTATATCAGATAAATTAGTTGTAGCCGGAAATAGAGATGTTCAAGTATCTAATATAGGTGGAGAACCAGTTTCTAAAGACAATCCTTTCCCTGTAGAGATAATCAATTCTAGTGATTTATTTGATGTAGTTAATAATGCATCATCTTCTTGGTTAATAACAAGGTCAGATGGGCAACCAGATAGTGAATCAATAGTAATTAAAGGTATTACTTACAAAAGAACATTCACATATAGTGCTCAGGGGATAATGACAGCGAGGTCAGCATGGGCAAAGCAATAGTAATATTTTTAATGTTAATTTTGTTCTCTATAATAGTTGTTGCTGTAAATTATGATTATATTTATAGTCCTTATACTGGAAAGTTAGATAGAAGTGCTAGTTCAAATCAAACTGGTCAGAATTATACTTTTAATAGTATTACTGCTACTGACAATATTACAGCTGATAATTTCTTTGGCTTGGCAAATAATTCAGATAAATTAGATGGAATAGACTCAACCCAATTCCTTAGAAGCGATATTAATGATACTTTAGAAGCATATTATTTATATCCAAATGGAACAAATCCAATATCATTAAATCATTTAGTTAATAAAGAATTTGTTGAATTAGCAGTTGCAGGATTAGAGATTGATTATTTCTTTACTAATGCAACTTCTGACATATCTGGATACTATGTATTGAATAATACTGTAAGAGGTTTTAATCAAACCATAGTAGAAAGTTTTAGTCTATCCTCAGGGAATGACCAGTTAATATTTAACTTTTCAACTGAAGCAGGACTTCCATTTATTTTCCTGAGTGAAGGGATTTATGATGCACACATTCATTTAGACAAGACTGGTGGTGCGGCTCAAACTATAATTCCAAGATGGACATTAAGCAAAAGAAACTCATCAGGAGAGTTCTTGATAATGACATCAGAGACAGGCAATATAGAAGTAACAACCGATGAGCAAATATTTAATTTGCATTCTGTTTTTAATCAGGATGTGCCTATAGTAAATACTGATAGGTTAGTATTTAAGTTATTTGTGGATATAACTGGGGGAGGAAGTTC
>SDBS01004281.1_pt1 | contig 13970 bp, 8 predicted proteins | sample 2277091 | NCBI WGS metagenome assembly SDBS01 (sample SAMN10404972, study PRJNA504765) | marine sediment metagenome | isolation source: marine sediment core GS10_PC15, 163 cmbsf | place: Arctic Ocean: Southern Knipovich Ridge | collected 2010
CGACTTCTGCAAGCAGTTCAACGCCCAGACAACGAGCATGTCGGGAACAATCGTCCCTGTGGAGATAACAGTCTACATGGACAAGAGTTTCACCTTCGTCACCAAGTCCCCTCCCGCCTCCGAGCTTCTACGCAAGGCGGCCGGGATAGCGAAGGGCTCGGGAGAGCCCAACAAGGAGAAGGTTGCGAAGATAAAGCATGCCCAGGTCGAGGAGATCGCGAAGGCCAAGATGAAGGACCTCAACGCGTTCGACCTCGCCATGGCGGTGAGGATGATCGAGGGTTCAGCCCGTTCAATGGGCATAATCATCGAAGATTAAAAGAGAGTGGTCGAAAGATGAAGCGCGGCAAGAAATACGCTGAAGGTATGGCCAGGATCGATCGCACGAGGGAATACCCCCTCGAAGAAGCGGTCGAGGTCATCAAGAACCTGCCCGCGGGAAAATTCGACGAAACGTTCGAGTTCTCGGCGAGGCTCGGTGTAAACCCCAAGCATGCCGACCAGCAGGTCAGGGGCACAGTTCTGCTTCCCCACGGTACGGGCAGGGACGTTCGCGTCCTCGTTCTCACCAAGGGGGAGAAGGAGACCGAAGCCAGTGAAGCCGGGGCCGACTTTGTCGGATCGGACGAGTTCATCGAGAAGATAAAAGACGGATGGTTCGAGTTCGACGTCGCCATCGCGACGCCCGACATGATGGGTGAAGTGGGGAAACTGGGCCGGATCCTCGGTCCCAGGGGCCTTATGCCGAACCCGAAGATCGGAACGGTCACATTCGATGTCGGCAAGGCGGTCAAGGACGCCAAGGCCGGAAAGATCGAGTACCGTGTCGACAAGGGCTCGAACATACACGTGCCGGTAGGCAAGGTTTCATTTGATAAGCAGAAACTGGTCGAGAACATCCAGGCCCTGATGCTCGAACTGGTCAGGGCGAAGCCCGCGTCGGCGAAGGGAAAGTACGTGCTCAGCATACACCTTTCATCAACGATGGGACCGTCGGTGAAACTCGATTCATCACATCTGCTGGCTGAGTTGCGGTAGAAAGGAGGCCGGATATGGTGCAGCCTTTAAAAGTGGAGACAGTAGAGGAGCTCAAGGCGATGATCCAGGATGCCAAGAGTATCATCCTCAACGATTTCACAGGACTCAATGTGGCGGACATCTCCGAGCTCCGCCGCCAGTGCCGTGAAAGCGGTGTCAGGTTCAGGGTCATCAAGAACACCCTGGCAAAGAGAAGCTTCGAGGAGCTTGGCATCGAGGGCATGGACGCCCTTCTCGAGGGCCCGACAGCGTTCGCCGTCTCGACGGAGGACGAGGTCGCCCCGGCCCACGTGCTCAAGAAGTTTGCTGACGAGTATAAACTCCCTCGCTTCAAGGGGGGATATGTGGCCGGCCGGATCCTTGATGAGAAGGAAACGGTAAGGCTCGCGTCGCTCCCGTCCCGCGAGGTACTGCTCGCGCAGGTCGTCGGAACGTTCCAGGCTCCGCTGCAGGGACTCGTGGGAGTCCTCAATGCTTCCCTGCGGGATCTGGTCGGCGTGCTCGACGCGATCAGGGAAAAGAAGGGGGCGGCCTGATAGAGGCCGGGCGGCCGGCTCGATCGCCTGCCGCCGCAGAAAGCCGTTAACCGATTCGTTCGAAAGAGAGGATGGCAATGCCAGCCAAGAAAGATGATGAAAAGAAAAAGGCCGAGGCCGTAGAGGAAAAAGCTGAGGAAAAAACTGAGGAAAAGGTTGAAAAGCCCAAGAAGAAGGTAGAGAAAAAGGCCGGGGAGAAGCCCGCGAAAGAGGCGCCGGCCGAGGAAAAGGCTGAAGAGCCGAAAGCCGAGGAGAAAAAAGTGGAGGCCAGCTCCAAGAGTGTAGAGAAGATAGTCACGGCAGTCGAAAAGATGACGGTACTCGAGCTTTCCGAGCTCGTAAAGGTCCTCGAGGACAGGTTCGGCGTTACCGCCGCTGCCCCGATGGCAATGATGCCCGGTATGATGATGGGCGGAGGCGGGGCCGAAGAGGCCGAGGAACAGATCGAGTTCGACGTGGTCCTCAAGGACTTCGGCAGCCAGAAGATCCAGGTCATCAAGGTCGTCAGGGCCATTACCGGCCTCGGACTGATCGAGGCGAAGAAAGTGGTCGAGGATATTCCCGGCAATATCAAGGAAGGCGCCAGCAAGGACGAGGCCGAAGAGATCAAGAAGAAGCTTGAAGAAGTCGGCGCGACAGTAGAAGTAAAGTAACCGTTTTTTAATAAAGGTCGGCGAAGAGCCGAGACAAGGGGGATCGGTCTACATGATCAAAATGCCTGACCGGATCGACTTCGGAAAGGTTCCGCAGGTGATGGAGATCCCTCATCTCCTGGAAGTACAGCTTGCCTCCTACGAGCGGTTTCTCCAGCAGAAGGTCCCTATCGACAAGCGGGAGGACATCGGGCTGCAGGCAGTCTTCAACTCGGTGTTTCCCGTAGTGTCAACGAAGGGCGACTTTACCCTGGAGTACCTCGGCTACAGTGTCGGAGAGCCGAAATATACCGTCGAGGAATGCAAGGAACGTGACCTGACGCATGCGACGCCCCTGAAGGCGGCGCTCAGACTTGTCGTGCGTGAGCGGGGCGAGGACGACTGGGTGATCAAGGATATCGTCCAGAGCGAAGTCTATCTCGGGGAGATCCCGCTGATAACGGACAGGGGAACGTTCATCATCAACGGTGCCGAGAGGGTCATCGTCAGCCAGCTGCACCGGTCGCCCGGTGTCGTCTTCAGCGACGACTACCATCCCAACGGCAAGAGGCTGTTCAACGCGAGGATCATTCCATACAGAGGCTCATGGGTCGAATTCGTCATCGATGTGAACGACATCATGTATGTCTACATCGACAGGCGGAGAAAGATACCCGTGACGGTGCTTCTGAAGGCGATGGGATTCGAGCCCAACAGCGGGATCATCAAGCTCTTTCACAAGACGAAGGTGCACACACTCACCGTGCGCCCGAGCAAGAAAGATACGGCCCTGATCGACAGGATCGTGGCCGAAGACATCATCAGCAGGGAAACGGGCGAGGTCATCGCAGAGGCGGGCAAGCCTCTGACCGAGACTGCGCTCGAGATGATGAAGTCGCAGAAGATCCTGAAGATCGTTCTCGTGGAAAAGAGTGGAAACATCGAGGGAGATGTTATCATCAAGACTCTCGAGAAGGATCCGACCACCGGGCGCGAAGATGCCCTCAAGCGCATTTACAATCTTATGCGTCCAGGAGATCCGCCTAATGTCGAGACGGCCAAGGCGCTGCTCGACAGGCTCTTTTTCAACCCGAAGAGATACAATCTCGCCAAGGTGGGCCGCCACAAGATGAACAGGCGTCTCGGTGTCGACATACCGATCGAGACGACGACACTGACCGAGAAGGATTTCATCGCTGTGGTGCTTAACCTGATCGCGATCAGGGATACCGACGGAGGCGTCGACGACATCGATCACCTGGGTAACAGGAGAGTGCGCTCGGTAGGCGAGCTTCTCGCCAACCAGTTCTCCGTCGGGCTCGCGAGGATGGCGAGGATCATCAGGGAGAGGATGACGATCCAGGAGTCGGATAATCCTACTCCCTACGATCTGGTAAACGCCAGGACGATCAGCGCGGTCGTGCAGTCGTTCTTCGGCAGCAGCCAGCTCTCGCAGTTCATGGACCAGACCAATCCGCTGGCGGAGCTGACGCACAAGCGCCGGCTCAGCGCTCTCGGCCCCGGCGGGCTCACGAGAGAACGTGCCGGCTTCGAGGTGCGTGACGTTCACTTCACACATTACGGCCGTATGTGCCCGATCGAGACGCCGGAAGGCCCGAACATCGGACTGATCACATCACTGGCTACGTATGCCAGGGTCAACGAGTTCGGTTTTCTCGAGACGCCCTATCGCCGGGTGAAGAAGGGGGTCGCCACCACCGAGACCGATATGCTGTCCGCGGATCTCGAGGACAAGGCAGTCATCGCGCATGCCAACGCGCCGATAGATGATAAAGGCAGGTTCCTCAATGCCACCGTCATGGCACGTTACGGCGGGGAGTTTGTTGTAGTCGATCCTAAAGAAATCGACTACATGGACGTCTCTCCCACCCAGCTGGTGAGCGCGGCGGCTTCCCTTATCCCGTTCCTCGAGCATGATGATGCGAACAGGGCCCTGATGGGCTGTAACATGCAGCGCCAGGCCGTGCCGCTTCTGAAGGCCGAAGCGCCCCTGATCGGAACGGGGCTCGAGGGAAAGATCGCTTACGACTCAGGCGTGCTCGAGATCGCTCGCAGGTCGGGCAAGGTCGAAAGCGTCGAAGCCGACCGCATCATGATCAGCTACGGATCGAAAAAAGAAGAAGAGAACCTCGACGATTTCTCCGGCTTCGGCGGCGTCGACGAGTACAAGCTGGTCAAGTACCAGCGCTCCAATCAGGACACCTGCATAAACCAGAGGCCTCTCGTAGAGGTCGGTGAGAAGGTGAAGAAAGGCGATGTGATCGCTGATTCTTCCGCGACCGAAGACGGCGAGCTGGCTCTGGGCAGGAACATACTCGTCGCGTTCATGCCGTGGCGCGGATACAACTTCGAGGATGCCATCATACTCAGCGAACGTCTCGTCACCGGCGATGTCTACACGTCTATACACATCGAGGAGTTCGAGACCCAGGTCCGCGACACGAAGGCGGGCATGGAGGAGATCACGCGAGAGATCCCGAACGTCAGCGAGGAAATGCTCGGAAACCTCGATGAAGACGGCATCATCCGCGTAGGCGCCCACGTCAAGGCGAGCGATATCCTCGTAGGAAAGGTGACACCCAAGGGCGAGACCGAGTTGACTCCCGAGGAGCGCCTCCTCAAGGCGATCTTCGGCGAGAAGGCCGGCGACGTCCGCGACGCCTCGCTCAAGGCCCCTCCTGGAATGGACGGGATCATCGTCGACATCAAGCTCTTCTCGCGCAAGGAGCGGGACGACCGCGCCAAGTCGCACGAGAAGAAGAAGATCAACGAGCTCCAGCGTCAGCGCGATCAGGAGATCGGGCACGTCAAGGAGAAGAGGCGCGAACGTCTGGCGATGCTGATGGTCGGACAGACGACCGAAAAGCTCATTCATTCCGAAACGGGCGAGATACAGGCCAAGGCCGGACGCAAGATCACCGAGAAGCTTCTCGAGTCGATCGAGGTCGACCATCTCCACTGGGGTCTTCCGATAGTGAAGAACCAGGACGTGGATTCGAAGATACAGTCTCTGATGGAGGCAGCCGCCAGGGCGATCGACGGCATCGAGAGCAAGTACGAGAAGGAGATCGAGCGCGTAATGCGCGGCGACGAGCTTCCTCCAGGCGTAAGCAAGCTGGTGAAGGTCTACATCGCCCGCAAGCGCAAGATCTCGGTCGGCGACAAGATGGCCGGACGCCACGGAAACAAGGGCGTCGTCTCCAGGATCGTCCCGATAGAGGATATGCCGAGGCTTGCCGACGGAACCCCCGTTGACATCATCCTCAATCCTCTCGGGGTTCCGAGTCGAATGAATGTCGGCCAGATCCTCGAGACACATCTCGGCTGGGCCGCCTGGGAGAAGGGCTACAGAGTTGCGACACCGGTCTTCAACGGCGCCACGATCGATGAGATCAAGGCGGCGCTGAAGGATGCCGGTCTGCCCGAGTCGGGAAAGACGACCCTTTACGACGGCATTACAGGAGATTCGTTCGCGGACGAGATCACTGTAGGCTATGTCTACATACTCAAACTTTCCCATCTGGTCGACGACAAGATACATGCCAGGTCGATCGGCCCTTACTCTCTCGTTTCGCAGCAGCCGCTCGGCGGAAAGGCCCAGTTCGGCGGCCAGCGATTCGGCGAGATGGAGGTCTGGGCGCTCGAGGCGTACGGCGCCGCGTTCTGCCTCCAGGAGCTTCTCACCGTCAAGTCGGATGACGTGATGGGACGGAGCAGGATATACGAAGCGATCGTCAAGGGTGAGAATGCCCCCGACCCGGGTCTTCCCGAGGCGTTCAACGTACTGATAAAAGAGCTTCAGAGCCTTTGCCTTGACGTGCATCTCGATAGGGGCCAATAGAGATACGGAGGTATCCGGTTGTATACCACCTTTATGGACAAGGATCGAAAAAAGCCTACCGACATCAAGTCGATGCGCATTCAACTCGCCTCCCCGGAGGTGGTGCGGTCGTGGAGTTTCGGTGAGGTAGTCAAACCGGAGACGATCAACTACCGGTCTTTCAAGCCCGAGAAGGACGGCCTCTTCTGCGAGAGGATCTTCGGGCCGGTCAAGGACTGGGAGTGCGCCTGCGGAAAGTACAAACGGATCCGCTACCGCGGCGTGATCTGTGACAGGTGCGGAGTCGAGGTGACCCACTCACGCGTGAGACGCGAGAGGCTCGGACACATCGAGCTCGCCGTGCCGGTAGCACATATATGGTTCCTCAAAGGCGTTCCGAGCAGGATCGGGTATATGCTCGACATGTCGGTGCGCAATCTCGAGAGGATCCTCTACTACGAATCGCACGTCGTCATCGATCCGGGCAACACCGAGCTCAAGTACAAGGAGCTCATCGACGACGATACATACAACGACCTTCTCGACCAGGGCTCGGAATTCACCGCGATGATGGGGGGATCCGCCATCCACGAGCTTCTGGCACAAATTAACATTGAAGAGGAGTCGATCAATCTCCGCGCTCAGTCCAAGGTGGAGACTTCGGTCCAGCGCAAGAAGGACGTTCTCAAGAGGCTTCGTGTCATCGAGGCGTTCAGGCAGAGCCAGAACAGGGCGGAATGGATGGTACTCGATGTCATCCCCGTGCTTCCTCCCGATCTGCGGCCGCTCGTGCCCCTGGAAGGCGGACGTTTCGCCACCTCCGATCTCAATGATCTATACCGACGTGTGATCAACAGAAACAACAGGCTCAAGAAACTCATAGAGATCCGCGCTCCCGAGGTGATTCTCAGAAACGAGAAGAGGATGCTCCAGGAGGCCGTCGACGCGCTGTTCGACAACAGCCGCCGTGCACGCGCGGTGCGCGGGCAGGGGAACAGGCCGCTCAAGTCGCTCAGCGATATGCTCAAGGGCAAGCAGGGCCGTTTCCGCCAGAACCTCCTCGGCAAGAGGGTCGACTACTCGGGCCGTTCGGTGATCGTCGTGGGCCCCGAGCTCGAGATCGGCCAGTGCGGGCTTCCCAAATCGATGGCGCTCGAGCTGTTCAAGCCGTTCATCATCAGGAAGCTTGAGGAGAAGGGCTACGTTCAGACGGTCAAGAGCGCCAAGAAGCTCGTCGAGCGTGAGAGGCCGGAGGTATGGGACATCCTCGAGGAGATCATCAAGGATCACCCCGTGTTCCTCAACAGGGCGCCGACTCTTCACCGTCTCGGGATCCAGGCCTTCCAGCCCCTCCTGATCGAGGGTAAGGCGATACAGATCCATCCGCTGGTATGCGCGGCGTTCAACGCCGACTTCGACGGCGACCAGATGGCCGTGCACGTGCCTCTCTCCTACGAGGCGCAGCTTGAGGCGCGTACGCTGATGCTTTCATCGAACAACATTCTCTCGCCGGCCAACGGCGCACCGCTCGCATCTCCTACGCAGGATATGGTGCTCGGCCTGTATTTCATCACGATGGCCAGGACCGGCGTGAAGGGTGAAGGCAAGTCGTTCTTCAGCTGCGATGACGCGATCAGCGCGGTCACCGGCGGCGTTATCCACATACATGCCAAGATCAGGGTCAGGATGGACGGAGAGCTCGTATCGACTACGGGCGGACGCGTCATCCTCAACCAGATCGTTCCCGACGAGATCGGGTACATGAACGATATTCTCGACAAGAAGAACATCGGACATATCATCATAACCTGCTACAAGAAGCTGGGCAATTCGAGGACGGTCCAGTTCCTCGAGAAGCTCAAGGATATCGGCTTCAAGTACGCCACTATCGGCGGGATCACCTTCGGGATCGACGACATCGTCATACCCGAGGAGAAGCCGGCCCTGATAGCCGAGGCGAACAAGGCGATCGCCAAGATCCACAAGCAGTACAAGAACGGCATCATCACTGACGGCGAACGATACAACAAGATCATCGATACCTGGACTCATGCCTCGAACGACGTCGCGGACGCGATGGGCGAGGCGCTGAGCCGCGACCGGGCGGGGTTCAACCCCATCTACATGATGGCGAACTCCGGATCACGAGGCAGCAGGGACCAGATCAGGCAGCTCGCAGGTATGCGAGGGCTGATGGCCAAGCCCCAGAAGAGGATCACCGGAGGCATCGGCGAGATCATCGAGATGCCTATCACGGCGAACTTCAAGGAGGGCCTGACGGTACTCCAGTACTTCATCTCGACTCACGGCGCGCGAAAAGGACTGGCCGATACGGCGCTCAAAACCGCCGACGCCGGCTACCTGACGAGGCGCCTCGTCGATGTAGCGCAGGATGTCATCGTCACCGAGGTCGATTGCGGCACGATCATGGGAGTCAACACCTCCGCCCTCAAAGAGGGAGAGGAAGTCATCGAGTCCCTGTCCGACCGCATTCTCGGCCGTTATGCCGTTGACGACATCATGGATCCCCATTCGGGAAAGGTCATCGTGGCGGCAAACTCGCTGATCGACGAGGACCTTTCGCTTGAGATCGAAGAGTGCGGTGTCGAGCATGTCAAGATCCGCTCGGTGCTCACCTGCGAGTCCCGCCGCGGTGTCTGCGCCAACTGTTACGGGCGTAACCTGGCGACCCACGGCGAGATCAGCATCGGTGAGGCGGTAGGCGTCATCGCGGCACAGTCGATCGGGGAACCGGGCACGCAGCTGACCCTGCGTACCTTCCACGTCGGCGGCACGGCAAGCCGTATTGCGGAGCATACGCAGAAGACTACGAACCACCCCGGAGTGGTCGAGTTGAGCAATATCAAGCTCGTCAAGAATCGTGACGGGAACCAGATCGCCATCAGCCGCAAGGGCGAGATCATCATCCGCGATGTGGAGACGGAGCGCGTAAGAGCACGGTTCGGAGTGCCTTACGGTGCCAACCTGAGCGTCGCTCCCGGTGACGTGGTCGAGAAGGGACAGATCGTCTACGAATGGGATCCGTACTCCGACTTCATCATCACGGACAAGGCCGGAAAACTCAAATACGTCGGTATCAAGGAAGGTGTCACCCTGAAGGAGAAGCTTGATGACAAGACAGGCCTCCGCCAGATGGTGATCATCGACGATCGCGACAAGAAGCGCCATCCGCACATCGAGATCGTCGACAAGAAGGGCAAGACGATCGGTAATTTCATCATTCCGACAGGATCGCATCTTTCGCGCCATGACGGTGACGATGTCCGTGCGGGCGACATCATCTGCCGTATCCCCAAGGAGATCACGAAGACGCGCGATATCACCGGCGGTCTGCCGAGGGTCGCGGAGCTCTTCGAGGTCCGCAAGCCGAAAGAGGCCGCGGTCGTCTCCGAGATCGACGGTATCGTCGAGTTCGGCGCCGTGACAAAGGGTATGCGCAAGATCATCGTCGTCAACGAGAGCGGCGACAAGAGCAGCTACCTCGTCCCGCAGGGAAAGCATCTCAGTGTCTACGAGGGCGACCATATCGAGGCGGGGGACAACCTCACCGAGGGACCGGTCAACCCGTTCGACATCCTCAGCATCAAGGGCGTCAACGCGGCCCAGAACTACCTCGTGAACGAGATCCAGGAGGTCTACAGGCTGCAGGGCGTGGCGATCAATGACAAGCACATCGAGGTCATCGTGCGCCAGATGCTCCAGAAGGTCGTTGTCGAGGACAGCGGTGATACGAAGTTCCTCGAGGGAGACATCGTCAGCAAGGGCGAGTTCCGGGAGGAAAACGAGACGGCGCTGGCCGACGGCGGCACCCCGGCCACCTTCAAGCCTCTGCTGCTCGGTATCACAAAGGCGAGCCTCAATACGGAGAGCTTCATCTCCGCGGCGAGCTTCCAGGAGACGACCCGCGTGCTTACCGCCGCGGCCATCCAGGGCAAGACCGATTATCTGAGGGGCCTGAAAGAGAACGTCGTGATGGGACACCTCGTGCCGGCCGGAACGGGCCTGGCCAGGTACAATGATATAGAGATCGAAGAAGAGGTCAGCGAGAAGGAGCTTCTCGGGAGAGAATTCCCCGAAGAGGAGATCGCCGGACTGATCGACGAGATGCGGGGTGAGGCTTCCTGAGGGAAGTCCGGGACAGGCCCCGGATCCGGCTAAATTTATTTCTTGACAGGGACATAACGGGATGTTAGATTGCTCATCTGCGCATTGATTTGCCTGTCGGTGATTGAAAATAATCGACAATAGAGCGAGAGCAGGAGAAAAGGTATAACGTGCCTACTATCAATCAGTTAGTGCGAAAGGGCAGAAAAGCCCAGACAAAGAAGACAAGCGCTCCGGCGCTGCAGGCCTGCCCCCAGAAGCGGGGAGTCTGCACGAGGGTGTATACATCGACACCGAAAAAGCCTAACTCGGCCATCCGTAAGGTCGCCAGGGTAAGACTCGTGAACGGTTTCGAGGTCACAGCCTACATTCCCGGAGAGGGACACAATCTCCAGGAGCACTCGATCGTACTCGTCAGGGGAGGCAGGGTAAAGGATCTCCCCGGCGTCAGATACCATATAGTCCGCGGTACTCTCGACACGAGCGGTGTCGATGGCCGTACGAACCGCCGTTCGAAATACGGCGTCAAGAGGCCCAAGAAGGCCTAGTCCCAAGAAGGAGCAGTCGCAATGCCTCGCAGACGGGAAGTAGTAAAGAGAAATATAACGCCTGATCCGAAGTACGGCGACGTCCTTCTGGCTCGTTTCATAAATTATCTGATGCGCAGGGGCAAGAAGAGCACGGCCGAACGCATCGTATACGACGCTATAGATATGATCGAGGAGAAGACAGGCCAGAGTGGTGTCGATGTCCTCAAAAAGGCGATCGAGAATGTCAAGCCGACCCTCGAGGTGACCTCGAGGCGGGTCGGCGGGGCAACATATCAGGTTCCGATCGAGGTCCGTCCCAGTCGCAGGCTCGCGCTGGCGATGCGATGGATCATCGGCTTTGCCAAAGCCAGGCCCGAGAAGAAGATGGCGCAGAAGCTCTCGGCAGAGCTGCTCAACGCCTACAACAAAGAGGGCCCGTCGGTCAAGAAGCGCGAGGACACGCATCGGATGGCAGAGGCCAACAAGGCCTTCGCGCATTACAGATGGTAGACAGCATCCCCGGCTACTGCTGGTTCGGGGTGCTTTTATATATGGGATGATGGGTGGAATCCCTGCCGAAGCCTTCGAGTTGCAATTGGAGGAACCGGCGGGAAGCGAGGGAAAGAATAAATGGTTTACAGGCAGCTTTGCTTTTGCAGCATTAACCGCCGTATGACCCTCTAATCCCAGTCGGGCTTTTGCCGGCCTGCCGGGTGAAGCGGGTCCGGTGCCGGAGAAAGTTCGATGTCGAGAGATTACCCTCTAGACAAAACTCGTAATATCGGTATCGCCGCGCATATCGACGCGGGGAAGACTACCGTAACGGAAAGGATCCTGTTCTATACGGGCAAGGTCCACCGTATGGGCGAGGTGCATGAGGGCAGCACGGTGATGGACTGGATGGACCAGGAGCGCGAGAGAGGTATCACCATCACTGCAGCCGCTACGACATGTGAATGGAAAGGTCACCGGATAAATATTATGGACACTCCGGGGCACGTCGACTTCACCGTTGAAGTCGAGAGGAGCCTGCGGGTGCTCGACGGCGTTGTCGCGATCTTCTGCGCGGTCGGCGGGGTAGAGCCCCAGTCAGAGACGGTGTGGCGCCAGGCGGACAAGTACAGTATTCCGCGCCTCGCATTCGTCAACAAGATGGATCGCATAGGTTCTGATTTTCTCAATGTCGTGCAGATGATGCGCACGAGGCTCAAGGCCAACGCGATGCCGGTCCAGCTTCCTATCGGAGCGGGCGAGGATTTTACCGGGATCGCCGACCTGATCAGCATGAAGGCCTATACATACGATGTCGAGGATCTCGGTGCCACATACAAAGAGGGAGCCATCCCGGAGGACCTTCTGGTCTCGTGTGAGATGGCAAGAGAAGAGCTTCTCGAAGCTCTCGCAGATTATGACGAAGAAATCGTTCACCACGTCCTCGATGGAGCCGAGGTGAGTGAAGAAACTATAAGAAAAGCGCTGCGTAAGGCAGTCCTGGACGCGAAGGTCGTCCCGGTCCTCTGCGGCTCGGCATTCAAGAACAAGGGCATACAGCATCTTCTCAATGCTGTCATCGACCTTCTTCCCAACCCGATGGATGTTCCGCCGGTAAAGGGCGTGAACCCCTTTTCGAAGAACGAGGAGGAAAGGGCGGCCGATCCTGATGCGCCTTTCGCCGCTCTCGTGTTCAAGGTGATGACAGACCCCTACGTCGGCCTGCTTCACTACATGAGGGTCTACAGCGGAACGGCCAGGACGGGGGCGCATGTCGTGAACGCGTCGAACAAGAAGAAGGAACGTTTCGGCCGCATGCTGCTCATGCACGCCAACCAGCGCGAAGAGCTGACCGAAGTCTCGGCCGGTGACATCGTCGCGGTCGTGGGCCTGAAGCATTCGGCGACGGGCGATACGCTCTGCGACATTAAGCATCCGCTCCAGCTGGAAATGATGGATTTTCCGGAGCCGGTCATCTCTGTGGCGATCGAGCCGAAGACGAAGGCCGATGAGCTGAAGCTGTCGGAGGCGCTGGGAAGGTTGAGCAACGAGGATCCTACCTTTGTCGTGAAGATCGATGAGGATACCGGCCAGACGCTGATATCGGGGATGGGCGAGCTTCACCTCGAGATCCTGGTCGACAGGATGCTCAGGGAGTTCAGCGTCCACGCGAATGTCGGGCGCCCGATGGTCGCCTTCAAGGAGACGATCACGAAGAAGATCCGTTCCGAGGGACGGTTCGTCCGCCAGAGCGGCGGAAGGGGCCAGTACGGGCATGTGATCGTCGAGATCGAGCCGAATCCCGGTGGAGGCTTTGAGTTCGAGGCCAGGATGCGCGGGATGGCGGTCCCCAAGCAGTACGTGCCGTACGTCGAGGACGGTATCCGCCAGGCTATGGCGAGCGGACCGGTTAACGGCTGCCCGGTGGTCGATGTGAAGATCACTCTGATCGACGGCTCGTCGCACGAGGTCGATTCGAGCGAGCTGGCCTTCCGCGTCGCAGGCAGCATGGCCTTCAACGATGGAGTGAGGAAGGCCGGGCCGGTTCTTCTAGAGCCGGTAATGGACGTCGAAGTGGTCCTCCCGACGGAGTACGTCGGAGACGTCATGAACGATCTTAATATGCGCAGGGGTAAAGTCGAAGGGATGTCGCAGCGCGGCGATACGCAGGTGATATCGGCGAGGGCGCCCCTTTCGGACATGTTCGGTTACGCGACAGCTCTGCGTTCGCTGACGCAGGGACGGGCGGTCTACAGTATGCAGTTCTCACATTATGACAAGGTGCCCGGAGAGATGGTCGCGCAGCTTCAAGGCAGGGTGCGAGGCCTGGCCTGAGAGAGTGTCGTGAAAACCTGCCCGGCCTGATGCCGGAGCGGGTCGAGAAGGAGGAAGCCGGATGGCTAAGCAGAAGTTTGAACGCACGAAGCCCCACGTGAACGTGGGAACGATCGGGCACGTCGATCACGGCAAGACGACTTTGACGGCGGCGATAACGAAGCATCTCGCATCGAAGGGCATGGCGACGTATGTGCCGTTCGACGAGATCGACAAGGCTCCCGAGGAGCGCGAGCGCGGCATCACGATCGCGACTGCTCACGTAGAGTACGAGACGGAGAACAGGCACTACGCGCACGTAGACTGCCCGGGACACGCTGATTACATCAAGAACATGATCACCGGCGCGGCGCAGATGGACGGCGGGATCGTAGTGGTATCGGCCGCCGACGGCCCGATGCCGCAGACGAGAGAGCACATCCTCCTGGCGCGCCAGGTGAAC
>SDBS01004282.1_pt1 | contig 13967 bp, 23 predicted proteins | sample 2277091 | NCBI WGS metagenome assembly SDBS01 (sample SAMN10404972, study PRJNA504765) | marine sediment metagenome | isolation source: marine sediment core GS10_PC15, 163 cmbsf | place: Arctic Ocean: Southern Knipovich Ridge | collected 2010
CTTGTGTCTGGTCTGTGTTGGGTTCGTGTTCGACCCTCCCCTGGCATATTTAAGGTAATTATGGTATGATAGCGTCTCCCCTGTAAATTAAGAATTGAACGTTAATTACCGTAAATTAAAAATAATGTTTGTAAAATTAAGAATTGTATGATACTGTGTTTTTTAAATTAAGCGTTCCCCTGGCATTTAACGTGTTTTTTGACACGGACCCTCTAAATTGAAAAGAGTGAAAAGGGAGTAACTTTATGTCTTACAATGTGGCACCTAAACACTGGGATCTCGGCCCGAAACAATCGCGTATTCAATCTCAAGCTCGATCTCAATATCTTTTGAAACTCGACGCTGCGAAGCACGACGATCTGAAAGCTGCCGCCAAGAAACTTGGCATTACCTTTAAAGACCTTCTTTTGCAGGGTGCAGAAATACGGAAGGTCACGACGCTGGAGAGAGTTTCCACCGCGCTCGGGGCAATGGCGGACTTCCACTCTAAAATGAACTTGATAAACGAGCCGGCACGGAAGGCTATTGATGCCCTGATGCAGGTACCTAAGTAGGAGGATTAACCATGTTAAGCCAAGACCAGAAGGATCGGTATATTAAACAAAGTGGCATTTTCTGTCCTAAGTGTACTAGCAGTGATCTCGACCGGGGGTCGCTGCAAACAAGTTACGGCCACTCATGGAGATTGGTCGAGTGTCAGAGTTGCCTCGCTACGTGGAGAGATATGTACAACCTGGATGGTGTCTGCGATTTTAAACAGCCCCCCAACAAGTTTCAGCATGCTGGCGGGATCTGATTGTACAATTATAACTATACAAAACTGGCGATTTGTACAACTATAACTACATAATCTGACTGAGAGATGACTAAGGGGACGACTTATGGGAGTACGTAAAAAAGATTGTTGGATTATTAAATGTGATATTTGCCACGGCGAACTAGAAAATGGTGAAGGTGGAACGCTATGCTTTTTTAAGAGGACAGAGGCCGAAAAGAATATCCCTTATGGTGATTGGACCAAGAAAAATGGTAAATTGGTCTGCCCTTGGTGCTACGAGGAAATTTAACATAACCCATTTAATTTAGGTGACTAAGAGATGACTGAGGTGACGACTTATGGAATCATACGTAATATGCTGTAATGACTCGGTTGAGTGTGTCGTACTCGATACCGAGAAAGTAGCTCAGGCGAAGCTTGAGCGTATGCGCGAGGAGTACTATGCTCTGACCTTGCACATCTGGCCGGACAAGAAGACGTACCGGCAGGAGTGTTTCTGGCACATCCACACTGTACCGTTCATTGGAGGCTGTTAAAGGAGGCTGCTGATATGTTACCTGTAAAGAGTGCATCAATAATTTTGAAGTCCAGAAGAAAGTGTCGCCTGAAGCTCTATATCTGGACAGGCTTCGAGCCAGACTGGTATGATGGACTGGCGTTTGCCATAGCCCGTAGTGAGAAGGATGCGCGGGAGCTTGTTGAGGACTTTTATGGTGATGTCGAGGAGTGGGGCAAGCTCGAAGTCCGCCCCTTAACGAGGCGCGTCGCGCGTAGCGTGTCCGGCGGAGGTTGAGACAGATGGAAATAAAAGTTTTCGTAAGAGGCAGGATCTATTCAGTCTGTATCGGACGCCAGACACCATGGTTCAGTAACATGTCTTTCATTACAGTTACACAAGAATGGATCGAGGAGATGCAAGTAGTCTATGCCGAACTAATTTGGCGCTCATAAGGAGGCACAATGTTAAGACTGATAAAAATGACCGGTAAGTGGTACGCGGTCGCGATAGATGCAGATCTCGACAGAGATTCAGAGCTTGAGGATATAAGAACTTTTGTCGAAGAAGGTACACCAGTACTGCTCGTCAATGAGCTTGAGGATGCAAAAGATCTACTATACGCCGATGGTTTTGATGTGGACGACGTTATACTGGCTGATGATGAGGAGTAACACATGTGTGGACAATGTTTGGAACATCTCCCGCTGGCGGAACCAGGGATATTTAAACTAATGCGATGCGCGAAGTATCATGAAGATAAAGCCGCAAGTTTGGAGAAGCGTCTAGCAAAGGGCGGATTCAGTGCTGGAATCCAGATCGATGTACTTCGAGAACGGGTGGCGCAACATCGACAATGGCAAAGGACTATAAATTTTTTCGGTAGGGAGGTATTAGAGATGGGAAAGCAAAGGAGAGCCAACACGACTGACAAAGAGCAAGACGCGACATGTACCGGATGTGAACACATTGAAAATCATCGCGGACCGGGACACTGTTACATGTTCAAGGATAAGCAACCGAGGTGTGCGCTAAACAATAAAACGCGAGGCGCGACGAGCGGCAAGGTACACATGTCAAAAGAAATATTGAGAGGAAAGCAGGCTACTAAAGACTTCGTTCAGATGGTTGCAGTTATCTTGTTTGCCGTCTGGTTTATAGTCGGAGTATTTCTCCCTGTTGTAGAGGGAACACACCAAGTTATACAGGATTTCATAGAATTACAGTAACCTTAACTGAGGATAACAGAATGTTTTCAGATGATGAATTAATGGTCAGACGATGCGATAAATACAACGAGCCACACTCAGAAGAGTGTGATTGTGCCGGCCCAGCAACGCGAGACGCGACGAGCGAGGCAGTAAAGCCAGGTCCGATTGAGGATCAGATCCAGGAAGTGATCGACTTTGCGGAGTTCGGACTGGAGGAGAAACAGTATTTAATACGTAGCGATCTCCACAATGCAGCCAACTATGATGACGATGACCGGGAACGTTTCAAACAGACTGAAGCTGACTGTACAGCCGGGATAAAAGTGATCGCGGCCCTGCCGGGGATGGTTGAGATACTGGAGAAGATCCTTAACGACATTCAATATGGCAGAATTGGTCGTAATGATGGGATCGTTTACGACTCTGTAACCTGGCGCCAGATAACGAATGCGCTTACGAAAGCAAAGGAGTAACACAGCATGGACAAGAACGTAATAGAAGCACTTCACAAGTCGATCCAGAGAAAGTGGAATCCTATCTGCATGGGAGATGGTGTCGACAATAGATCAGAGGACTGCCCGTTGTGTAAGCTAATCCTTGTAGACGCTACGAGTGTCTGTAGTCCCTGTCCATTCACTGGCGTTTGCAGCGACGGTGCATATAACGACTGGGAGCAGCATTTTGAGCGGAATCACAGCCCATGTCCGGAACGCAAATCTGCTAATATGTGTGATGGCTGTGAGCTCGATATAGTTACAATCAAATGCCCAACCTGTGCCGAGAAGGCTGAGGCTGTGCTGGAGAAGCTTGTAATGTGCCTGCCACCAGAAGAGCGCGAGATCTACGGCGGATAAACTTCAATGGGAAGGAGCGAAGAAAATGGATTGTTCATGTGAAATTGACACATATTGTGACGACGGTGAATCCGTAGAGCTTTATAAGTCAAAGGAGAAAACGGCGAGAAAACAACATAAGTGCCATGAGTGTAGTGCTGTTATCTCGCCGGGTGATAAATACAAATTTACCTCTTATAAATACGATGGTGAGTTCTGGCAAGAAAGAACTTGTGGTGATTGCCTCAGTGCGATTGCTCAATTCTACAGTGGTGGAGCATACTCCGGAATATTGTGGGAAGATATCTCAGAACATATAAATGAATATGGTGGGGACTTACCAGAAAGTTGCATCGTTGAATTGACACCGTTAGCAAGAGGTAAAGTTTGCGACATGATTGATCGTACACATTCAAGATTAGAGAAACGTAAAATCTACCGTAAAAATTACGGCGGATAAGTATCCCGGATGATGAAGCACCCAGTTGACCAAGCAATTAAATGTCCAAGGTGCGGAGCGTATGTTGCTGCCGGTAATATATCAGCACACCGGGAGTCCGGCAGATGCGACCCGGCTGCAGCCTTGCAGCGACGCGGCGACGAGCTTAACAGCAAGATAAAGATCCGGAGGCTACAGCGAAAAAGTTCTTGACAATTATGACTGTATGGTGTACGGTAGCCTTTTCGCCAGCGCAGCTCGTCGCTGTGGATCTAAGGCTCTCATGGTCTCCTGTCCAGTACGATAGGCCGGTAGGATACAATGTATATAGCCGAGAAATCGGTGCTGCGTTTGATTACCGTTACCCTATCTGGACCGACGCCGCGACGAGCTGCGTACTATATGGTCTTGCTGACAACACGACACATTATTTTGTGGTGAGGACTCATGACTACTTTGGGAACGAGAGTGCGGACTCGGTTGAGGTAAGGTGGGAACCAGGCGATCCAGCTACTGTCGCAGACCCAACCGTTGCGATCAGAGAGGCGGCGAGTAGCTGCTTCATAAACACACTATTGTAAGGCGATAGAAGAATGAAAAACGTTGAGAGAACACCAACAGATAAAATGTATATTGCGGGAATGGCTTATCTTATCGGTAAAGGTACAAACTGGTGCATCAATGATTTATTTCAGGTAATGTGGGACGCGGCCCCACAAAATGCCGTGGATAAATGTATTGGGTGTACTTCCACGCCAGTTGATTGCCCAGGGCTAGATAAGTGTGAAATTCGTATTCGACGATAAGTGAAATATTATGACATGTGTAAGATACGACTGGGGAAAAATGGCGAGAGATCCAAAAGGAAATAAACTTTTAAGAGATTCTCTTAACTCATTTATTCCCGACATGTTCCCAGAGTGTGATGACGATGAAATTAAAGAGAAAATAGATAGCATATGCCCTCAAATAAACACATCTATTGGCACGACGGATGGGACGCCTAAATGAAATTTATATTCGACGATGGAGGCCGCGAGGCAGCGGGGTTCAAAGGACAGTCGGGTGACTGCGTGTGCAGATCTATCTCTATTGCAACAGGCAAGCCCTACCGTGAGGTGTATGACTCTCTCAATACCCTGGCCAAGCTGGAGCACCCAAGCAGGAGAAAACGCGACGACAAAGGTTCAAGATCCAGTGCAAGGTCAGGAGTATACCGTGTCACCTACCAGAAATATATGGAGTCCATCGGCTGGACGTGGGTGCCGACGATGAAGATAGGCTCTGGCTGCAAGGTGCATCTTCGATCACATGAGCTGCCGGCAGGTAATCTTGTAGTACGGGTATCTAAACATATCACCGCAGTAATTGATGGGGTGCTGCACGATACAGAAGATCCTACTCGTGGCGGTACCCGATGCGTGTACGGTTATTTTTTCCGTGCAGATAAAATGAACACAGGAGTTTGATATGACGCTATCGCAAGAAGCAAATGATAAGTTATTTATAACTGAAGTTCTCAACGATCTACATCGTCACGGTTTTGTTCAAGGCGGTAAAGGATGTGAAATGTTAACGGACTGGGCCAGTGAACTCCGTGCCAAATCAAGAACATCCTTCCCAGCTTCGAAACTTCGGAAGGTACACGCTGAGATAGTGGGCGCGTATAACTGGTAAACCACTGTAAACTTGTTGTCAACCAGCAGGAGAATTTAATGTCAACTGAGATAGAACTTAATATACCTATAACGTCGTCGGTTATATTGACTGTGAGTGGAAAGTATTTCGATCTTTTAGACCCCCGCTCGGATGATTTCCGGATTGAGGATATTGCCCACGCCCTATCAAAAATTTGTCGGTTCACCGGCCACTGCCGAGAGTTTTACAGTGTCGCGCAACACTCTGTTCAGGTGTCCCATACTGTCCCGCGACAGCATGCACTGGCGGGCCTGCTTCACGACGCTGTGGAGGCGTTCATCGGAGATGTAGCGACACCGCTGAAGCGACTGCTTCCAATGTATGTCGAGATCGAAAAGCGTATTGAGAAATGCATTAACGAAAGCTTCGGCCTCCCGGCAGTGGCACCGCCTGAGATAAAAGAGCTTATAAAGTCTGCGGACCTTCGACTCCTAGCAACTGAGAAGCGAGACCTGCTACCACCGAACAGTGGTACATGGGGCATCATCGCTGATGTCGAGCCGTTGACCTACCCGATACGTGCAATGGACCCCCGGATGGCGGAGTACGCCTTTCTCGCCAGGTACGATGAGATCATACAGCATACACCACAAGTTGAAAATCCTACTAGAATATGTAAAATTACTGGATCGGAAATCTCGTTCGAGCTGATAGTGCCACTCACGGATATCTGTAAAGTAGCTAAGGATATATGGAATCACCCAAGTACATATTCGGACCATAAAGATGGCTCGGAGGACTCATACTATAGCTTTCTCAAATTCTTATGGATAGAGTTTCCGGATGGGTATGAGGAGCAACTGGCAAGATTCATAGCCAGTTATCCGGCGGGTTGAGATTGACGCATTGATCCGGTGAGTATATAGTAAATACCGCTTGACATTCTGATCTGAGTATGGTATACAGCACTCTACTTAGCTGGGATGGACGACGCCCAGCACTGAAAGTCCTGCTATGAAGCAGGTACTTAGAGCCCGCAGCGAGAGCTGAGTAGCGAATCTGCTCTCGCTGCAACTTAAAAATACACTGGAGATTACATTGGAGATTACATTGGAGATTGCAATGATTAAAAAAGGTACTGAAGTCCTGGTCTACGATAAATTTCGTTTTGCTATCCCCCTCCGAGCCATTGTGGAGGAGTTTAATGCAGAACACGATAGTGTCCGAGTTAAACTGCTGGAGTCAAACAATACAAACTATCCTGTTGGCTGTACAATATGGGTACATGGCCGACAGCTTTGGAAGGTCTCTGAGCCAGCGTTCGAGATCATTGAGGAAGGGAAATATCTTACCCGAGACGGACAAGTTGTTGTAGTAGAAGGAAACCGTAGCCCTGGTGTGTTTTCCATCAGAGGATTTTTTGGCGGCGACCGTCGCAATCGCGCAGTTTGGACGCCTGCCGGATCGTGGAATGACTCCTGTGAAAATCCTCTGGATCTTGTAGCTAAAGCCCCGAAGCCTGAGCCAGCGTTCAAGATTACCGGGCCGGGAGAGTACATTACTCGGGTCGGACAGCCTGCTACAGTGACATCATTGGATGATAAAAGGGAGTTCACAGCAGTCGGAACTGTGGGTCGCGTTAATGCAGATATTATTGATTCATCCTGGAGACGTGATGGAACATGGGCATACAAAGGTGAATTTCCTTTGGACATTGTATCCAAGGCTCCAGCGTTCACCATTGATGAGTGCGGGAAGTATCGCACGAGAAGCAGAGAGATTGCGATTATCACTACAATAGCCTCGATGGGCGAGGCTCCAGTTTTTGGATACGTAGATCAAAGGCGTGGTGGTCAAACACAAAGGCCATATATTACTCGACTCCATCGAAGCTGGACACTTGATGGATGTGATGCATCCAATCTCCACAAGTTAAATCATATAGATAAAGATAGTAAACGAAGAAAATTTGATCTGGTCGAAAAGATTTCCGAGCCGAAGTCCGAGCCGGGGATGGTTGAGATACTGGAGAAGATCCTTAACGACATTCAATATGGCAGAATTGGTCGTAATGATGGGATCGTTTACGACTCTGTAACCTGGCGCCAGATAACGAATGCGCTTGCTGCAGCATATGCAGAACGGAAGCCCAAGCCAGCGTTTGACTGTGGGTGGCACCTTGCTCTCCTCTGCCGCTGCGATTGTCGTTGTGTCTGCCACTGTGACTGCTGTTAAACATTAAGAGGAGAGAGATATACTACTATGAGCCAGGTTACGGAGTATTTATCTGACTGGATGCGAGCGATAGCTGAACATGCCGAAAAGGTGGATATCCTGAAGTTAAGGATCGATCCTGTTGAGAATGAAGTAGATAATCTCTACAGGATATTGGATCGCCTGACTGCTGAAACTCCGACGTGGCATGACTACGTTATTGATCCGATCCTTGATTTGCTAAGCAAACATTACGTGGTGAAGCGTCTGAATGACCGAACTGTCCTGCAGCTTCCAGTAATGTTAATATCCAAAGCCGACGGTGATAGAGGCCCGAAGTCCTTACTCGTTCTATTCCGCCTCACGGATAAAGTGACAGGTGAATTCTTTATGGAGGTCACCGGTTACTCTCCCGATACGCCTCAACCTGTACGTAGAAAGCTGGCCAGCACTATAATGCTGACGACTGAGCTTATACTAAAAACAATCAACGAAGTGCGAGACGCGATATAATGTTCGAATCACTACTCGTCGGCCTCTCCTTGTGGGGTACCTGGTTAAACATCCAGAAGAATGTTGTAGGCTGGGTCATCTGGCTCATAGCTAACATAGGCTGGATCATAAGTTTCTCCTGCAGAGGCATGTACCCCGAAGCATTTCTCTATACTGTGTTCGCTGGTCTTGCAGTGTGGGGCATCATTCAATGGAGTAGACCTGAGAATGAATCCACGTAAAATAAAAAAGAACCTTCACGCGAAGCGCGAGGCAGCGGAACAACTGTATGCTGATGGCCTCAAACGGTTGGAGATACCTGACTATCAGAGAGCGGCCCTCGCTTTCTATGCCGCGCTTAAGATTCTTGCACATCCGAGTTACTATTATGCCTTGGCCTACACGTTAAAGCAGACGGGTAGTTTTGGAGAGTCGCTGCACTGTTACCAAGAAGCGTTGAAATCTAAGCATTATCAGGTTGATGATCACTACTTTCAGGCAGGGCTCATTGCGACGGATGCAGGACTGGCGCCGCTCGCTGTGAAATTCTATAAGAAAGCCTTCAAAGCTGGGCGCCGAGACGCGATCATTTACAAATGTTTAGGTGATGCCTTCATGGCTATGGGAAGATTGGCAGTCGCGGACGCATATTTTTATGGTGCGCTCAAGCGAGACCCTGGTATGGTGGAGGTCAAAGTAAGTCGTGCCATACTGAAAGAGCGGCGCGGGGATGTTGAGGCATCGTTCGGAGATTTGGCCGAGCTTGTAGGCACTGATCCGGAGATAGCTGGTCTTGCATACGCAAATGTTTGCAACAGTTTGGGGTACCAGGGTCTTTCGATACCGATTCTCGAAAAGCAATTACAGACTGCAAGCCCTAATGTTGAACGGCGGAAGCTTCATTTTGCTTTAGGTAAACAGTACGACGCTATCAAAATGTACCGTGAAGCTTTCAGTCGGTATGCTGCAGGTAACGCACTGAAGAAAGTTATTTATCGGCCAGAAGCTCAGGAGCACAGTGTTGATGAGACAATTCGAAAGTTTCCTCACTGCCCACCAACTGGATTAGACATTAGTGGTGTACGTGCAATCTTTATTGTAGGCATGCCGAGGTCAGGAACGACCCTTGTGGAGCAGATACTCTCATGCCACCCTGACGTATATGCTGGCGGAGAGATGAAGCTCCTAAGGGACTACAGGGATTCTGAGCAGTACCTGTCTGAGCTGGATCGGATCTCAAACGGAGAGCGACGCGTGACGAACAAGAACCCTTACAACTTTAGTTGTATCGGAGATATTCAGAAGATGCTCCCCGGCGCCCATATCATTCATTGTGTGAGAAGTCCACGAGATACGATGTTGTCGATCTTCTTTCAGGATTTTATTGGGCATCATCCTTATGCCTACGATCTGAAGAATATCAGCCATTATATGGAGCAGTACGAGAGGTTGATGGATCACTGGTGCGATATCGGTACGCGAATTCTGACCGTTCACTATGAGGATGTTGTCGAAGATCTTGAATGCGAAGCGCGGAATCTCATAGAATATGTTGGTCTACCGTGGGACGAAGCCTGCCTGGAGCCACACAAATCAAAACGTATTGCTCATACGGCATCTTACGCTCAGGTACGCAAGCCGATCTATACGTCGTCAGTAGGACGCCGGAAAAATTACGAGGAGTATATCTAATGTTACCGATAATTACTTTTGTTTTAGCTGTAGGGATTATGGCGGGGTTGTTTTTAGGGTGGATAGTATTCTACCTATACCCTGAGTGCGACAAGATCTTCGCAGAGCAGAAGCCTGCAAAGGTGAAGCTATACATTCCAAAGGATCATGTTGTTGATGCTCTTACGTTGTTTGATGAATGGATGGAAGATTCGAAAAACTCCCTTGGCGGAACAGTGGCAAAGTACAAGTTCTGGACGTTTATAGGGGGGTTACTCCCGGATGCCCCCTCTGGCCGATATGTGGTCGATACACTGAATGCACGTAGGCCCTATATTGAAAAGGTTGGAGATTTTCCGAACACTTAATTTCATTAAGGTAAATTATGAGTGATACAAACGTAGAATTTCTACTTGAAAAAGGATTGGTAATCACTGGGCCTCCAGGCTCAGGGAAGACTACCCTTGCGCGGATTATTGCTGCAGCCAATGGCGAGTTCATCACTTTAAACTTGCGTGATCTGTCAAGTCCGTTCGGGTTATCAGCCTTGCAAGATGAATCTATCAAGACAGTTATAGTGGAAGAAGTCGATCCAACTAAACTTGATATAGCTCAATTGAAAATTGTGGTGTCGAGTAGCTCGATGAAAATAAATATTCAACATCGGGAACCTAAGACTATCAAACTGCCAAGCTTTATTATCGTGACGAACTCACCATTACTTTTACCTTTATGTAATCGACGCTTTAAATTTATCACGTTGAAATAATCCTACCATGCTATTAATTCCAGAGCTTGAAAAGATTCTCCTTCTGGTGCCACGCACTGGGACAACGGCATTAAAGAATGCTATCCTCGAAGCGTACCCTAAGAGTATGCTTCTATACAGGCATATGGAGGCCGATGGCGTCCCACAAGGCTATGATCGATGGGAGAAGATCGGAGTAGTGCGACATCCAATCGCTAGATTGTGGAGCCTGTACAAGTATACAAAAAATTTTGACCATATTTATGTCCCGGATTATACGGAGAGTCTAAGGCAGAGCGTGGTCGGAATGGATTTTTCCACTTGGATTTTACGTAACACTTTCATATTCGCAAATGCTTACGGTACTGTAGGATTAAATCATTTCCATGTTCAATATACAGTACGGCATCCAATACCTGAGACAATGAAAAGTCAGTTCCTATACTTAAGGCCGGACCTGGGGACTCGCATCTACAAGTTTACGGATCTTGCGGCACTTGAATGCGACTTGAATATACGAACAGTTAAATGTAACCACACTGAAGTTGAACCTATGCCACGCTTAACAGATGAGGCATACGACCACATACAAAGGTTCTTTAATTGGGATCTGAAAATGTTTGAACCGAAGGAGTAGCTATAATGGATGTAGGTCTATATATACTTATCGGATCAATGGTAACTGTCGCAATATTTTTCACGGGTTACCTCCTCGGACAACGTGCGAGATAAAACAATATGTTAAATAAAGCATTAGCTCTCGCCGCACGCGGATTCAGGGTGTTCCCCTGCGTCCCAGGCTCCAAGCTCCCGACCGTAACCGACTGGCCGACTGTTGCTACAACAGACGAGGCGCAGATCCGCGAGTGGTGGTCGGGAACCTGCGTGGTTATCACGAAGAAGGGGAATAAACTTAAACTTAAAAAGAACTGTAATATAGGTATCTGCCCTGGATCTGCGTATGTAATAATCGATGTGGATCTCAAGGGGGATTATAAGAAGTCACTCGCCCAATTGCAGGCTGACGGTCTTCCTCCGACGTTCACAATTCGGACTGCATCCGGGGGGCTCCACCTATACTACCTGCATCCAGGCGGACATATCAAATCTGTAGCCAACTGGTTACCAGGATTGGATATTCGGGGAAACGGTGGGCAGGGTGTTGGACCTGGATCACTCGTTGACGGTAACGCATATACACTGATAGCGGATAAACCTGTAGCTCGGTTACCAGGTAATATAGCTTTAACCTTACCTCTCACTACAGCCAAGTCGCAGAATGAAGCTGTAACTACTGGGCTGACAACACAGCCTGAGGCTAGTCAGTATTCTGCATTGCCGGATAAGGTGATGCTCGGTGAGCGAGACGACGTACTGTTTAAATACGCGTGCTCCTGGCGCGCCAGGAATTATCCTCTTGAGCAAGCTGAAATTTTAATGCGGGAGATGTATGCCAGATGTGAACCAGATCCGCCAGAGTGGGAGAAGGATGATCCGTTCACGGTAGATAAAGCTCTGAACAAGTTGGCTCGTGCATATAAAGATTACAGCCCTTCGACTGCTACCAACTGGATGAATGTAATCACAGAGGAAGGTACGGTTGAAGTTCAAGAGAAGGACGTGACGACAGTAGCTGAAGCGCTGAAGAGATTTGTCTTTATTGAAAAGATGAATCGTGTAGCAGATCTGGAGCGTCACCCGAAGAATGCAGTACTCACGTTGAACGAGTTTAAAAACTCTTTCGGAAATATTTACATTGGCAAAAAGCAGATGCCTCCCAAGTGGCTCGGGCACCCTAAGCGACAGACCGTTGTTGATGTAGGGTATAAGCCTCTCGGTAAAACTATTTTTACGGAGTACAATAGTAAATATTATAACACGTACTACGGCAGTGGGCTCACCTTGCCGGCAATTATCGATTCAGAAAAGATTAAGGTCCCACTGCAGCACATGCAGTACATGTTCCCGGCCAAGGTTGACGGCATGCGGTTCATGCATTGGATGGCGTTCACAGTTCAGAAGCCGCACATTAGAATACCATGGGCTCCGTTGATTGTGTCAAGCCCTGGTGTTGGGAAGGGTTGGATCTACCAGATGCTGCAGTATATTGTAGGTCGGCAAAACTGTGCGCTTATTGGACCAGAGGATTTTGGTATCAACTCCCAATTTAATGAATTCATGAGCGGTAAGATTGTATGTATGGATGAGTTACGTGCAGCCGGCAAGTTCAACTTAATGAATAAGCTTAAGCCGCTGATGACTGAGAACGAAGTTGAAATCAATCGAAAGCATGGTACTAAAAGACAGGAGAGGATATATGTAAATTTCCTATGTTTCTCCAACTACAGTGATGCTGCCGCGTTAACATATGATGATCGTCGCTTTTGGGTTCATAATGTACCGCATGGAATGCAGAGTCCTCAATATTACACTGCACTATTTCACTGGTTAGAGACGGACGGCCCCGCACATTTTGAGTTGTGGTTACGTAAGGTGGATCTCTCAGGATTTAATCACGCTGCGTCGCCACCTATGACTAAAGCTAAATATCAAATGGTCGAAAACTCCATGTCGGCAATCAAAGAGCTTGTCTATGACGCTATCAGGGATAGCTATAACATCTTTGCAGCGGACATTGTATCGGCACAGCTTATCGAGAAGTTCCTACTGCGAGAAATCGAAGACCTTCGAATGAGTGGTCGAGAACGGTATGAAATAAAGCAGGTATTGGCCGAGACAAGTAAAGCATTGCCGCAAAGCCAGTACCGTATTGTGACTCCAAACTCTAAAGATTCGAGACAGATCCGATTAAAGTGTATTCGTAACCATGCTAAGTGGTGTGATGCCGACGCTGCTGAGATCATGCAAGAGTATTTAAAAGCCTGGAGTATCAGTATAGGCGCAATAATTAATACCCCGGAAGGAGGGTTACCAGATGTCAACAAGTAATGACAATTACGCTGGACCAGGCGAAGAGGATGGACCGTGGGCTGAAGGCTATGCTGGACGAATGGGTTTCATACCTGAGCAACTGGAGGATGTGGCTGCATTGGAACACGAGCAGTGGATACATTGGAGTACAGCAGTTGCAAAGTCTGATCTGGAAGCAATCAGATCTTTACTCTATGAACTACCAGAATATGAAGCAGAAGAGGCATATAAGATCATTGATGCACTCATCAAAAAATGGGAAGCTTCCTGGGTCCCGTATGCTGAGTTACCTGACCAGCAAAAAGTTTCAGATAGAGGCTGGGCAGTAAAAGTTCTGGATTACTTACGTCCGAATAATATGAAAGCAGCGGTACTCGCAATCCTGCAGCATGTGAGACTCGCCGGGTGGAACTATGCTACTATTGAGCCTGAAAATAAAGATGCTGAAGTTCGAGCGTTCATTATCGGAACAGCTGAGAATTGTTATGATGCTATAACTATAATCTCAAATGTTTT
>SDBS01004283.1_pt1 | contig 13966 bp, 14 predicted proteins | sample 2277091 | NCBI WGS metagenome assembly SDBS01 (sample SAMN10404972, study PRJNA504765) | marine sediment metagenome | isolation source: marine sediment core GS10_PC15, 163 cmbsf | place: Arctic Ocean: Southern Knipovich Ridge | collected 2010
CTGATTCAATCCAAGGCTCCTCAAGGATTAGTTGATTTAGATCAGTTTCACATAAGATAATAGCTAATTTATTATGATACTTAAACTCTGGATAATATTTCGGCAACTGACTTGCTAAAAGCATTTTAGCATCATATTCGTATATACTTTTTTGTGCCAATTCTCTTTAACCTACGGTTATTTACAATGATTTGATTATATTCAATAATTTATGTATAATGCATTTTCATTTAAATTTTTCTTACCATATACTATGGGAGGATATTCCCTTCATTATAAGATTTCATTGATTGTTTCTAAGAAAAAGGATTTAATTGTGATTTCTTCATAAATTGCAAAACAATCGTTTTAATGCTGACACTTCAATAATCCTCCTTTAATTATTAATGACGGGTTTAAATTGATCAATTTAATTGGATAAGTATTTAAATAATATCCCTCAAATGGAGAGTTTGATTAAGGACATATTTATTATTTGAATAAAAAAATAAGAAGAGAGTAGTTATTCTGTTTTTAAAACAATAGTAATTGCTCTAGTTAATCTGATGATATCCATTACCCTCCCTTTTTGGACAGTAATCTCCTCTCTTGAGATACCATGAGTGAAATCTCCTTGACCTCGACAGATTTTTGTAATTGTGTTGTTCTCTCCTGATATAACGATTCCAGCATCTTGATAAATCCCAGATTCTACTGATATTTGCTGATCTTTTATTTCTAGATAAAATGAATCTTCACCATCCAAATTAAATTGAAATGTCATATTCCAATTTACTGGTTTTCCACTTATATCTGTCACAAACACTTGTTGGGCTTTAGGATTTTTATTCATCCTTTCAACTATATTACACAAATTATCATGTGCAGTTCCCAATTTTAATCCCCTCCCTCAAATTCAGGTTTATTGATCCAATTTAAATATTCCTCCTCAGGAACAAAGAAAAAATCGGTCATCTTACCTTCTCTTTCTTTTTGGAATACTGCTTTAACACGTTTTCCTTTTTTAATCTTTGAAGGAACCAAATTTTCTGAAAAAATTCCCTGTAATAATGCAGTATCTGCTCCATCTAATCTAACATAAGCCGTTCCATAAGGAATATTTTCAATAAATGCCGATGTAGTATACCATACTATTGTACTTACTTCAATTGTCCCTGTGTGTTTAATTTCATGCCAATCAGCAGGGACATAGCAATCTGAACAATTAATTCTAGGTGGCATCCAAATTTTTCCACACTTTGTACATTTTGTTCCTAAAATCCTCTTGTTGTTCATTAATTCTAAAAAAAACTTAGATTGCCCACCCATCGAATATTTATAATTTATCTTAATTAAATCTCTAATTTGATGTGCTTGAAATTCATTACTCATTATTATTTCATCCCCTCCTCATTTTCCATTACAATTATTGCAGCATATGCAGCACCCGGCCCTCCAATTGAATGTGAAATAGCTCTACCATTTTCAATTGTTTTTACTTGATGTTTTCCAGCATCACCTCTTAATTGAAGTGCTGCTTCCCCCGTAGACATAATTCCTGTTGCCCCTACCGCATGCCCACATCCAATAAGTCCTCCTGAGGGACAGCAAGGTACTTCGCCATCCATTAAAGGACCTCCTGATTCAATCCATTTACCACCTTCCCCGAAAGGAACGAATCCTAATTCTTCGTAAGATATAACTTCTTGCCCTGAAAACGCATCATGTAATTCTGCTAAATCAATTTGACTTTTAATCTTATCATATTCTAATCCTGCCATTTTATATGCCGCTTTTGCTGCATGGATATTAGAATATAACCTACCCATATCTTCTCTATTCCCTATAAAACAATCTGTATTGGCTGCACCAACTCCTGTTATCCAAATAGGATTCTCAACTTTTAATTCTTTTACTTTTTCTTCACTAGCTAAAATCAACGCTGCTGAAGCTTCTGAATATAAACAACAATCCAATAGTTTGAAAGGGTAACAAATTATTCTTGAATTAAGAACATCATCTACGGTTATTTCCATCGGAGATTGAGCTTTGGGATTGTTCATTGCATTTCCATGATTTTTCACAGATACCAGCGCCATTTGTTCTTCAGTAGGGTTTCCAAATTCCTCAAAATGAGCATTTACCATACTAACATAAGAACTTGCAGCATTAACACCCATGGGATATTCATAAGTCATATCTGTTGAATACGCTATAGAATTTAATACTTCAGGTGTTGATGCTCCTGTTTGCTCATCATAACAATCTGCACACTTTTCTACACCAAGACACAGGCTTAAATCAGATAATCCCGAAGCGACTTCAGCATAAGTAGTACGCACTGCATAACCACCCGTTGCGCCACCCGTAGCAACTCTAACCCCCGGTTTATCATTTAAACCTAAATAAGAACTAATAAATATGTCAGGCATAAATTGTCTCTCGAAAAGTTCGTTATATATTCCGTATACAGTAGATTGAATATCTTTATGGGAAATTTCCGCACCATTGTGATTCGCATCTCCAAGAGCAAGTTTAGTTGCATCATAAGCAAGTTCAAAATAAGTCTTATCTATATACCTTGGTTTAAAGGGAGTCACTCCAACTCCAATTATAGCAACTTTCCTCATTATTTTTCACATGTTTGATTTAATCAAATTATCTTTTAAATTAAATTTGAATATGTTAATTATTTTTTAAAGTTTCACGATAAACTAGAGTCTAAGGTAAATTATTTGACTTTTTTTGTAATTAAAGCGGAAAAAAAAGGATTTATGATTTAAAGAATGGAAAATTTAAGATTTCTATTTACTTTATCCAGGTATATCAGTTTAGTCATTCAAATATTCGAGCTAAATCAAATCTCTAATTAAAGCAGGTACATCCCATGGTAGATCAGCGATTGATGCTCCAGCTGCTTTTAAAGCCTTAATCTTACCTTGAGCGGTTCCAAATTCACCAGAGATTATTGCACCCGCATGTCCCATTCTCTTACCTTTAGGAGCACTTTTACCTGCAATGTAGGTGACTATAGGTTTTGATACATTTTCTTTAATAAATTCCGCTGTTTTTTCTTCTTCATCACTACCAATTTCACCTATTAAAACAATAATCTTAGTATTTGGATCTTCAGAATAATATTTTACAGCTTCAACCATAGTTGTCCCTCGAACAGGGTCTCCTCCAATTCCTACATATGCAGAAACACCAATCCCTGCATTTCCAATTGCTTTAGTAATTTCATAAGATAATGTTCCACTCTTTGATATAACGGCGACTTCACCATAATGGCACAAGTCGCCTGGCATAATGCCTAATTTTATTTTATCTGGAATCATCATACCTGCACAATTCGGCCCTATTATTTTTAAATCGTGCTCTTTTGAGATTTCAACAAGCCTTAACATATCGAATACGGGAACATTCTCAGTTATAATGCATGTGGTTCTTATTCCCGCTAATAAACTCTCCTCTACAGCTCCATAAGTAAATCTAGCTGGGACAAAGATAATACTTGTATCGCAACTAGTCTGTTCTTTTGCTTCTTTAATATTGTTAAATACAGGTATATTGTGAACTTCTTGCCCCCCCTTTCCCGGGGTAACTCCAGCGACAATTTTCGTACCATAATCTAACATTAATTTAGTATGAAATATACCTTGATTCCCTGTTATGCCTTGAACTACTACCCTAGATTTATCACTAATATTCATCTACTTCTTTAGCACCTCTTTAACAGCTTTTATTGCTTTCATCACATCTTGGTAAGCATGCAATCCCTCATTATTTAAAAGAGCGATTCCTTCTGTATCTTTAGTGCCCATTAGTCTTATAACCATAGGAGGAGTGTTTTTAAAATCATTCAGTGCTTGGATAATAGCTTCTGCTACAATATCACATCGAGTTATCCCGCCATAAATATTTACTAATACTGCTTTTGGACTCATTTTAAATAATAATTCTAAAGCTTTACATACCCTTTCCTTACTTGCTCCGCCACCAACATCTAAAAAATTAGCAGGTTTTAAACCTACGTTTGATAAAACATCTAATAATGCCATTGTTAGTCCTGCTCCATTAGCTAAAATGCCGATCTCTCCCTCTAACTCCACAAATGAAAAACCTGCTTCCTTAGCAATCAATTCTAAATCCGAAAGTTTCTTTTCCTGTAAATCTTTTATAATTGGTTGACGAAATGCGGAATCATCATCTAATATCATTTTTCCATCAACAGCTACTAATCCAGAAGGAGTAAGAACTAATGGATTTATTTCTACGAGCTGAGCTTCAACACTTTTAGTTATTTCCCATAATTTTTTAAATACCATTATGGCTGAATCCAAGAGTTTTCCTGCAAATCCTAATTGTTTAGAAACCTTTTTAGCAAGTTCATATGATAGCCCCTCAGTTAACTTAAAGCTTTCTTTTATTATTGCTTCTGGATTAGTTTTAGATACTTCTTCGATATCAATTCCACCTTCTCTGCTTGCAATAATAAAAAATTGTCTTCCCGACGCGTCTAATGCAATTGAACAATAATATTCATTGTCAACTTTAGCTAATTCTTCTATTAGAATTGCTTCGACTTGGAATCCTGCAACTTCTCTAGTAAAAAATTCTTTACAAAAAGATAATGCTTCCTCCTTGGATTTAGCTATCTTTATCAATCCTGCTTTCTTTCTACTCCCAATTGCAATTTGAGACTTGATAATTGCCGGATATATGAATTGATTTACTTTTTCTTCTATTACTTCACCTTTTTCGATTATGAGATTTTTAGCTAAAGGAATCTCAAATTTTTTAAAAATTCTTTTACTCTCATATTCAAGCAATCGAATAGTCTATCCCTCCTTGTTTTTAAGCTCACTAATAGCGAACAAATGCCAAATTGATATAAAATTCATTGAGTAATTAATAAAATTTGTTCTAATATTCTATAAAATTGAGCCCGTAATTTAATTGTTTTATTTTCCTTAATAATAGTTTTTTAAATTAGTTTTATAAATAATTAAATGAAATATAATGTTATTTTTATGGAGTCGTAAAATGACATCCTTAACAAAAGATTTTAAATCAGATAAAGTGAAAGAACCATCCACCCTAAAGATGTTTACTTTTTCCATGGGGTATTTTTTAAACATATTTATTATAATGGCTTTTAATAGCTTCGTATGGACTTTTTATGAAGATAATCTCGGTCTTGTTAATATTGTATCTTTATGGCCAATGTATATGGCTATGGCAAACGTGATATACACTATATGGAGTATGATCATTGGTCTTCTCATTGGATTTTATACTGATAAACCTTTAAAGTGGACAAAAAGGTGGGGTTTTCACACTCCATGGGTTATCATAGGGGGAATTCCAACAATTATATTATTTTTCTTACTTTTTACGCCACCAAATGTTACAGGAGTCGGAAGTGTGCTACCCGTTTTACTCTATTATATAATCACAGTCTGTGTGTTTGACGTTTTTTTTTCCCTCATACAAACTCATACTTTTGGGGGATTCGGTGCTCATTTTAGAGGGGAATCTACTCGTAGAAAGGCGGGTTTAATAACTCAAATTTTTACTTTTATTGCTAATTTTTTGACAATTGGTGTCTGGTCTTTAATAATTATACCCGGGGATCCTTCATCATTTACTTTTGCTGCGCTTTTGAGGTAGTTATTTTAGGAGTCTCCTTAGTATTTTTTCTTCATGGTTCCCAAGAATCTGAGGATATAAAAGAACGTTTTATTGTAGGCTATGAGAATGCAGAGAAAATATCCCTCTTTAAAACGATGAAAATAGTGATTAAACAAAAAAATTTTATGCTGGTTCTTTTTACATATATTTTATTTATGATAGCAATGGGATTAATAAGCATGAATTCAGTCAATTTTATTGATGATGTTTTGCAAACAGATCAGTCTGTAAGAACTATTGAATCGGCCTTGATGCTTATATCCTCTCTCTTAACAATTCCTATATGGTTTAGGGTGGCAAAAAAAGTTGATCATGCTACCATATTTTCATTGGGTTTATTCCTCTTTGGTCTTGTAGTATTATGCAATTTTTTTATTATGAATATTCTTCAGTTATACATAATCGCGTTTTTAAGAGGAATTGCTATAGCGATGTTTTTGATTATGTTATCCCCTCTATTCGCTGATACTTATGACGAGATTGCCGTGAAAACTCAGAAACATCACCAAGCAACATTATTGGGAATCAGGAATTTCTTTATGAAAATTTCAGTTTCTATTCAGAGTTTTATTGTTGCCATTATTCATATTATTACACACTATAACCCAGATAATCCAAGTGGGAATGCTCTATTTGGAATTCGTTTGATTCAAGGTATTTTACCTTTTATCTTTTGTATAATAGGAGCTTTAATGTTTTATAAATGGTATGACTTGAAAGGAGAGAAAAAACAAGTAGTAATGCAAAAATTAAAAGAAATGGGTTTATGACCAATGTAATCCTCCGAAAGAAGCAAAAAAGGGGGATTAGTGTTAATTTTCAGGCCCAAATCCCTTAATTATTCACTCTCTTAAATTTATTTTGCGTCTCAAACAATTAATTTAATGTAATCAATTCATTTTCTCCACTCGACATAGTAAACCCTTAAGTGGAACTGAAGCAGTCACAGGATCAGTATGTTGATTATCCGTGAGAATATTGATGTTATATTTTTCCCAACCGTTTTCTACTCCATACCAAAATCCATGCGGTGTATGGACTACTTTAGGATTGGTATCTTCAAAATATTTGGCTTTAATTTCAACCCGTCCTCTTGGAGTTGACAAATAAACCCACTCTCCATCCGCGATATTAGAGTTTTTTGCTGTCTCTGGATGAATTAGTAACTCTGGATCAGGTGCAATTTTATGCAATGATGGAATATTTCGAAGCGAAGAATGATAGAAAGGAAGGATTCGAAATCCAGTAGTAAGAACTAATGGATAATCTTTCCATAATTCGGGAGTACTAACAGGACTCTCTGGTGGTTCTTTAAAATCAGGTAGTGGTGCTATGCCCAAAGGCTCTAGATGTTTTGTATAAAGCATTACTTTCCCGGTAGGTGTTGAAAATCTTCTCCTCTTCTTCAGTTTATTATAATCAATAGGTACAGAAAATTTTCCAATTTTTTTGAATTCCTCATATGTCATTCCAATAGGTTCAAGTCGATAATCTAACGATTCTTCAATGGTCTTCCAATAATCGTCAAGACCTATTCTTTTAGCAAGATCAATCAATATCTGCTTTTCACATTTGCATTCTGGAATGGGTTCCACTGCTTTTTGTTGACAAATTACATAATTGCTCATTCCTAAATCCTCCACATCATCTCGTTCAGTCCAGTGTGCAGCAGGAAGCACAATATCCGCCATTCTAGTAGTAGGTGTATGAAAATAATCAACTGAAAATAGAAAATCGAGAGCTTCAAGAGCTTTCTTAATATATTGAGAGTTCCCAAATGAGCACATAATATTATTAGCAAATAATCCCCATGCTTTAATGGGATATGGTTTTTTTTCTAGAATTGCTTTGAAAACCGTCTCTGGTGGTATAGTATCACTTGCCATATATAAAGGATAACGACCTAAAGCCAGTTTCTTTTTTGCTTGTTTACTTGGTAAATGGACAGTAAGTGAAAAGTCGCTCCCATAACACCATCTATTACCCATAGCTGAAGGATAGTTAATATTTCCTCCAGGAATCCCGAGATTTCCTGTTATAGCCGCTAAAATTGCAATTGATCGAGATAAATCGAAGGACTTTATAGAATGACATGCTCCACCTATACCAGGCATAATACATGCAGGTTTTGTATTAGCATAAGTAATTGCAGCCTTTTTGATTGTACCTGCTGGAACCCAAGTAATCTCGGAACAATAATCAAGTGTAAACTTTGAGACACGTTCACGTAGTTGATCAAAACCAAAAGTCCAATTTTCTACAAAATCTTTATCATATAGCTCGTTTTCAATAATAATGTTAATAATACCTAAAACCAACGCTACATCAGTTCCAGGCCTAACAGGTAACCAATGATCTGCTTTTTTAGCTAGAGGAATCCCTCTAGGATCAACAACTATAAGTTTAGCTCCTGCTTTCAAGGCAGTTCTGATATTATACATATGAAGACCTGGAAAGCTTTGTTCAGGATTATGTCCCCATAATACAATGCATTTACTAGATGCAAAATCTGCTCCAGGAAATGTACCACATACAGCACTCATCCCCATAATAATAGGTCCTAAAGAATAATTCGCGGGAGCGCTATAGTTAGGAGATCCAAATAGTGTCAAAAAACGGTTGATCCAAGGTGGAAGTCCTCTTGTAGTTCCTTGACCAAAAACTACTGATTCAGCACCAAATTGATCCCGAAACTTAATCAACCGTTCTGAAATGGTATCAAGAGCCTCATCCCATGATATCTTCTCAAACTTTCCTTCCCCCTTTTCTCCCACTCTTCTTAATGGATGTGTAATTCTATCTGGATGATAAATAATTTCTCTAGCAGCTTGGCCCTTTGGGCATGTATAACCATGACTAAAGGGATGATCCTTATCTCCCTTGATTCCGACTAGCTTTCCATCTTCTACTTCAAGGAAAACACCACATCGAGAATGACATTCAAAACAAATTGTTCTAACAGTTTTAGTACTCATAATTTATCTCTGATTATTTAGGTAATTATACTAGGATATGACCAACTATAAATAATGTTGTTCATCTTCAGCTTGATCTTTGACTTCTTAGATGTTCATTAACAATTTCTATAACGTAATCTTATTTTATATATTTAATATCTTCTTAAAATGACGTTAAAGTTGCTGCAGGATTATGTCGTAAAAACTTATCCTTCGCTATTAGAGTAGTTACAGGTGCTTCTGAAAGATAGGTAAAGGTAACATCATGACCAGTATATAATCCAATTATAATAAAATTTGTCATTTTTAGCTTATTTTAAAATATTTTAAATTAGGCTTAAGAATCTGTACTATTTAATTTAGAGTTTGGTTTAACACCTTTCAACAAAAATGGTAATCAATTTTCCTTATTGATACTGTCGTTTTATTATAATCTTTCTCGAATAAATTTTCTTATGTCTCTGTAGCCTATAAGATGTATATCCAATGATTCAACATATTTTTTTAGTTGTAGACTTGTAAAGGCTTTATAATCTTGGTTGCGCTCAACTGGTGCATTATTTAATGTTTTAAGCTCTGAACTCATTTTTGCAGGGTGAAAAAGCATGTGAGTTAAACCTGGTTTTAGAGAATTAAAAATATCGCAATAAAATTTAATTTTATCATTTTTAAATTCTAGGGGGCCAGATATTAAATGATCAACAATTGGAAAATTATCTTTTTCAAGATCATTCATCATTTTGTTGAAGAAGGGTTCTAAATTTCCAAATCCTAAGTCAACTAACTGTGTTTTAGAAACACGTGGTAGAAATGCTGGAATTCTATATTCTTTAGATAAATTCAAGTAACTTTGAAGAAATTTTGGAAAAATAACTGTACCCATATGACTGTCAATATGAGTTACATCGATTCCATTTTCTAATGCAATATCAATTTGAGCTCTCATCTCAAGGTCTGCTGCTTTACGTCTTACATTAGATGTAGCTTCTTGAAAAGTTTTCCATAAATAACCTTCAGAATCAAATAATCCAGATTTTTGGTCAACAGTACTTAAGGGTCGCCATCGATATGTATTGTATTCACTTGTTAAAGTTAAGTGAACACCAACATCATATTTCTTATTTTCTTGACAAATTTTAACCGCTTCCATTAACCAACCAGAAACAGATATAACAGAACCACATTTGGCTATGCCAAAATCTAAACATTCAAAAGAAGCAACATTAGCAGCATGAGACATAGCTATGTCATCTATATGAGTTATAACCACAATATCTTTGGCTTCGTATCCCATTTTCTCTATAATTGAAGAATTCATCTTATTATCTTTTTTTTGTTTGATTTGATTTTCTAAAAATCATTTGTTTTAAAGTTTGAATCAACCAATAATTTAATTATATAAGAACTTGATTATATATTAAATTAAAAACAAAAAGTGAAGCTACTTTTATGGATCTAAACGATCGAATTTCATCGGGAAGAAAACTATATAAAGAGTTTAGGAGCGGCATTTTTTATGAAGAATTGTATAAAAAATATCAGGTCACTGAAAAAGATCTCATAAACAGCCTTAATAGTAACATTAAAGGGAATTATGATTATAAACGAATATTATCGGGAGGATTGCAAGCCCAAAAACAATTTCTTAGTCACTTAAATGCACGTTGGAATCCATTAAAGCCTGATGAGCCGTTTGAAAATAAACCCCCTTATTTAAATGGGAATCCTTCAAAAAAGAAGATATCTTAAGTTTATTAATTAGAGTTATTATATTTCGACTATACATCTTAATTGAAAATCAGAGGGAATCTTTGCTAAAATATTCAATAAAAAACTAAAGAGGATTCTTGAATTTTTTTAAAATTTCTTTCGATATATTTCTAACATTTTTACTGGCATCTAATTCAAAAGCTTTAATGATATCCTTAAAATCATTTTCAAGACTTTCCAAATTAAGGCGAAATTGCAAATATTTCCAATCCAGTGAGTCTTTATTAGCAATTATAATTTTCAATACATCGCTAATATCGATTGCGCTACGATCACTTCTCGCAAGTTTCGTTAATAAATAATCTTCAACAGCTAATACGTTAACATCTCCAAAAAAAAGGTGTAGTTTTTCAATCATTTGGTTATCCCATTGGAAAGCATCACAGGGTTTTAACCATATTTCAGCTTCATTACGCTTTCCAAATACAGTAAATAAATCATGATCTAGTTTTGGTTTTTGTTTTGTGTTTATCTCATTTTCCTTTAGACCTTTAACGAAGAGATCCAGTTGGTTCTGAGATTCTATCTTAATACAGATATCAATATCTAGCGTAGTTCTTGCTACGTTATAAGCAGGAAGAGCTAATCCCCCGATTAAAGCAGTTTTGATCTTAAGGTGGGATGCGACATCTAAAATAGTTTGGAGTATCTTACTTATCAATTTCAATCAACCTAAGCATATCTTTGAATATTTGTTCTGGTGTTTTTCCCCTCTCAATTAAACGTTGAAACTCTTCTACTTTTTTATAAGCTCTTTCAATGTCTGCAAGAGTAATATTAATAGGAGCTCGTTTCAGTTTTTTCTGATCCATGATTATTCTATAGAATAATTGTTTTCAGTCGTATTAATAATTTTATGTTGCCTACATCTTTTAATTTCTATATCCATTTTCCAACTACTTTTTTTATAGATAATTAGTAATAATTTTTACTTTAATATAATAAAATATAGTATAGATGCATTAGAATTAGCCAAAACAACTATTAGTGATGTAAAATCATATTTTAATATTAAAATAATATTGGATTTTCGTAAAACAGACATTTCACGATCACTTTTTTCGATGCTTCATGCATCCAAATGAGAAGGAACCTTTAGACCAATAAACTATAAGTTTTTATTAGCACAAAAATTACTTCATTTTAATTCTGTTCTTTAAAATTGATTAAAATGTCTGAAGAAATTAGGAAAAAAAAATTTCCGCAGTTTAAAAGTGAGTTTGCTGAAGTTAACAACATAAGACTTCATTATATTAAGGCGGGTCCCGAGGATGGTAAATTAATTCTTTTCTTACATGGTTTTCCCCAATTCTGGTATATGTGGAGAGATCAGCTTTTAGATCTTTCAAATGATTATCTTGCAGTCGCTCCTGACATGAGAGGCTATAATTTATCTTCCAAACCCAAGGAAATAGAACAATATCAACCCCACCATATAGTTGAAGATTTAAGAGCTTTAGTTGAAGAGCATTTTGGACGTAAGAAATTTATATTAGTAGGTCACGATTGGGGAGGAGTTGTTGCTTTCCCATTTGCAAACATGCATCCAGATTTGGTAGAAAAGCTAATTATCATAAATGCTCCGCATCCAAACATATTTGGAAGACTGATTTCTAAGAATAAGGATCAACAAACATCAAGTCAGTACGTATTGTTTTTTCGGACTCAAAATGCCGAGGGCTATTTATCTAATAATGACTACCAAAATCTATACGGTGTAGTTTTTAATTCTAAAATGGAATATGATGAGGAGGATCGCCAAATGTACAAAGAGGCATGGTCTCAACCTGGAGCACTCACTGGTGGTTTGAATTATTATCGAGCTGGGGGACTAAAGCCTCCTTCACAGGGAGAGGATATATCAGAGTTGACTAATGAACAATTAGAAACTAATCCTGTTATGATAAATGTCCCTACGTTGGTAATATGGGGGGAGAAAGACACCGCTCTCACAATTCATAACCTTGAGGGTCTTGATGAATTTATCCCGGATTTAATTATTAAACGTATTCCAGAAGGTTCACATTGGGTTATAAATGAACAGCCAGAAAAAGTCAATTCGCTAATACGAGATTTTCTCTAAATTTCATTAATCTGTTAATGAGATGTTTTTGAAATTTATTGAATATTATGTAAACTTTTTTTATTATCGCATTTCTAATAACCATGTAAGAATTCAAATTATAGGTGAAATTAATTTTGAATTACCGTATTGAAAAGGACATATTAGGAGAAGTTAAAGTCCCCGAAAATATGTATTGGGGAGTAAACACTCAACGAGCTATTCAAAATTTCCAAATAAGTGGAGATGAGTTTCCAAAAATTTTCCTTAAATCCTTAGCAGAATTAAAAAAAGCCTGCATATTAGCAAATTTAAATCTAAATTTAATAGATAAGGAGAAAGGAGACGCTATTTTAAAAGCTGTAAATGAAATTTTAGATCAAAATAAGCACTATGATCAATTTCCTATTGATATATTTCAAACTGGGAGTGGTACACAGACAAATATGAATATGAACGAAGTATTAGCAAATAGGGCAAATCAGATACTTGGGTTTCCAATGGGGAAAAAATCTCCTGTTCATCCCAATGATCATGTGAATAAATGTCAATCCTCTAATGATGTTATACCGAGTACTATGCATATTGCTTCGCTCCATATGATTATTGAAAAATTATTTCCTGCAATAACTCGTTTGATTGAAACTCTTTCAAATAAAATAACTGAATTTAAAAATATTATTAAGGTTGGAAGAACTCACCTTCAAGATGCTGTTCCTATTCCCCTTTCATTAGAATTTGAAGTGTATAAGAAACAGATTATAACAAATGAACAACGTTTAAAATATGCTTGTGAGGAGCTCTATCAAATTCCAATTGGAGGAACAGCGGTCGGAACTGGGCTTAACGCTCATAAAGATTTTGCTGAACTTGTAATAAGTCATCTTTCTGAGCTAACTAACTTACCTTTTAAACTTAATCTTATTAAAGCTGAAGGAATTTCATCCCACAATACAATTGCAAATACAAGCAGCTCTCTAAGATTACTCGCTTTATCATTATTGAAGATGGCAAATGATATTAGATGGATGGCTAGTGGTCCTAGGGCTGGTCTTTCAGAACTTAAGCTACCTCAGAATGAACCGGGGTCATCTATTATGCCAGGTAAAGTTAATCCTACCCAATCTGAAGCACTTATACAAGTATGTCTTCAAGTTATAGGGTATGACTCTATCGTTACTTTAGCTGAAGCTTATGGCAGTATTCTTGATTTAAATGTGTGTAAGCCCATAATGATATTCAATTTATTAAAATCGTTAGAAATCCTTAGCAACGGAATTAATTCTTTTATTGATCATTGTCTTATTGATATAAAAGTTAACAAAGAACATATTAATTCTCAATTGGAAAACTTACTCATGTTAGTTACCAATTTAATACCTTTGATTGGATACGACAAATGTTCTGCAATTGCAATTAAAGCTTATGATGAGAACAAAAGTCTTAAAGAGGTGATTAAAGAAATGGGAATAGAACTTGATGAAGATTTAGATGAATTACTAGA
>SDBS01004284.1_pt1 | contig 13965 bp, 18 predicted proteins | sample 2277091 | NCBI WGS metagenome assembly SDBS01 (sample SAMN10404972, study PRJNA504765) | marine sediment metagenome | isolation source: marine sediment core GS10_PC15, 163 cmbsf | place: Arctic Ocean: Southern Knipovich Ridge | collected 2010
ACCAAAAAGTCTTATCCTTGAGAATATAGGTTTATCTTTTTTGGACATATTTGGGAAAGAGGCAGTAAGCGAAAGATTTTATTTAGAAGATTTTGCTATTGGCTATTTTAGACCTTGGTTTAACTTAGATTGTGAACGTTAAAATAAAGTAAATAGTTCTATCTATGAAAGAAAAAATTAAGTCTGACAAAAAGCCCGTTGCTCATATGCTTTATGGGTTCGTCGGTGCTGGTAAAACTACATTTGCTAAAAAGCTTGAAAAGGAAACAGGCGCTTTGCGATTTACAAACGATGAATGGATGATTTCTCTATACGGTAGTAATCCACCTGCTGAAAAGTTTGCCGAGTATCATGAACGAACAACCAAGCTTTTATTAGATATTGCTTTTAAATGTCTGAAAGCTGGTGTTGATATCATTCTGGACGATGGTTTTTGGAGCAGGTCTCGACGAGATGAAATGAGAGATCGCATTACAAAAGCAAGGGCAAATTTTCAGTTCTATCACATCAAATGCTCCGATGAGGTGATGAGGCAACGAACTTTAAAACGTAGTGAGGATCCATCAAAAGACGCTTTTTATATAAACGAAGCAGCAATTAAAATTTTCAAAAAACGTTTTGAGCCGCTAGAGGATGACGAAGAACATATAGTAATTGAGAATTGTGGAGAATAACCGCAAAAACGAAAAAATAAATCTATGAAAGAAAAAATTAAGAAACTCTGGCTGCTATTTGGCATCTCAATGGCGTTGGTTTCAGCTTGTGTTTGGCTATATTTTTTAATACCTTTTTTCATAAATCCTAATAGTTATCAAATTATTGGAGAATCTAACAGATTGATTTCTGGTGTTGAGATTTTATTGCAAATAAATGTTATTACAGTCTTAATTTATTTTTTAGTTAAGAAATTGTAAGGTTAATTTGAAACCTTTCAAAATTTTCTAATTTTCTCTTAAAATTTTGGTTCTAGACCAAAGATGCGAACAGATAGGACAGCTATCTAGTACAAAAAGTTCTAGTTAGGCAATAGAATATCATGTCCTACTTTCCTAATTTGCATGTTATGTCTTAGCTAAAATTTAACTTAGCCGTAATATTCTAGTTTATGAGAGCTGACAAGAGGATACTTGACAGCTTTATTTGCATTGTAATAGAATGTCCTAATGATTTAATATGGCTTAATGGCCTATTAAGATAGACTACAGTGGAAATAATGAAAACAAATAATTTTGAAATCAAGAATAAAGTCAATCAGTATGTATTGGCTTTTTATTTTGTTTTAATAAAGGTCGGCCTAAAGATAAAAGTAAATTAGTTAGGAGGAAAACAATTAATTAAATAAAACAATTATGAAAATGAATAAGATAAAAGACTTACTCAAAAAAAGTCCTGTTGCAACGGTTATAGCTGGATTGTTGATAGCAGGTACAGTTTCTGCTGCTCTAGTTAACTACTTGAGCAATACTATTGTTTCTGAAAATGTAGCGATCGAGTCACCTATTGAAATTACTAGTGATGGTTTATGGGAAATGATGATCCCATTTGGCGGAAATTCAGATATAACAATGATCACAGTAAAAAATAGAGCAGAGGTTATTACTGAGGGTGTATTGGAAATAACGGTAGAAGAATGGAACGGTAGTACTTGGAATACTTTTGTTCAACCAGGAATGGAAATAGCGTTTTCAGCTGATATAGATTACTGGAATGATAGGAATGATGAGGGGTATAATCCAACAAATTTATCTTGGAGAGATTGGTTATCAGCAAATCCTGAATGGATGGATTGGCTTGTATCTGATGTAGCTAATGCAGAAACAACATATGATACAACAGAGATTAGTCCGTTTACAGGTAATCGTGATGGAGTTTTAGCAATTTTTAGCGTAGAAGGTGATGAAGATGGAAATTATTATGATGCAACTACTGGTGCAAGAATGGTTTGGGATAGTGGCAAATGGACAACTCCTATATTGGATTTAGATGCAGGACAAGTATCTGATATTGCAATTTGGATAGTATCTGCTTCAGATATTAATCCAGCAACATACAGATTTTCTGTAACAGTAAGACCGTAAGAATTTAACTGAAAGATAATATTGATATCTGGTAACTACCCTCATGGTAGTTATCAGAGGTAAGTCTATTTTAAAAAGTAGATTTACTTCTGATTATGAATAAAATATCAAAAAGTTTAATAGTTCTATTTTTAGCTTTTCTTTTAGGAAGTTGTTTTGTTATTTTTTCTGTTCAAGCTCAAAATGACAAACTTATTTTAGAAGTATCTCAAGGGTGCGATATTGAATATACAGGAGATAGTTGCGTTGCTGAGCTGAAACTTACTAATAATACTGATGAAATTCTTGATGGAGAAACATTTTTACATATAGACTATAAGGGTATTTGTGGAGATGGTTTTTTTGATGGAGAAGGAATTGAAGCTCAATTTTCTATTGCAGATAATAGTTGGTTAGACTTCTTGGGCTGGGAAAATGGGACAACGGCAATCTCAGATTTTGAAATTGCTAAAGGCGAAACTCAGCCAAGACTTAAGATAGAAACTCATTCCGCTCTTTGCCCAGGAGAATATATTTTTAACTTAGAATTAAAAGGAACTACCGAGAAGGAAGAATATATACCTCCACCAGTAGTGTTAGCAGTAATAGGTGGCGGAGGCGGTTATTATAATCCACCTGTCTTTACCAGCGGACTTAGCGAAGCTGCTCAATCAGTTGATGCCAATAAAGATGGCAAGGTTGATGTTCTGGATTTCAATATATTAATGGTTAACTGGGGTAGTACAGTAGCTGGCAATATAGCTGATTTTGACAATAATAATAAGGTTGATATTTTTGATTTTAATTTATTAATGATTCATTGGGTAAATCTATGAGAACTATGAATAAAACTATATTTACGATTATATTAGGAGCATTAGGGACAGTAATATTGGCAATGCCTGTGTTGGCAGCTACTGCTCTTTCACTTTCACCAACAAGTATTAATGTTACTCAAGGACAAAATTTCAACCTGGTAGTAGCAATCAACCCTCAAGGTGTTAAGAATTACACGGTTAAAATAGAGCTTCAATATCCAGCCGACCTTTTAGAAGTGAAAACGTTTACCTTGGCAAATAACTGGATGGCGCTTTCACAGCAGGGATATGACTTGATTGATAATGAAAACGGGCTTCTTATTAAAACAGCTGGTTATCCTGGCGGCGTTTCTGAACCTATAACCTTTGGCACTATTTCATTTTCAGCTAAACAAACTGGAAGCGGAATTATTAAAATAGGAAATAATTCTCTTGTTCTTGATGCAACCAATCAAGATGTTTTTAACGGCACATTAACTCAAACATCTTTTGTGATAGCATTACCAACATCAGAATCAAGTCCTTCAGAAACATCAAAACCAGAGGAAGAAATTATCACAGAAGAAGAAGTGATAACAGACACTGTTTCTACATCTACACAAGCTGAAGAAGAGTCTGGTCATGAACAAACTTTAACATTAATAGGACAAACAACTTTCTTGGCAGCAATTGGTAGTATCTTATCTTTGGGAACTAATAATACTTGGGTGGGTCTTTTCGTGGGAATAACAATCTTGGCAATTTTAATCTATTTTATTCTAAAATTACGTCGTAAAAAACCTTAATAGATTTTGTACTCATAAAATAAGGGTTCTTAATTTTTCCAAACTATCCAGATCATGAATAGAAACGGGCAAGATTTGTTTTTTGAATTTTTTCAAAACCTTAAGGATTAATTTAACTTCTTTCTCTGATTTTAAATCTGTTTTGGTAAGAAGAATAATTTCCGGTATCTTTAATAACTTTGGGTTATAATGCTTTAGCTCGTTCCTGATTTGTCGATAGCTCTTCTCAGGCTCTTCAAGTTCACAAGAAAGACAATGAAATAAGAGTGAAACTTTTTCAATATGTTTTAAGAATTTAATCCCTAAACCTTTTCCTTTAGAAGCCCCCTCTATAAGTCCTGGAATATCAGCAATAATTTTACCCTCTAATGCTCCTAAGTTAGGCTCAAGAGTAGTAAAAGGGTAGTCACCGATTTTTGGCTTAGCATTTGTTATCTCTTTAAGTAAACTGCTTTTACCAGCATTAGGAAGGCCAATAAGCCCATAATCAGCAATAAGCTTAAGATTAATATATAAATCTCTTTCCTGGCCTTTAAAACCCTTTTGAGCCTGCATTGGCGTAGTATTTTTAGAAGAACGAAATTCCCAGTTGCCTTTACCGCCTCGTCCTCCCTGACACAAGAGAAAACGATAGTCTTTATCAGTCACTTCAAGGACTTCTCTAGAATTCTTATCAGTAATAATAGTTCCAATAGGAACCTTAACTTCTAAATCCTCACCAGACTTACCAGCTTTTTTCTTTGACATCCCATGCTGACCATTTTCTGCTTTGATTTTGGCGCCTTTTGCAAGATTAGAAAGAGCGTAAATATCTGAAGTAGAGGTAATAAAAATACTACCGCCTTTTCCTCCATTACCTCCATCTGGGCCCTTTCTTTCTTTATAAAAAGAAACTATTCCATTCCCGCCATTCCCAGCCTTGAACTTAATATTTATTTCTGTAATTAACATAGGTTTTCTTCATTATATCAGGCAGATTGAAATCTGTGAAAGTGCTTTAATGATTACGCTTTGAAGGTGCTATCTCCACAATAAGTGATAGAAAAAGGCCTGGGTTCAAAAATCGCTAATCAGGCAGTTTTTTGATAGAATGACGTATTGTATGAAACCTGAAAATAAACACAAACCACTTGCTGATAGAATGAGACCAGAGTCTTTAGTTGGTTTTTTTGGTCAGGAAGAGATTATTGGTAAAGGCAAGTTATTAAGACAGGCTATTAATTCTGATAAATTGCCTTCAATGATTTTTTGGGGCCCACCAGGAAGCGGTAAAACCACCTTAGCATTTATTATTGCCAAACAAACCAAATCAGAATTTAAACGAATAAGCGCGGTTTCAAGCGGGTTAAAAGATTTACGCGCTATTATAGAGCAGGCAGATTATAATCAGAAGCTGGGCAAGAAAACAATACTTTTTATAGATGAGATTCATCGTTGGAATAAAATACAACAGGATGCGCTTCTTCCTTGTGTGGAAAAAGGAATAATTACGCTTATTGGAGCAACAACAGAGAATCCTAGTTTTGAGGTTAGGGGAGCGTTGTTGTCGCGCTGCAGGGTTTTTGTTTTAAAACAATTAGCTAAAGATGAAATCTTAAAAATCATTAACAAAGCTTTAAAAGATAAAGAAAAAGGTCTTGGCCAGTTGAATCTAAAGATGACCAAGAAAATAGCCAATACCATAGCACAAATGAGCAATGGCGATGCCAGGATAGCTCTTAACATGATTGAATATACAGCATCTGTGTCTGGCAAGAAACAAATTACTTTAGATATTATAAAAGAAGCTTTTCAAAAATCACACTTGTTTTATGACAAGGATGGTGAAGAGCATTACAATATAATTTCAGCTTTGCACAAATCAATGAGAGGTTCTGATGTTAATGCTTCTTTGTATTGGTTAGCAAGAATGTTAGAAGCAGGAGAAGATCCTTTATATATTGCCAGAAGAATTGTTCGTTTTGCATCAGAAGACATTGGATTGGCTAATTCACGCGCATTAGAGCAAGCAGTAGCTGCTTACAGAGCATGTCATTTTATTGGTATGCCTGAATGTAATGTTAATTTAGCTCAGGCAGTGGTTTATATGGCAAAATGTAAGAAATCTAATGCTTTGTATAGAGCATATAATAATGCTGCAGGAGATGTTAAAAAACATGGTAATTTACCAGTGCCTTTACATATCCGCAACGCTCCAACTCAATTAATGAAAGATTTAAAATATGGGAAAGGCTATAAATACAGTCCTGACCATGATTATAAAGAGGAACAGGATTATTTGCCTGAAAAGTTAAAAAAAAGAAAATATTTAGACATTTAAATAGTTTTTAGGTAGGATATAAATATGAATAATCAACCAATCAAAAAAAGATGGTCAAAAGAGGGCGCAATTATTGGAGCAATCGTTGGAGCAATTAGTGGTGGCTTATCGGGCTGGTTAAGAACTGAATTCGGACTTGATTTGTTAACAAGATTTTTGATAGTGCTTATTGTTGGTGGTGTTGTCGGAGGAATAGTATATCTTTTCTTAAGGAAGGAATAACTATTTGAAAAACATCCTTCATATAAATTCTAATATTGTTTAAAAGTCTCAGCTAATGAGAATCGCCATGGTTGCTTTAGGTTCTTGGCTTTTCAGCACAACAGAAGTTTAGTAGAATGAAATATTATGATAAATATGTATTATTATGAAAAATAATTTTCTATTAATCATCTTTATTCTTATCCTTGGATTTGGAATTAATTTTTATTTTAATCAAAATGCTAAACCACCTGTTCTATCGCAAGAAATTGCTGAAGGTTTAGTAAAACAAGCTTGGGGGGAATGTACTGAAGATATGTGCAGCGAACTTAAAATAAGTATTTTAGACGAAAAAGATGGTGTTTGGTTTGTGCAAGCAATTTATGATGGTGTAAGAGACGACTCTGTAAGGGCTGTAAGAAAGATTACTGAGGTTTATTATGCAGATAATACTTGGAAGCTAGGAACAATAATAGCAGATGATTTTAAGTGTCAGCCAAACCGTGGGCATCAAGATTTTAACTCTGAACTTTGTATATAGTTTATTTTATAAAATGGTGTCAATTCTATTTTTTTGCGAAAAAACAAATCGTCGAAAAGGCGGTTTTTTCTGGTAGAATAAAATTATGAAAAAAATAATGAAGAAAATTGATTTCTCAAAAATATATTCTTATTCTAAGCTAAGCAGATTTGAAAAATGTCCTTTGGATTATTATTTTTATTATTTAGACCCAAAGTGGAAAGGGTATCGAGAACCAAAAGATTATAATACAAAAGGTTCAGCGATTCATGGTGCTTTGACATTGTTTTACAATCTACCATTAGAAAAGAGAAATTCTCAGTCCCTTAAGGATTGTCTTCTTGAAGCATGGTTTTCGGATACGGACAAAACAAAAAAACCTCCTCTTGGTAAAATAGGTGGTTTTAATACTTTGGAAGATGAAAGAAAAACATATAGAGAGTCTCTAGAAATACTAAAAAGATTCTTTAAATTGAAAGATATAGATCCGCCGTTATTCTATGTTCCAACAGAAGATATTAAGAATTCTTTTTGCGATTACGAAAAAATGATTCAGCCTATTGATGACCAGTCTTTCATTTCTGGCAAGTTTGACAGGATTGATAAGCTTAAAAATGGCACCTTAAGGATTATTGATTTTAAAACAGGAAAAAAGCAGGAGAACAAAGACCAGTTAGATTTTTACAGAGTGCTGGCTGAATTAAATTTCAAAATTCCTGTAAGTATTGTTAGTTTCTATTATTTAAATGAAGGTGAAATTGTAGATTTTAAGACTTCTGATGTTGATTTTCAGGAAATCAAAAAGAGAACTGTAGAAAGGGTGAAAAAGATAAGAGAAGTAGACAAATTTCCTCCAAGATCCTCTAAATTATGTGATTATTGCGATTTTAAAGATAAAGATTGTCCTGTATATAAAAATAAAAAATCATAAGGCTTTAAATTTTATTCAAAGCGATTTTTTGGTAGAATAAATTATAATTATTCATTTATGTTTCAAAAAACTTCATCACTCAATCTGCCTATAAGTTTGTCCGAGCCTATCCCGATTTTAATTTTTATTGGTTTGTCTTCGTTATCTTTTTCAATTCCTTTTTCTTTAGGTCATCCACAGTGGCTGGTAGGAACAATAGTTAATGCCTGTTTATTCTTGACAGCCATTTTCTTGCCGAGAAAGTTTATTCTGCCCTTAATTATTTTTCCTAGCTTAGGGGTTTTATCACGCGGGATAATCTTTGGACCGCTTACAATGCTTTTGGTTTATTTTTTGTTATTTATTTGGTTGGCTAATTTAGTATTAATCTTGGTTTTTAAGAAATTCTTTTCGCATTTAAATTATTTCTTTTCTATCTTCCTTGCTGCTACAGCCAAATCTTTATTCTTATTCACAATCGCTAGTGTTTATTTTCAACTTTCTCTTGCGCCTAAAATTTTTATACAATTAATGGGATTGAATCAGTTTTTTACTGCTTTAGCTGGCGGAATAATTTCCTGGATCATATTTAGTTTTTATGAAAAATACAACTCTAGAAACAAAAGAACTGCTTAATCTTTTAGAGAATAAAAGCAAAATAGTGGCTATGATTGCTCCTTCTTTTCTTGTTGATTTTTCTTACCCTGAAATTATAGGGATGTTGAAAAGATTGGGTTTTAAATATGTGGTAGAAGTGTCCACGGGAGCAATTCAAACAAACAAACAATTAAATGCTTTGCTAAAACGTTATCCTGAGAAGCGATACATTACTAGTCCTTGTCCTAGTATTGTTCGGATGATTAGAAATAAATATTCTCATCTTGCTACATTTTTAGCTCCAACTGATTCGCCGATGATAGCTATTGCAAAAATTGTTGCAAAAAAATACCCGAATTATAAGAAAGTATTTATAGGTCCTTGTTTTGTTAAAAAAATAGAAGCCAAAGAAGACCATCCAGAATTAAAGATATTGGTCTTAACCTATAAAGAAATAGTAGAGATATTTAAGATTAAAAATATTTCTCCTGAAAAAAGCGATAAATCCTCTTCTTTTGATATTATTGGCCCAAAAACAAGATTGTATCCAATTTCAGGCGGTTTGGCAGAATCAGCTGGTTTGACTAAAAAACTTACAGACCCAGAATACGATGTTATTTCTGGACCAAAATTGGCAGAAAGAATTATTCAAGATTTTCCCAATCAACTAGAGTTAAAGGTACTAGATGTTCTTTATTGTGAGGGTGGTTGTATTAATGGAGCTGGAGTGATTACCAAAGATTCTTTAGATAGGCGCAGGCAGAAAATAATTACCTATTGGAATCGCAAGTGATTATTAAGGAAAATGAAATACATGATTATAGGCAAAGGAGCAGGAGTTATCTTAGTGGGCAATAAAGATAGAGTTTTACTTCAACATAGAGATAATAATACTTCCTGGTATCCAAATCACTGGGGGATTTTTGGAGGTCAAATAGAAAAAGATGAAACCCCAGAACAAGCAGCCAGAAGAGAAGCCAAAGAGGAAGTTGGGATAGAGCTAACAAATTTGGAATTTTTCAAAAGATATGAGTTAAGCCGAGAAGAGGGTATTTATGAAGCCTTCCTCTTTGTTGCTCCATTAACTGTCTCTATTGAGAAGCTTAGAGAACAGCAAACAGAAGGGCAGGGTTTAGGACTTTTTACCTTTGATGAAATTAAAGATTTAAAAACTACTGATTTAGCGAAAGTAGCGTTGAAAGACTTTTTTAATAATTAAATAATTTTAAAAAACTTAGAAATGATTTCAAAATAAAGAAATCGCTTTAATAGCGGTTTTTTGATAGAATAAAACCATGAAAAAAATTCAGCAGAAAATAGAAGAATTTTGTAAAAAACATAATTTAGAACATCCTCCAGAACACAGGTTGTTAGATGCTATGTCTGAATTAGGAGAAGTAGCTAAAGAAATTCTTAAAATGACTGATTACGGGAAAAAACAATTGGAATTCAGAAAGGAAATAAAATCTGAACTTGGAGATGTCCTATATTCTTTAATTACAGTTGCAAACTTTTTTAATATTGACTTAGGAGAAGCTTTGGAAATGGTTATTAAAAAATATGAAAAGAGATTAGAGGGGGGAAGCGCAGGTTCTGAAAATGATTAGTAAGTGATTTTTTGGTAGAATAAGAGAACATGGAAGATAAAGAAATCTTAAAAGTTATTGAGCCAAATCCCAAACCTGTTCGTTTGTTCTTTTTTGTAATGGGCATAATCGCTACTATTGCATATAGGATAATTATTGTACTAAATTTATATAGTCCTTTGTGGGTAAAAATTGCTTGGTATATTGGTACTATTGGCTTTATCTTTTATTTTGGTCATCGTTTTGATATTGCCAGAAAAAGGGCCAACTTAGTCAAGGATTATAAATTAATTGAGGCTGTAGATAAAGCTGATTGTATTGAGCCTCAAAAAAAAATAGCTCTTCATTACTTGGTCAAAACTAGCTTAACTTCAAAGTCACAATGGAATTCAGGGCTCATCTTTATCTTTTCCTTTATAGCTTTGCTGATAGGTATTTTTATAGACATTTATGGTGTTTAAATAAAAAGAACCCGAACTGATGATCGCCAAGAAGGCGATTTTTTATTGCCAAATAATGAAAAGAGGGGTAAATTGATAGTAAAATATAAACAATATGCAGCTTTCTAAATCTGAATACATGATGTTTCTTAGACACCCAGCTTGGCTGTGGTTAAAGAAGCACGACAAGTCGAAATTACCAGAGCCAGATGAGAATTTACAAGCAATATTTGATGCTGGTATAGAATTTGAACAATATGCTAATCAGAGATTTTCTGATGGTGTTTATATTAGTTTTAATAATTATAATGAATATTTATCAATGCCAGAAAGAACTAAACAGGCATTAGATAATGATGTTAAAACTATATTTCAAGCAAGATTTGAAGCAGATAATATTACTTGTATTTGTGATGTTATAGATAGAGTTGATAAAAATATATTTGATTTATATGAAATTAAATCCAGCACAAAAGTTAAGCCAGAGCATTATCTAGATTTGGCTTTTCAGGTAATTGTTCTTGAGTCAGCTAGTTTAAAAGTACGCAATATTGCGGTCATACATGTTAATAATCAATATGTTAGAGATGGTGAGATTGATCCCATTAGTTTATCAACAGTAACCGATATCACTAATGATGTGCGTAATAAGATAGAGGAGACTAAAAACAATATTCAACTTGCTTTTGATGTTATTAATTTGCCTGAATTGCCAGATTCATCTCCGCGACATGCCAAGCTTGGTTCATTGAATGAGTGGATGGAAATTTATAAATCCTTAGGCAATGAAGTTGATCTATATAGTATATATAACCTAATAGCTCCTGGCGTTAAGCGTATAGGAAAGCTTGAAGATTTAGGTATATCGCTTATTAAGGATATACCAGATGATTTTAATTTGACGTCAAAACAACAAGTGCAGGCTATGGCAACCAAGAAAAATGAGTGCATTATTAATAAAGATAAAATTAAAAACTTTCTTAATACATTAACTTATCCACTTTATTTCCTTGATTATGAGACAGCGATGAATTTTGCTCCATTGTATAATGGGAGCAAACCATATCAACAAATACCGTTTCAGTATTCTTTGCATGTTATTGAAAAACTAGGTGATGAACCCAAGCACGCTGAATATTTACATAGAGACAATAGTCACCCAGTTCCTGGCTTACTAAATAAGCTTAAGCAGGATATTGGTGCTATTGGTAGTGTTATTGTGTGGTATAAGAGTTTTGAAACAAAACGTAATGAAGAAATGGCACAAATGTTTCCGGAGTTCAGTAAGTTTTTAGAAGACGTGAATAATAGGGTAGTAGACTTGATGAAGCCGTTTGGAAGTGGATGGTTTGTAGATAAAGATTTTTTGGGTAGAGCATCTATTAAATATGTATTGCCTGTGATTGTGCCTAATTTAAGTTATAAGGAACTAGATATTCAAGAAGGTGCTTCTGCACAACGACTATGGATGGACACAATCATAAGAGAAAAGGGCAATTCTAATAAAGAGAAACTATTCTCTGATCTTGTTAAATATTGTGAGATGGATACTATTGCTATGGTAGAAATTTGGAAAGTTCTTGAGAATTTATAGGTACATCCTTAAGATTTTATGAATATATCTGTAATAATTAAAACCCCGTAAATCTTTACGGGGCTTTAATTTTATTCTAGTTTATCGTCTGAACTCTCTTCTTGGAGGTCTTCTTTTGGCATTGCATTCTCTGCAGTAAACTGGTCTGCCTTCTGTTGGCTCAAAAGGAAGTTCTGTTATTTCCTTTTCGCATTCAGCACATTTCCAGTTTCCCTCATACATTTTTCTAGGACCAAAATCTCTTTTTGGACGATCTTTAAAATCATTGAACATGTAAATTAAAATCGCGAATTTAAGTTTTTTAAAACCTATTCGAAACGTTTAAAATTTAAAATGAAACGACCTTTTATTTGATTATTAAGTCGCTCTATCTAAACTTTAAATATTTCGACTTACTATCTAGTTACAGAGAATAACATATTGTTGTTTAAAAGTCAATAGCTTTAGGGAGATAATTACCGCTTGAAGACACTTGACCAGAAAAAAAACGCTTAAGATTAGCGTTGAAGAAAATGATGAAAAAGCTCTCGAGGGATTGGAGCTCATTAAAAAAGCTGTTTCCAGGTCTAATCATAGAGCAGGAAAAAGCTGGATCCTCTTTATGGAGGAATAGTATCTTACGAGGGGCGATTCAAGAAACGATTCGCCTTCTTTTTTTAATAAAATAGTGTTCAAACGACAAAATCAAAACCCACATCTAGCCATATTAGAACATCTTTTTATCACTGTTTTAGTGATTATTACTACTTATCCATGTTGGCAATTAGGTAAGCGCTTTGAGCTAATATACACCATTTAGCTATAATAAGCTGAAATGTCTAGTTGAAAGTCAAATTATCACCACTTTTTAACTTGACAAAGCCTAAATGATTAAGATAGAATCTCTGTATACAGGTTAAATGGGGCTAGTCTTCCATTGCCGGCCAAAAAAGGGAAATGAAGTATTTTCCTTTTATTTTAAGACTAAATACAAAGACTTATGAACAAAATATTAATGCAAGACGAAACACAAGAAGGAACAGAAGAGAAAACAGAAGGAACAGAAGGAACAGAAGAGAAAACAGAAGGAACAGAAGAGAAAACAGAAGGAGAAGGAGAGAGCACAGAGGAAAGAACTGAAGGACAAGCAGAATAACTTATCAATTCAGAAAAAACGCCGACTAGGCGTTTTTTTCTAGGCTAGTAGTTATTTCTGACTTTTATTCTAACTATAAGTAATCAATTTCAAATATGGGCTCCGTTAAGGAGTTTTTCTTTTGAGATTGTTTTTTAAAATGTTGTAAAAGAAAACTCTATTGAAGTTGCTTGATTGCCAAATGAATCAAGCGAACTAACAATGAAGTAATAAGTTGTACTGGCATTAAGACCTGATAAAGAAATATTATGAGTTGTAACAAGACTACTCGAATCAACAAATAAAGTATTGCCTGAGATAATCAATGGTGTGGTGGTGCTGTACCAAACCACTGAATCTGAACCTTCATCTGTGTCCCAGTTTATCTCTGCTGTATTTGTAGCAACACTTGAGCTGATGTTTGAAATGACTGGTGCTGTGGTATCTGGAACTAATGTTGTAAAGGAATATTCTATTGAAGTTGCTTGATTGCCAGATGAATCAGTGGAGCCAATAATAAAGTAATAGGTTGTGCTGGCATTAAGGTTTGATAAAGAAACAGCATGGCTTGCAACTAAAGTAGTAGACTCAACGGACAAGCTGGAACCTAAAACTATTGGTGTTGTAGTGCTGTACCAAGCTTTTGAGTTTGATAGTTCATCTGTATTCCAAATGATGTCTGCTGTATTGGTAGCAACACTAGAGCTGATGTTTGAAATGACTGGTGCTGTGGTGTCTGGGGTTGAAGCTGCATTTTGATCTCCACCTCCACATGATCCCAGAGTATCTCCATGGTCTAAATGTGATTGAACAGCTGCTCTTGCTATTACTATTGTATGTGCATTATCAGGATTATCTGATGGAATATGACAGACAGCAACTTTCTCAAGACCTTGTGCGCCTTTTTGATTGTTATTATTAAAATTTAAATTGAATTTAATTTTAAGATTATTGCGGAAATTATTTATTTCTGTTTTTGTTTTACCATTATTTTTGATTTCTACTTCAAAATCATCCAAATCA
>SDBS01004285.1_pt1 | contig 13965 bp, 13 predicted proteins | sample 2277091 | NCBI WGS metagenome assembly SDBS01 (sample SAMN10404972, study PRJNA504765) | marine sediment metagenome | isolation source: marine sediment core GS10_PC15, 163 cmbsf | place: Arctic Ocean: Southern Knipovich Ridge | collected 2010
AGGTTACGAAGGGGGGCGCATCACCGCTTAACGGGTTGGGGCGCGCGCGTATTTTATAGGTATAAATATTTGCGAGCGCGTATTTGTGTTATATATATTTATATTAGATAGATATAATATATTTGAAAATTAATTGGATCAAGATAATTCCTATTTAATGAAAATTTTAATGATTATTCAATTCATTTACTGGTTTCAAATTAGTATCGTCAGTCCTGTTCAAGTATTATTGATGCGAAGGATAGGATTGACTATGTTTCAAATAGGTCTGCTCATGATGATCAGATCCTTTAGTCTTGCTATATTTGAACCAATATTTGGTATATTGTCAGATAGGATTAATAGGAAGATTTTAATAGTTTTATCTTTTATTTCTACTTCAATAATATTTATTTTTTATTCCTTTGCTAGTAATTTCTGGCATTTTTTTATCATTTTATTTAGCATATCAGCAACTAGGGCTGCTGGAACTGTAACCGTTAGAGCAATGATTACAGAAAAACTTCCACATTCAGAAAGGGGAAAGGCCTATGGCCGATATATATCCATATCATCGATGGGTCGTGTAATTGGCCCAGTAATTGGCGGATACCTAGCTAGCGAAATAAGTTACAATATACCTTTCTATCTAAGCGGATTTATTGGTATTATAGGATTATTGGCTAGTCTCAAAATATTTAATGATAAGAGATCGATTATGCATGAAAAGAATGTAGCTTCTAATCAAAAACTATTAAGAAATAGACATTTCATAAGTTTTCTATTTCTACGTGTTATTTATATGTTTAATATGAATGCTCAGAGAATTGTCATTCCAATATTTCTTAACGAGAATGATAGATTTGAAGCCTCTGAAATTCAAATAGGTTTATATATGGGGATTTTGCAGTTAACATCATCATTTTCTCAATTATTAATTGGAATACTATCAGATAAAACCGGAAGCAAAAAAATCATTATACCTGGTTTATTTCTAGGTGGCTTGAGTTATGCTTTTTTAGTTTATATAAACAGTTTTACAAGTCTTTATATCTTAGGTGCATTGCAAGGTGTATTTTTCGCTTCGGTTAATATGAATATGATGATATATCAAATGTCAATGATACCTCAGAATTTATCTGGTAGAGCCATGGGTTATTATGGTCTTTCTGAGGATATAGGTGGAATATTATCCTCATTATATCTGGGAACAATATGTGAAATAGTTGGACCTATATTCGCACTTTCAACCATTTCATTTATACTAATATTTGAATCATTTCTTTCAATCTTTATAATAAAGGAAAAAACGAAGGAAAAGAATAATTAAAAAAAAGGGATATTTTATTTGTTTGCCAGTATTTTTCCAGCCAGCATGTACATTATGACGTAGACAACAACACGATAGTTGACAGCAGAGCCAGGTGCGATACAGATGAATGATAGTGCGTTGAATCCTCTCTTTCCTATCTCGTGTGACAGTCGTATAAGTTCATAATCAGGCATGCCTATTGGTTCCGCTAGCGTACCCCATATATCACCTGGTGCTGGGCCTGCTCCTCCGAGGACATCCATATCGAGATGTACATAGACCGCTTCAGTACCCTCATAGGCATGGCGAAGCTCTTGGCAGAGCCATTCTATTCCCTTCTCTTTTACGGTCCACATCGGATAGAAATGAGTTCCCTTAGCTAGGAATTCTCTGACTTCTTTTTTGTAAGTAAACCCTCTTTCGCCGATCTCCACAAGGTTTTTATGGAGCATGTTATCGTGGAACTCGTACATCTTGGCCTTCCAACTGCCAGATCCAGCGATTCTTGGGTCCATGGTAAGATGGTCTAAAGGTCTTATGTCCCAATGTACGTCGGTACTGATCACGCCAATGTTGCCCTTGAACCTTTCAGCTATGGGCTTTCCAATTGCATACGAGCCACAGGGGGAGTTTTGTCCAATTACGATAGGAATTGCGCCTGCATCTAGGACATCATTGACCTTATTCTCTACAGCTTGCTGAGATTTGAGAATGAGTTCAACAATAGGTGTATCGAAAACTTCTGGAGGGATCTCAGCATCACCATAATCAACCAAGCGAATGTGCTCCCACATATCTAAGTCAAAATCTTGGAGATACCCGGTGCCATATTTTACAGATTGCTGCCTTACTCTTTTGGGACTAGCGACCCATTCCATCCTATCCATTCCACCATAGTTTTTCCAAGTGGCCACATATGGTGCACCGATTATGACTGCATCTGCTCCTTCTAGATCTTTTTTACAGATAGCATGTGGTTGTCCCATGAAAGTCGGCATATCCGCTGTAATCATTGGTACATTGCGCCCGCGTAATAGAGATTCTTTAAGTTCATTCCATTCTGGATAAGTCATTTTTACTCATTCCGGCTTTGTTTAAGTTATTTATAAGATTTTTCATTGAAATATGAAAATGCTTGGAAACAAATAATTACGAAATCTTAAATAATGAAATAAGATGAAACAGATACTATGAATGAAATACAAAATGAAGGGATGCAATATATATTAGTAACTGATGTAGGGAGTACAACTACAAAGGCAAGGCTTTTTCACTATAAAAAAAATGAATGGCGGTTTTTAGTAGCAGGTGAGGCGCCTACCACTGTTGAATCTCCCTTCGAGGATGTTACTCTTGGAGTACAAAATGCTATAAGAGAAATTGAGGAACTCACAGGCCACATTATTCTATCGCAAGATAATACGGGCATTTTAATCCCGCATAAGGGCAATTCTGGCGTTGATCTTTATTGCACAACAAGTAGTGCAGGAGGGGGACTACAAATGATGGTTGTTGGGCTAATTAAATCAATGACCGCAGAAAGTGCTAATAGAGCCGGTCTGGGGGCTGGGGCAATAGTAATGGATGTCATTGCAACTGATGATGGAAGACATTTACATGAAAAGATACAAAGAATACGCAATTTAAGACCAGATATGATTTTATTAGCGGGTGGAACTGATGGTGGGGCAGAAGTCCAAGTAATTGAACTCGTAGAGCTTTTAAACGCGGCAGACCCTAAACCAAGACTTGGAGCTAATTATAAGCTTCCACTAATATATGCTGGAAACAAAGAAATTAGATCTCAGATAGCGGAGTTGATAGCACAAAAAGTTGAATTAACAATGGTTGAAAATTTAAGGCCAAAAATTGATATTGAAAATACAGATCCAGCTCGCAGATCTATTCACGAGCTTTTTATGGAGCATGTCATGAGCCACGCACCAGGGTACACGAAGCTGATGAAATGGACAGATGTGGATATCATGCCGACTCCTGCGGGCGAGGGCATGGCTATGCAGCTTATCGCCGATACATTCAAGGAGAACGTGCTGGGGGTCGGCCTCGGAGGCGCTACCACCAACATCTATTCGATCTTCGATGGCAAGTTCGTCAGGAGCGTCAGCGCGAATTTGGGAATGAGCTACAGCATCACAAATGTGATGAAGGAGGCTGGCATCGACAACATTATGCGCTGGATCCCATTCAAAATCGATGATGAAGAGGTTTCCAGCCGGTTGATGAATAAAATGATACGGCCTACCACCATCCCACAGACCCAGGAGGACCTTATCATTGAACACGCAGTAGCTAGGGAAGCTCTCAGATTAGGGTTAGAGCATCATAAGACCATTGCAACTAGATTAAAAGGACTTAGAAGGGAAATGGACATTGCAACTATATTCAAGCAAAAAGTTGCAGATACCTATATCGATATGATGAACATAGATACAATTGCAGGTACAGGAGGATTACTCAGTCATGCTCCAGAAAGAATACAAAGCATGATTATTCTGATAGATGCTTGGCAACCAGAGGGCATTACCAAAATGTTTCAGGATAGTGTGTTCATGATGCCTCATCTGGGGGTTCTATCAACTGTATTTAGAGAAGCGGCTTGGAACATATTTGACAAAGATTGCTTAATACCTCTGGGCTCATGTATTGCTCCAAAAGGCATAGGAAAACCTGGAATAAAAGTAATGGACATTGTATTAGAAACCCAAGGGGGAGAGACCGTAACAGAGAATTTAAACTTCGGAGAAATTAAATGCCTAAATCTTGCTGAAAGAGAAGAGGCGAAAATTTTTGTTAACCCAATAAATGGGTTCGACATGGGTCAAGGTCCTAATCAAAAATTTTCCGGAAAAGTAATGGGGGGCGTTGTAGGCGTTATACTGGATGCCAGGGGAAGACCAATTTATTTACCTGAAGAAGAAAAAATAAGGAAAGAAACAATAGTGAACTGGAATTCTGGTCTTAATCTTTATCCTATCTATGATGAAGAAGAGGAGGCTATTTAAATGACTGAAAACAACCAAATCAACTCGAAAAAGACTCATGCATATACACCGGGACTTAAAGTTAAGGAGGCTACATATGTAAATAAAATAAGAAGGCTCCCTGTTTTAGGTGAAGTATTGTGTAATCTTGGAACCCTAGTTGATTCAAATACGATTGTTGCTCGAAGTGAAATCAGTGGAAATCCGGAAATAGTTAAAGTTTCATTGATTTTAAGTATTGATCCAGGGGACACTTCAAAATATATGAATAAAAAGGAAGGAGATTACGTCAAAAAAGGAGAAATATTAGGACAATACAGCTTCTTTTTTGGATTTATTAAAAGAGAAGTTTTATGTCCTATTGACGGGATTATTGAATCTATTTCAAATTCTACTGGACAGGTAGTAATCCGAGGAAAACCCATACCAATAGAAATTGAATCATATATACCAGGTAAAATATTAAAGATTTTACCTAACGAAGGAGTTTTAATAGGTACAAATGCTGCATTTATACAAGGAATATTTGGTATTGGTGGAGAAGCTCATGGTAAGATAAAAATAATTGTTGACTCTCCCGATGAAGAAGTAACAGTTAATCATATTAAATCTGAATACAAAGGACTGGTCCTTATTGGCGGGTCTTTAATAAGTTTAGATGCTATAAACAAATGTGTAGAAGTTGGAGTTTCATCTATCATAGTTGGTGGAATACATCATAATGATTTGGTAAGTTTTCTAAATGAAGAAATAGGCGTTGCAATAACTGGGGAAGAAGTCGTAGGTATTACTCTAATAGTAACCGAAGGGTTCGGTAAGATGACAATGTCTAAACACACATTTAATCTTCTCAAACAATTTGAAAACTATCTGGCCTCTACGAATGGAACAACCCAAATTAGAGCGGGTGTAATTAGACCAGAGATAATAATTCCTCATGAAAATAAAATAGCTTCGAGTTCAGATGAAGAATCAAATATCGGAATGCTTCCTGGAACTACTGTACGTATCATTAGACAACCATACTTTGGGATCATTGGGAAGGTTTATACACTTCCAAAGGAACTTCATCGACTTAAATCGGGATCAAAAGTCAGAGTTCTTGAAGTGGAACTTGAAAATAATGAGATAGTTACTGTTCCCAGAGCGAATGTAGAAATAATTGAAGAATAATACATCTAAACCTACTATTTTTTTTAAAATATAAAAAAGGGAAAGGGGAGAAGGTTTGTTTTAGATTAGTCCAAACGCCAGTAGAATTTCTCTGATACGTCCTGCGATGAGATTTAAGCCACCAGTAATGCTAGCTCCGAATAATGCTCCAAAAGTTAGCATTAGAAAGATGCGGCCTACTTTTACAAAAGAACCATACGTTCCTTTATGTTCTTTAGTCATCACGAAGTAGCTGAGTGCAGTGACAAAGCCGATGAGAACAATTATAGCATTAAGTAGTTCAATACCAGTCAGACGGCTCCAGTCAATAGCAAAAGCGCTGATGTTTGCAGTTATTCCAGCAAGCAACATTTTTCTTATAGATAGTCCAATTCCGGTGCCTACAATTATCGCAGTTGGGATTCTTGCGAAATGTATCGTTTTTCTATTAAGCTGTAAGTAAAGTACCAATCCTAAGACAACTGGAATTAGCTGCAGTATTTTTCCCGCAAATAAGGGTACAAAAGCATTAGTCCAGACCGTTTTTATACCTATTATTAGCATGTATCCAGCCGCTGTACCAATTAGACAGGATTCTGCAATATCGAAGAGGACGTTTCTCCCGTAAAATAGCCAGGAGAATAGGAAAAGTACCAGAACCGATCCAACTATGGCTCCTATTTCAAGAACCATTTATGATTCGACCCCCGTCAGTCTCTTACCCCAATATCCAACATTGCAGATTGCCAGTAACACTAGCACTAGGATTAAACCCAAGTTAAGTGCATCAACTGTAGATGACGCAAAGCCGAGATACCCGGTTAATTGTTCTAACTCAGCAGAACCCCTAGTTCCCGCAACCAGACCTACAATTTGTCCAGCAGTGAAGTACATTGCGGCAGTTGACAAACCACTCGTCATTGGACCTAACGCGATTTTCGTGTTATACCGTGCTTGCCAGTGGCCTACATAACTCCAAGCGTGTCCGTAGGTATCATACGAGAATAAGAGATCAATGTCATTGGCATTGTTTATATTGTCCATTATTGGCAGTTCAGAAACGGGTGTTCCTTCGAAATCGGTATATATGATTCCTTTGATATCATCTGCGAGTTTAGATATTGCCGCATCAGCACCAGGAATATAGCCAAGCCATACATAGTCCACGCCATATTCTCTATCTTTCACAATTGGTTGAATGTATGATTTAAAGGCAAGAAGACTATCATAGTGCATACCGACGAAGATAATGTGAACGTCTGGTCTGTCGTTAGTAAAGTATTTTGCAGTAACAACCATCGATCCTCCAGTTTCAATCATTCCTCCAATCGCAGAATCCAATGACATCCAAACGGTGCCACCTTCTGGCACATCATCCATGGCGTCCCTGTATTCTATGACGTAGTCTGTTATTTTAACTGGAATTCCAAGAGGAAATAGGAAGGGTATCATGAGTATTACAAATACGGCAATGAAAATGATTCTAGGATTGACGTCGAGTATTTTGTCGTAGATAGTTTGTTCAGCCATTTGTTAGTCTCCTCCACCGCGTATGTATCCCCGTTCTTTGCCTAGTACAGTTCTAAGCCCAATTAGAATTAGTCCCAAGGAAGCCGAGATCGTGATGGCTCTTTGTCCAGCTAGATTTGGCACATTTAATAGCCAATCCCCAATTATTGCTGCACTTGGACCGACGATTGATTCAAAGATGGGCGCATTCTTGAATATTACAAAAACGCTTGCGAAAACCATGGCGAAAGAGTATATGTCCCGTACTTTGTATGCCCGGTAGAAGCCATATACGCCGAAGAAGTATTGAAAAGCCCAGGTACCTGCGTATATTTGTACATAGATATTATCTAGGATGAATCGGAAAATCGGGTTGTTTAAGTCCAAGTCAACAATTCCAGTAAGTAGTATTACAAGCATAAGAACCATTACAAGCGTGCTTCTAGGGACTTCTTGCTTTTTTTGAACCTGTTTTACCTGACGTAAAAACAGGTTTATTGATCCAACACCTAACGCAAAACCAGCTAAGATGATGGTCCATTCCTGTATAGTTGTCGATAAAAGTCGAAGATTTGGTTCACCTATGAATAGGTCAAGTAGCATGATAATTGTTATTACCGATGCCACACCCAGAGGTATTTCACTTTTCTTTAAAAATGACATTCATTAGTCACCTACATTGCCAGCCAAGACGTATCCAGCCCCATACTTGCCATCAAAATCACAAGCGCGATTAAGCCACAGTATAGTACTTTAGAGTAATCACTGCTGACTACTGAGGCAAGTGAGTCGATATCTCCAGAGACTATTGCTCCCGCCGCTGACATTTCCTCTCCTATGAGGAAATAATCTGAAATGCTAATGATCTGTGCCATTCTGCCAGGGCTTCTAGAGCCAGTTATATTCATGCAATCTATCATGACCGCTCCAGTTCCAATGATCATTCCTTCTGTGCTGGATAAGTTTCCTACCATGATGTTTGATGCGCAGTTTTCTTCGATGACCGTTGTCATAGTATACAATGCATAAGTATGCCAGTTATCAGTATTGAACCGAACCATTTCCTTCTGGAAAAACTCGGGTTTACCCGCGGCAAGCGCAGATTGATAAATGACATCCTCGGCAATTGGAATCATTTCTGAGAATCCGCATGTTGCTATTAATTTGGTTCCTCTCTCAGCACATTTGAGTGCAATATAGCTTAACATGCTCAACCCAGCCATGTGATCCCCGGCTTTATCAGAGTACAAACCTGCACCCCCATGTCCGGACGTCCAATGCACCGGTCTTCCCATTTCAGTGGCTCTTCCAATGGCCTCATCGAGAGCATCGAAAGCGGGTATATATCTTACAGTTGGGACGTAGCCTGTTTCAGTTCGTTTCATTAACCAGTAGCCTGTTATCCAAGCAAACGCTAATAGTATAAGACTTACTAAGTGCTCCATTTTTATCCATTTCAGAAACCCATCGATTTTATATTTAATACTTTGGAATAGATATAGCAACAGCTGTGTTATTTAGCAAAGTTTAATGATTATATATTTAAAATTATAAAATACCACTGTAATTTAATATGGGGCCTTATTGAACATTTTAATTATGGGATGTTCGGTTATCAACCCCATTTTAAATAACGGCTCTATTATTTTTTTATTGTATAATCTATTTTTATTCCTTAAATTATTTTCATGTTTTGATTCATTTAATCTAAATATATTTAGCATGTCATATTTATTGAAAATTCTTATATTATTTATATTTAAAAGTTTTAAATCTTCTTTCCTTATATATTTATTATATACTTCCATATCGTTTCTATAGGCATTGAAAGAATGTTTTTGTATTATTTCAATTTTTTGAATAGATATTTTATCTGCTATCCCAATTCCTGGGCAATTTTTAAGATCTATTACAACCTTATTTTTAGACTCTTTATAATATTCAAATGAAATGGGATAAAGTTTACATGTGTAAGGCCGAGAAGGATAAATGAAACAGGTCTGTTTCAAATCATCAAGAAATATACACTTCGATGAACCGATATTATAAAGTATATAATTTTTTATAATTATAAATTCCTTTGTCTCTTCATAGATATAGGGATACCAAAATGATTTAATAATTTTATGATAAATTTCAATGTCTTTTTGTCCTGGCCCTTCTTTTATACCTAAATAATTAATCATTTTATAAATAATATTTTTAATGTCTTTTTCATCGAATTTTTTTATAAGTTTTCTTATTCTATTAATTTCAATAGAAGTTAGGATTGGATTTTGATCATAACAGCATTTTGCACAATTATTTAAGCATTTAAATTTTAACTTATTGACATCAGAAAAATCGAGGTTAAAACTTGCTATTTTCGACGATGTCATCTTAATCAAACCATTTCAATTTTAAACAGTTTACTCCGCTTGTATAAGCTAATAATATTTCCTGATTAACAAAATTTTTATTTAAAAAAGAGTTGATATCCCGTGTTAGGGATATTTTTTTATTCACTATTGAGGAAGTCAATTATTGTGGCCGAATTGACTTTTACCGTTGTTATTAAACTATCTATTGTGACATATTCATCTGCCTTCGCCGTACCCCCGCCTATTGGGCCGTAATTGATTGAAGGGACGCCTTTTTGTGTGAAAAACCTACTATCATTGCAGGCCGAACTCATTCTGATTTTGGGTTCTTCCTTAGTAATATTAATAATGTTTTTCATCATTATTTTAACTATTTTTTCCTCAACCGGTGTGTAACTTCCCTCAGAAAGTGCAGTTTGTTCATAGATATATTCAATAATTATATCGGGAACAACTTTTCTTAGTTCCTTTTCTATCTTATTTGTAAGAAAATCTAGTTTTAAACCGAATGGAAGTCGCATATCAACTTCCATTTCACATGTTGCAGGAACTATATTATGTTTTGATCCGCCTTTTATTACTGCGATATTTACAGATACATGTCTCAGAGATTTTTCAAGGTTTTCAATATCGGGTCGATTCTTTACTGTCTCCTTTATCAGCAAATCTACTTCTTCATTAAATCGCCCCTCGATATTTTCAAAGTTTAATAAGACAGGCACTATTTTCATCATCTTTAGAATGGCATTTTCACCAGCAAGTCTTCCCCGACTACCATGAGCGGAGACCCCCAACGTTTTCAAACGTATTGGATACCAGCCTTTTTGACCGAGGCTAATTGCTAGTCGAGATGGTTCAGCATTAAGGCTGGCGTCTCCTATGATATCAGGAACATTATTTACGATCCACCCGGCTCCCCACGGTCCTGCTGTTTCCTCATCTGATACTAGGCATAAAGATATTTTCCCAGGAAAATCTATGTCTAATTTGTTAATCATATGGAAGCAATAAGTTAAAGCCGCGAGGCCCCCCTTCATGTCGCAGGCACCACGACCCCATATTTTACCTTCACTGACTTCACCAGAATAGGGATTTTTGCTCCATTTCTCTCCTACTTCGGCTGGGAACTGATCCAGATGAGCAAGGAGTATTATATGAGGGCCTTTTTTAGATCCTTTAATTGTGGCTACAAGATTCGGGCTACCTTTCAATGGCTCATATTTCTTGATGATTATTTTGCTATCCGTCAAATATTTTTCCAAGAATTCTGCCAATTCGGTTGTATTTCCTGGGGGATTATCACTTGGTATTTTTATTACGTTACTGCATAAGTCTATTAGTTCATCAGCATTTTCATCTATGTGCTGTAATAACATATTTTTTATAACCGTAGTATCTTTCATTCTTTACACCTTATAGAACAAGGGATAGAAGTGCCTTTTGAACATGCAGTCTATTTTCTGCTTCGTCAAATACTACGGAGTTTGGTCCGTCCATTACCTCGCTAGTCACTTCGTGTCCCCTGTCCGCGGGTAGGCAGTGCATGAAGAGGCTTCTCTTGTTGGTTCGCTCCATCAAATCCGCATTGCAGGTCCAGTCGCTGTACTTGTCGATGATGGCCTGCTCCTTGACATCGCCGTGAACATGACGGTTCAATGTGCAGTGGCTTCGCATGTAAATGACATCGGCCCCATCCGCGGCCTCCTCTAGATCTGTGGTCTCCGTGAACGATCCTCCATAGAGCTTTGCATTGGCCTTCGCCTGCTCGATTATCTCGGGGGCCAACGTGAACTCCGGGGGCCGGGCGTAAATGACGTCCATGCCGTATCTGGGCATCAACAGAACATTGGAGGTTGGGACTGCGGCGACCCTGAGGGCGTCCGGGGAGTAGCCCCAGGCCTGAACGTATTTTTTACCCTCTGGCTTGGGGATCTTCTCCTTTATCGTCAGCATATCCGCCAGAGCCTGGCATGGGTGATAGACGTCCGACTCCATACTTATCACTGGGACCTTTGACCACTTGGCGTACTCCCTGATGAGGCGTTCCCCCTCGCCGTAGGTGGGGTAGTAGCATCTTATGGCGATGGCGTGGCCGTATCTATCGAGCACGCCGACGGTGTCCTTCACCGCCTCGGGGGCACCGGCGTCACCGATGCGCATCATCTGGGGGGCTAGATAGTGGGCGTGTCCGCCCAGCTGGGTCATGGCGGCCTCGAAGGAGTTTCGGGTTCTTGTCGATGAAGCGAAGAAGAACATGAATAAGGTCTTATTCTTGAGGAGATCATGGGGTTGTCCTGTCCTGAACTTTAGCTTCAGATCCTTTGCAAGGTCGAAGATTGTATCCAGTTCATCAACGGTCCATTCCTGACAGGTTATGAAGTTTTTCCCTCTTAGAGAACTACTCATATAATCACGTAAATTTTAAAAGACGTATCTTTTATATAAAGTACTTGGCAAAAAAAATATAATCTTATTTTCAAAATAAATCTAATCATTAATATTAGAATCCGCCATGATTAAAAAAAATGGGGGGCTACTCCTTCTTGGGGTAGCCGAACTTCTTGCAAGTCTCCTCAATGGTCTCCTCCAGGAGCCTGAGCCCCTCGTCCACCTGCTCTTCGGTGATGATAAGGCATGGCAGCATCCTGATGATACCTGTGCCCGGGCTGGAGCCTATGATGAGGCCTTTCTCCTTAGCCTTGTCATTCAGATAGACCATGGGATTGTGGGCCGGATCCTTCTTCTGCTCTGGTGTGAGATCCTTGGGCTGGAACAAATCCTTGGTCTCCCTGTTCGCGACTAGCTCGACTCCCATGAAAAGACCGATGCCTCTAATATCCCCGATGACGTGCTGGCGGTCCTGCATCCCCCTGAGCTCGTCCATCATGTAGCCCCCCATCTTGGCCGCCCTTTCTGCGAGGTTCTCCTTGTAGTAGATGTCGATGACGGCGAGGCTGGTGGCGCATGCGAGGGCGTGACCGCTGTAGGTGTAGCCGTGGGGGAAGCCCTTCTCGTCGAAGTGGTCCGCAATCTTCTTGTTCACTATGGTGGCACCCAGAGGTACGTAGCCTGCTGTAATTCCTTTCGCATAGGTCTCTATGTCCGGAACGATGTCCCAGTGCTCGCAGGCGAACATCTTTCCCGTCCTGGCGAAGGCAGTCATCACCTCATCGAAGATCATGAGAACCCCTGTATCGTCACAGATTTTTCTTATCTTCTGCCAGTATCCGTCCGGGGGCACCACTTGTCCGGCCCAACTGCAGATGGGCTCCGCCATGAAGGCGGCCACAGATTTCTCCCCTTCTTTCTCGATAGTGTATCTGACGAAGTCGGCGCAGAGGAGGTCGCATTCTGGGTACTCCTTCTTGAAGGTGCACCTGTAGCAGTAGGGGCTAGGGACGTGTTTGAATTCCTCAAAGATGCTGAGCCCCTTGTGCTGCCTGGTTCTACTGCTACCTCCCACGCTCACCATCGCGTATGTGGAGCCGTGGTAGGCGTCCCAGTAGCTGATGATCTTCGAGGAGCCCCGGTAGAGCTGGGCGAGCTTTATCGCGACCTCGTTTGCCTCGGTCCCGCTGTTTCCGAAGTAGGTCTTGCAGAGATCTCCGGGGGTAATCTGGGCTAGCCTCATGGCGAGCTTTATCTGGGGTACGTTGAAGTAGCTGGGGGCGGCATAGGCCATTTCGTCCATCTGCTTCTTCGCGGCATCGATGACATCGCGGTTATTCAGACCTATGTTGACGTTGTAGAGTTGGGAGATCATATCGAGATACTTCTTTCCGGACGCGTCCCAGAAGTAGACCCCTTCACCGTGGGTGAGGATGAGGGGCTTGTATCCCGGTCGGGGCTCCCACCTTGGAATCAGATAGGTCTTGGCTTTTGAGTAGAGGTGATTGACCTCCTCCTCTGAAAAATGAGTTTGATTCATAAATTCAACTCAAAAACAATGATGTATTATTAATATTTAAAATATTTTGTGCGCGAGAGCAAGGAGATTAGAGAATAGGTTTAAATTACATAAATTGGATAAATTATTCTGGCTAATCCTAGCACTGGTGATTCAGTCTTGTATTGGAATATTGAGGTGACATCCGAAGAAGAGGATGAGATGATAGAGAAGATCGCCCAGAAGATCCATGAATACGGGATAGACGTGGCCGCAATACTCATGTTTGAGAGTGTAAAGCCTCTTTCTCGCATAGGAACACAGATGGGGCGTTTATTTCTTTCCCCCCTCCTTCCGGTATTAGGTGAGAATTTCGGGATTAGCGGAGAGAAATTATTCCAGATCTTGGAAAAACACGAGAACGTGGAGAAGATCATACAAACCATTGAGAAGCTAACTCAGGAAGAGGAAGAGAGAAAGAAGGCTGAAAAATCCAAGAAACTGGAAGAAAAAAAAGAAAAGATGGGGAAACGTAGAGAGCCAGTGAGAAAGGGATGGAGGCGATTTCTCCATTTCTAACTCCCAGTCGATATCGAAGAAGTTATTTATTTTCTGACTAGTAGAACCCAGATGGTTTCGCGCGCGTGTGCATTTTCGCGCGCGTGTGTGTGATCACACACATGATCATTTGTTCAGCCGCACATAGATTAAGATTTGTGGGGAGTGTTGCCGGCCCTGGAGCAAGGGTGATAAACCCCGGGAGCA
>SDBS01004286.1_pt1 | contig 13965 bp, 8 predicted proteins | sample 2277091 | NCBI WGS metagenome assembly SDBS01 (sample SAMN10404972, study PRJNA504765) | marine sediment metagenome | isolation source: marine sediment core GS10_PC15, 163 cmbsf | place: Arctic Ocean: Southern Knipovich Ridge | collected 2010
CTTCTTGCCTTTCAGAATGCCATGTTGATTACACCTTTTGGGGGTCAGACAATAGGGGATATCAATCCAGGGGAAACTATCGCCCTTAATTACAGCTCCCCCAGTTACAACTACACCTCTGGAACGGCGTCTGATTGCACACTCTTTGAACTTCTGTCCCCATCCCCATACACAAGTGACATCGATTCATCCAGGATCTACTCCATGATATCGGCTGTTGTTGAAGATCCGTACATTCGCGGAGGTTGCAATACGGGAATTTACCTAGCTAGCTGGATTAAGGATTCCCCGTTTGAAATTCAGCTTAAAGATCAACCAACCCGAGCTGAGGATCTAACGCTGTATCTCATCGAATTACAGCCAACCTTCCAAACTCTAATACAGCAAACAACCATCCCGTCATCGTTGTTTCGATGGGAGGTCATTGAGGGCTCAACCTCGATCAGCAATCCATCTGCATATGATGTGGGGATGGGTCCAGGTGGGTTCAGCCTTCGCTTTTTACCCCTCTACCCTATCTCCTATTCGGCGGTCGAAGACCTGACCTTATACTTTACAAGTGAAGACACTGCAAATCTTCAGTTTTTGAACATCTCCTTGTGGGATTTCGAAGATGAATCCTGGGTGACGCAACCGGATGTCAGATGGGGCACAAACGAAATCGAAGATCCGGAACGTTTCGTAGGATTCGGAGGTGAAGTACGTTTCCGAGTGGAGAATCAAGCTCAAGATACTTGGATCTTCATCCGATCAATAGAATTCACCCTAATTGTCGATCCTTGATAGGTAAGGACTCATGGAAGCAATTATCGAAACAAAAGACCTAACTAAGAATTTCAACGGCCGCGACGTTGTGGATGGGCTGACCTTTGAAATCACAGAGGGTGAGGTTTTTGGTTTCATTGGCCCTAACGGTGCTGGCAAAACGACCACCCTGCGCATGCTTACAACCCTTTTGCAGCCAACAGATGGAGAAGCCTGGGTGGGAGGTTATTCGGTTCGAGAGGCGCCGCGCGAGGTTAGGCGCTTGATTGGTTATATGCCGGACTTCTTTGGTGTTTACAACGACATGACAGTTTGGGAATATCTGGATTTCTTCTGCTCCTGCTACCAGATTCCCGAAGAGAAACGCCAGGGCCTTATCGATGACCTACTAGAACTGGTGGACCTTGAGCATAGGCGAGGAAACTTTGTTGAAGAACTATCGCGTGGTATGAAGCAGCGCCTTAGCTTGGCCCGGACCCTGGTGCATGATCCGAAGGTTTTAATCCTCGATGAACCAGCATCTGGACTGGATCCACGAGCACGAGTCGAAATTCGGGAGCTCCTACTAGAACTGGCTCGTATGGGCAAAACAATCTTCTTCGCAACGCATATTCTTGCAGATGTCGAACACATAAGCTCTAAGGTTGGCATTATTGAGGCTGGCAAGCTAATCGCCGTTGGGTCCCTTGAAGTCCTACAGAATCTGATGCCGGTGCGTCAACAGCAAATTACAATTATGGGATCAGATGAGAAAGCGATAGAAATTATCTCTAGCTTACAAGGGGTTTCAAATGTGACGGCGAAATCAGGACAGCGGCAGGAAAATCGAACACACCTGACATTCCATTTTTCGGGTGACGACGAGGCTCTCAATAACGTTCTTACTGAAGCGATAGCCCGTGGACTACGCGTCGTGGATTTCCGGGAGGGAAACCATGACCTCGAGCAAGTATTCTTGAGTGTGACAAAAGGGGTGGTCACCTAGTGTGATTGGACCATTCTAGTAAAAATAGTTGAATATTACTAAACGATGGATTTGCACGGATAGGTTAGAGGTGTTGATGACTACCACCACTCTGAGTTTTTTCTCTAAGATTAAGAACTGGTTATTCGGATGGATTGTCTCCTTTCGCGATAATCCCGTCATGGTGAAAGAATTAAGAGGACGGACACGAGGGGCACGCATGACAATCGTGCTTAGCCTCTACCTTCTCTTACTTGGAGGGCTTATAAGCCTCAGTATCGGCTCATTCCAGGTCGGGAGTTCCACTGGATTCAATGTTTCGCTAATGCAGGTAACCGGTAAAACGATCTTCGGTATAACGGTTGTCGTTCAGTTTCTCGTAGCCAGCCTTATCGCACCCGCACTGACAGCAGGGTCGATCTCTTCCGAACGAGAACATCAAACATACGACATTCTGCGTACAACACTCCTCTCAGCACGCGCTTTGGTTGCAGGTAAGCTGTTCTCTGCGTTGTTTTTCATCCTGTTATTATTTCTAGCTGCCTTTCCGCTGCTCAGTCTCGCTTTTCTCTTTGGAGGCATCACCCTTGAGGAGATCATCGTTGCTTATGTGATGCTTTTTGTAACTGCATTAACATTCTGTTCCATTGGCTTGTTCTTCTCAAGTTTTCAACGTCGCACGTTGGTCGCAAACGTATTGTCGTATACAACAACATTGTTTATCATCGCAGGCATACCCTTGTTACTCTTTATTGGCCAATTGGCACTACCCTTGATAGTAGATGTTTTCACCAACCCTTCAAACCCAACAGGGTACATTTGGGTCGTTGTGATTGGTTGGCTGGCAACAGCGTTAAACCCTCTAATGGCCGGCGCGGCGAGCGAGGCGCTTCTTATAGGAGACCAAGCCATCTGGTTTACCTCTCTGCCAATCAGTTCTACCCGTACGATCACAGTGATTTCCCCCTGGCTCGGTTATGTTATCTTTTATACCCTCCTCAGCCTTTATCTACTTAAACTAAGCACCAAGTTCGTAAGCCGACCGGAGAAGTAAGGCGGTCTAATTGTCCCATATTTCGATATTTGACTATTTACGTATTTGGTCCCGCCATGTACGCCTTTGGAGGGTTATCCGTTGGGGCTTACTGGGTTTTTCCGCCGGTTTGGTTGTTGGTATTGGATTCGGTCTAGTCTTCATGACGCTCGGTCGAGTGGCGGAAACACAGTACGCAGCGATCGTGGGTACGGGAGCGCTGCTAGGAGCGCTAACTACCTCACTCGCCGCGTTATTGTGGCCATGGTCGAATATCGAGCAAGCCCAGTATTTCGACCGTCATTATCATCTCCAAGAGCGGTTGAGCACCGCTGTCGAAATAAGTGAGGGGTCCATCCTGCCTCCATCGATCCTGGCGGAGAGACAATTGGATGACACCATTCGTGTTTGCTCCACCGTGAAACCGCGGCAACAGATGCCCTACCAGCTGCCCGTCAAGAATATTGGTTTTGCATGTCTGCTGATCATGTTTGGAGCACTCCCCTATTTCCTTGGAGATGATTATTTCAATGTCGCAAGAAAGCGTGAAGAAATCCGCGAGTCGATAAAGGGTGAAGCCGCTCAAGTTGAATCTATCTATGACCAGGTACTCAGTGATGAAGCACTAGAGCCAAATTCGCGTGAAGCGATACTATCTCCTCTAGAAGGGACCTTGACGGAGTTACAGAAAGCGACAACGTTTGAACAGGCAATCGCAAGCCTTGAAAAGGCGGAGGCGGATATCCGCGAATTATCTGATGGGCAGGTGAAAGAATGGGCACAGCGCTTAAGGGGAGCAGCCGAAGGCCTTCGTCGCCAAGTCGAGGGTCCACTCAAACCGTTCGCTGAGCACTTATCACAAGGAAATTATTCAGAAGCAGCAAAAGCGCTTGAATCGATGGATTTATCAACAGTCGACGAAGCGACGAAAGAGAAATTGGTCCAACAGCTTCGCAATCTCGCCGAAGGACTGCGCGAAGTTGATCCTGATCTCGCCAAAAGCTTGAACCTGGTTGCCGAAGCTATTAACAGGGGTGATGTGGGGGTAGCTCAGCAAGAGCTTGGTAAGGCAGCCCTAGCGTTGAGGGAAAGTGCTCAGGGGTTGACCGAATCCAAACTTGCTGGAGATGTGACGGAGGAACTTAGGCAGGCGCGAATGCGATTGCTTAAACACGCCCAAGAATTAGGATCTGAAGGTTCGTTTGCAGCCTTGGAGGGTGGATCCCAATCAGTAGGTGATGCAGGATCAGCACAGAATGACAACGCTAATCAAATCAGCGGAGGTGGTGCTGGGAGTGGAAGCGAAGAACATATAGACACGGCGGGATCCAAGACTGGTAATCAACCGATCACTACAGGTAACACCCCGGAAGAAACGGGAGAGCAGACGTATGTTCCCCTCGGAACATCCAATCGCCTCGAAGGGGCGCAAGGACCTACGGTTGTGTTGCCGAGTGGTAATGATTCAGAGGACGTGGTTCTTGGTCTTATAGCCGGTCCAATAACGCTTGGAGATGGCGTTCGTGTATCCTATGAGGATGTATTCATCCAATATGAGCGTTACGCGAGCCAAGCAATAACCCACCTGCAGCCACCGCCCCACCTTGAAGCGGTCGTATGGAGATATTTCACCTCCATCGCGCCATGACCGATATCGAAGGGCTCGTATAGAAGTTACCCAACCCAGTGAGGAGTGCAATGTCTGAAGCGCTAACCCCTGAACAGTTTCTTGCCTACGTCGAGGCGATTGAGATAGAAGTGGGCAAAGTGATTATCGGGCAACGCCCTGTAGTAAGGCAAGTCCTGGTAGCCATTGTTGCCGGCGGCCACGTTTTGCTTGAGGGCGTTCCAGGCCTCGGTAAAACCATGCTCATCCGCACACTCGACCAAGTCCTAGACCTAAAATATTCTCGTATCCAATTCACACCTGACCTGATGCCGGCCGACATCACGGGTACTGAGATTTTGGGCGATTATGATGGTCAACGAGCATTTCGGTTCCAGCCCGGTCCGCTCTTCGCCAACCTCGTGCTTGCCGATGAGATCAATCGAGCTACACCGAAAACTCAATCCGCGCTACTTGAAGCAATGCAGGAAAGTTCAGTAACCGTCGCAGATCAGACGTACACCTTGCAACAACCTTTTTTCGTGATGGCGACCCAAAATCCACTTGAGATGGAGGGAACCTACCCACTGCCCGAGGCCCAGCTGGACCGCTTTTTCTTCAAGATAGATGTTCCTTTCCCTTCCACTGAGGATCTGGTTGATATTTTGAATCTCACCACAGGGCATGAAATTCCTTCGCTAAAAAAAGTGGTGGACGGTGACAAAATATTGGCTATGCGGCAGTTAACCAGGAGCGTACCCGTTCCATCTCATGTCAGCGAATACATCGCCCGCCTGGTTATCGCCACCCATCCTGAAAATCCCGAGGTGCCAGAATCACTGCAGCATTATGTCCGCTATGGTGCGTCTCCGCGGGGCGGTCAGGCTCTTGTCTTGGGCGCTAAAGTGACTGCTCTTATGGAAGGTCGCTTCAACGTAGCCTTTGAAGATGTTCACGCTGTGACCCTTGCAGCCCTACGGCACCGGTTGTTGCTTACCTTCGATGCTCTCGCCGAGGGTGTTACCGCCGATACTATCTTGACAGATCTGCTGGAGAAAACGCCTTCATGATTGAAGGATCAACTGAGCATTCGGTTCATGATGGAGCGCTTATCTTTGATCGGGATACCCTTCAAAAGCTGAGGCGACTGCGTCTCGTGGCTAAACGCCTGCGAACCGGCATCTACAAAGGAGAGCATCGTTCCGTCAAACACGGCAGCAGCATTGACTTCGCTGACTACCGCAACTATGTGCCGGGAGACGACTTGAGACGGTTGGATTGGAACGTCTATGCACGCTCTCTACGCCCCTTTATTAAGCTCATGGAAGAGGAGGAGGACCTTGCCGTGCATGTGCTCGTGGATGCCTCGGGGTCGATGCTATGGGGCCAAGGTGATACTCAAAAATTCCGCTATGCAATCCGGTTGGCCGCTGCACTGAGCGCCATCGCGCTTTACTCTAGGGATCGACTTATGGTTGCTCGTATCCGATCGAGCGAGGTTGAGGAGATCCATGGTCCGCTCCTTAGTGAATTAGGATTGTTGCCGCTTCTTAGGAATCTGGAACATTGGCGAGCAGCAGGGACCACGGATCTCAACCATGCACTCAGATGCTATGCCTTACACTCCCATCGTCCCGGCTTGACCCTGGTGATTTCAGACCTCCTCTCGCCAAGCGGTTATCTCGACGGAATGCGCCAACTCCTTCGTCGAAGACATAATGTTGTCTTGCTGCATCTTCTGACTCCGGACGAGATCGAACCCCCACTTCAAGGTGACCTGCGCTTGATAGACATGGAAACAGAGAACGCATTGGATGTATCGCTTGATGGCGGTATCCGTCAACTCTATCGCGATAGGTTAGACGACTGGAAAAGAGAAATCAAAAGCGAATGCCACAGTCGCGGTTCTGGATACCTCTTTATTCGAACGGATGAACCCTGGGATAAGATCGTGCTTACTGGGATGCGCCGTGCTGGGATGGTAGCATGAAAATAAGTTTCCCTAACTCAATATGAGTCTTTCTCGACCTCTATTTCTCCTCTTCGGGTTCTTAGCTGCCCCTATCATCCTGCTTTACATGCTCAAGCTTCGACATCGCCCGGTCGAAGTGTCCTCGATATTGCTTTGGCAAAAAACCTTACAAGACAGGCGGGCAAACACTCCCTGGCAACGTTTTCGACGGAACCTGCTCCTCTTGCTACAGCTCCTGATCTTAGCAGCCCTGACTCTAGCCCTTTCAAGCCCGATCCTTCACACTGAAGGCGTTGCGCTTGCACAAACGACAGTAGTACTTCTCGACGCGTCCGCATCTATGAATGCAACCGATGTCCGTCCCTCGCGATTTGAGGAGGCAAGGCACGTTATTGGCAGCTTGATCGAGGAGATGCCAACCGGAGCACAAATGACACTAATTATTGCGGGGACACAACCTCGTGTTCTTGCAAATAGTACAGGGGACAGAGCCGCTCTACGACGTGCTCTGGCTTCGGCGGAACCCGAGCAGGGTCATGCCGACTGGGAATCGGCCCTGGCGCTAGCGGCTGGTGTAGTCACACAGGGAAGCGATGATACGAAAACCGTAATCGTGTCAGATATGGGGATAGGTATCGAGGATTCCTTTCCATTGAACGGCGAAATCCATATTCTCTCTGTGGGAGGAAAGAGCGACAACTTAGCGGTAGAAGCAATGTCCGTTCGTCCCTCTAAAGGGGGCACAGAACTCTATGCGCGGGTTACGAATTACGGCGAGGAATCTCAACATCCCCTTTTTTCTATTTACAGGGAGGGAGAGTTGCTGCACTCAGAACAGCTGGATATTCCGCCTGGTGAATCTGCCGAATTGGTCCTGCCAGGCTTACCCCCCCAACCTGCGGTCTACACAGCACGTCTGGGAAGAGCAGATGATCCAACAATTTCACTAGACTTCCTTGATCTGGATAACAATGCATATGCTGTTTTTCAATCCGAAGAAGAACGCCGAGTACTGCTTTTTCCTTCAGAGGTGTCGCCACTTCGATATAACTTGTTCGTTGAGAAGGCGTTGCTCTCAGTTCCCAACCTCCATCCTTACCGGGCATTGCCAACCGAGGAAGGTCGCCTCTTGCTTCCATATCAGGATTTTGACGCGTACATCGTGGATGGATTGCTTCCTGAGAAGTTGCCCCCAGGAAATCTGTTAATCATCAATCCACCCGAAAACCCTCTCTTTACAGTCGGAGATGAGTTTGCGGTTAAGTCGAGCGTTGACGTCGCGCCGAGTCCCTTAACGCGCTATGTGGATTGGGAGCACATCCATGTGCTCAAAGCGAAGTCAATTAGCCCACCATCTTGGGCTGATGTCCTGGTTAGAGCTGAAGGTGGTGTGCTGATCTTTGCTGGTGGCCAAGAGGGAAGACGCACAGTTGTAATCACCTTCGACCTGTACGAGTCTGACCTACCTCTCCAGGTCGCCTTCCCTGTATTGTTGGCAAATGTTATGGATTACTTAGCTCCACCGAGCCCGTTCCAATCAGGATCCAGTGTTCAACCGGGCGAGCCGATAGTTATCACTCTTGGGTTCGATGTCGATGAAGTTACTGTGATCGATCCATCCGGGCATGAGTATGACCTCATACCAAGTGAAGAAGGTTTTTTCTTTTCTGAGACAAATGATGTGGGAGTATATACCGTCACATATGAGGACGTTTCTGGTAAGAGAACCACCGCTTTCACAGTCAACCTGTACGACCCAGAGGAATCCAATCTTCAGAAATCGGGACGGATTCTGATAGAGACTCAGGAGACATCCCCATCTTCACATCCAGCACCGGCGGGTCGACAGATATGGCCTTGGTTGGCAGGATTCGGATTGGCTCTACTACTGCTCGAGTGGTGGACTTATCAGCGCAGGAGTATCCGACTCTAGATGTTTAATCGGACCGCGGAGAGGATTCGATATCGAGACAGTACTGACTCGTGTTAGTTAACATCTTTTACAACATTCGTATGCTTGTCGTCACTAGACAAGATCCGATATATTCACCTGAGTATCCATGCATCTAACGAATCCCCTTGCCTTGATATTTCTGCTTTCAATACCCGCAACTCTTGCATTGAGTTGGCCGCGTCAAGGGGCTAATCGACTGCGTGACGGCTTGGCTCTGGCTGTACGAACCTTGCTCATGCTTTGTCTGATCTTTTCCCTGGCGGGACTGGAGATGGATCGGGGAGGTGACAAGTTAGAGACCGTGTTCTTGCTAGACATCTCAGACTCAATGCCTGCCGATGCACAAACGAAAGCAATTGAATACATAGAAACAGCACTTGCGAATATGGGTCCGGATGACTCAGCAGCCTTGGTCGTCTTCGCGCGTGGGGCTCTGGTTGAACGCCATATGTCTTCCTTTAATGTGCTCTCTCCCATCACCTCCATTTTGGACACAGACCAAACTGACCTAAGAGAGGCTATGCGTCTTGCTCTGGGGTTGTATAGCCACGAAGCTGCACATCGCATGGTGATTCTCTCCGATGGAGCTAATACATCTGATGACATCACAACGACGGCGCAAGTGGTTGCAGGGTCAGGGGTTGAGATCTTAGCACTGCCGTTTGATCACCAACTTGAGAAGGAGATCATACTGCGCGATGTAGTGATACCATCGTCAGTAGGCACAGGAGAGCGTTTTGAGATCAGTGTCAATCTGCTTGCTACTGAGCCAGCGGATGCTGAACTGCATATCTATGCAGGTGGGGAGTTGGTGGCCAGGAGAGAAGTCGAGCTAACAAGAGGGCTCCAGACATTCCGGGTACCGATGGTGGCAGGCAATCCTGGCTTTACACGTTACGTTGTGCAGCTTATCGCCCAGGAAGATACGTTTTATCAAAACAATGAACTCGCTACATTTGTGGAGGTACTTGGACCACCACGTGTGCTCATTGTTGCACCGCCGGAAGGGGAGCCAATCGGATTTTCCAACGAACTGCGACCGGATGAAGTAACGGCGCTCAGGCGAGCGCTTGAGGGCGGCAAGTTTCTGTTAGATGTAATCGAGCCTGTCCAAGTCCCTTTTGGTGACCCTTCCGAGCTGGCGAACTATGCTTCGGTGATCCTTGTAGACGTGCCGGCACGAGATCTGAACCTAAGGCAAATGCTTGCCCTTCAAACCTATGTCCGAGACCTAGGAGGCGGGTTGATCGTAGTGGGAGGCCCTACCAGTTTCGGTGTAGGAGGCTACTACCGCACGCCTCTAGAAGAGACATTGCCGGTAGAAATGCGGATCAAAGATCAACTACGTCACCCTCCTTTAGCCATTGTTTTTGTTATTGATTATTCGGGAAGCATGGCAGATACCAGTGGTGGCGTTTCAAAACTAGATATGGCCAAAGAAGCCGTTATTCGTTCTGTCGAATTGCTCTTCCCAGGCGATCGAGTAGGCGTGGTCGCATTCGATTCTTCTGCGAGTTGGATTGTAGGTATGACCGAGGCATCAGATCTTGATCCAGTGATCGATGCGGTTGGCAGCTTACGGCCAGGGGGAGGTACGGACATCTTTGCCGGACTGGAGGCAATGGCCGAGGTACTCCCTTCCGAATCGGTAACGGATAAGCATGTGATCTTATTGACGGACGGGGGAGCAGATCCAAGTGGGATACCTGAGCTGGTGTCGAGATTATTTAACGAAGAGGGCATTACTCTGTCCACAGTTGGGGTTGGACGTGATGCGGCTCATTACCTACCAGAATTGGCCATGCTTGGTAGGGGCAGATACCACTTCGCATCTGACCCGGCCAGCATCCCCAGCATCTTCACTGAGGAAACTGCACTCGCAAGCCGCTCCTACATCATAGAGGAAGACTTCTACCCAACACAGAGATATCCTTCAGACATCCTGACAGGAATTCAAGAAGTTCCACAGCTCCACGGATATGTAGCTACTTCAGTAAAAGGTGTTGCGAGCATGGTCTTGGCTTCTCACGAGGGAGATCCAATCTTGGCAGTCTGGCAGTATGGGCTTGGGCGGGCGGTTGCATTTACATCCGACGCCACCGGACGGTGGGCGAGCGATTGGATTCAATGGTCAAGTTTTCCAGCATTCTGGAGACAAACTGTTCGATTCGCAGCAGGACAACCAGATGCAACCCCGTTGGATGTAAGAGTCGAGACTGATATAGATTCTACGCGTTTAGTTGTGGATGCTGTTACAGAGGATGGAGAGTACATAAATATGTACATCTTCGAGGCGCGGGTAGTATCCCCTGAAGGGGATGCCGAGAATATCCCACTTTGGCAAGTAGCTCCTGGTCGCTATATCGGCGAATTTACTCCTGAAGAACAGGGCGCTTACTTATTTCATATCATTGGCCGAGGTGATGGACGATCACTATCGACCACCAAAGGCTGGGTATTGACATACTCAACGGAGTATAGACCACCTATTTCAAGACCAGAGGCATTGGAGCGGTTAGCTGTGGATCAAGGTGGGCATTTAGCACCATCAAATCCGGCACGTGTGTTCGACCATACACTGGATTCTCCACATGCGACCCTACCTCTCTGGCCCTGGTTGCTCATGTTTGCAGTATCACTTTTACCGATCGATGTGGCAATTAGGCGGCTTGCCCTTGATCGAAACGTTCTGAGCCGTCGATGGAGGAGGTTGACCAACAATTTAAGACAACGGCGAGCGCTAATCCCCGAAAGACGCGCCCAAGATTTTTGGGTGGAGTCGCTGATTCAAGCCAAGAGGCGAGTGCGTGAGATGCAGGAGACCGCCGATCAAGAGGGAGAAGACGCAATTGAACCCGCTCGCTTCAATGACACATTCGCTGCTTCAGACTCAATCTCCCAGCGTAGTCCACTTATTGAGCACGAACACACAATTGATGAGGATACGACAGCAGCTAAACTCCTTGCTAAGAAGAAGGCAAGGCGTGGGAGCGATGAGGAAGACACCATTTAAGAGAGTCGATTCCTGCAATCTCGTGATTGGCGAAAAGAAGACTGAAGTCAAATGGGTGCAGGATTGGATTCCTGGCCAGAAGCTTTCTGCGTTGCAGGGTAATTGCGCTATTCTTCACATAACCTTCTTGCATAACACCTCGCTCAAGCCAACCCAGGTTGCTTCCAATTGGATTGACTAACCTCCTTTAGCTCTGCAAAAAGAATGCCCTATCATTTTCACAGATATAAATTCTTCAAGTAGCTTCCGATAATGAGCATCGGAAGCACTTTCTTGGAACCCTGATGGGGGCATTAGAGGACAATTGGATTGGATACGAGAATTGATGATAGTGGATTCTCCCCCCCATGAAGGATCTATTACCAACGCAGTATAGCGCTGTTCGATCTCATCCTATATATTAATAAAGTAGCTTCTTAAGTTGGGGGATCCCATGATCCAGGCTCTCTCATTAACCAAATACTGCTCATGTTCTGCCGCTAGGCGATCTGAAGCGAATATGCTGCTTCGGTCCATGTATTGATGGAGCGAATGATTATCTTCGTAATCGGAGGCTCTATCCAAGTCGCGGATGATTACAGAATTAGTCAGATAATCAAACAGCGAATTTTGAGAGATATAAATCAATAGAAATTTTATTAGACCCCAAGGGACGCCCACGTCCCGCCTGGGTGACGCCCACGTCCCGTACAAACCCCCTCTAATTTCATACAATCAAACTAAGAACTGCGATCCGAAATGCGGGATACCCCGCCATGTCAGGGGATTCAATGCTGACAGAACCTACTGTTACATGCCCCAAAGGCCATACCAACTGCACCCTGGAGCAGGGCGCTGCTCAAGGGATGCGCTGCCGCGTGTGTGGGGAGATACTCGAGAGAGCTGATCTCCGATGGATAACCGATGACCAGGGGAAGAACGTTCAGCAAACGATCGAATGGTATCCAAGACTCGATACAGGGTCGCGGGGCTGCAGGCGGCAGGGCATACCCTGAGCAGCGCCCTGCTCCAGGGTGCAACTGGTATGGCCTTTGGCGCATGTAACCGTGGGTTCTGGCAGCATTGAATCCCCTGACATGGCGGGGTAACCCTCATCTCGGATCGCAGTTCCTTGTTTGATTGTATGAAATTAGAGGGGATTTGTACGGGACGTGGGCGTCACCCAGGCGGGACGTGGCCGTCCCTCGGCGTCCAAGAGAATTGCTATTGATTTACAGGAATTGCCCTAGATATTTCTTCAATCTCCATGTTTCGGGGCTTGATAGTATCAATTCACGAGCTGTGGGAGTGATAGGAGAGAAGAACCTAAGTGGGGAATCCTCGAATCTTACTGATTCTAAGTCAGGCGCTCTTTCCTTTGGACCTTTTTCCCTGCTACACAGGCTTTTCCCGGTACTCTCGGGGCATGGAGAGACGAATCAAGTAGGTATCATTCTTCAATTGTTCATCCGTGGTTGCACTTGGTAGTTGAATCCAAGATGCACTGTATTCACCTTTAGGTGGATTAAAACAAAATGGCGGACCCTAGGACCGGCATGTTTACACCATGCGTATGATACCGACATCGGCATCACGGCTTCCCCAGGACTTACCCGCCACCTACCAATATACAAGAAAACCTCAATAAATTCTCAATGAGATTTCTTTACTGCTTCATACCTTCCTTTGCTTATTATTTCTCTAAAAAGGAGAGGCAAACTTGGGATAGTCTCCGCTTAATCCCGAAATCATCCTCAATAGGAAATAACCTCGATTTTGTAGGACATCTTGGTGTAAACATCCCAACCAATCCGGTTTTAGAGGACTCCCGAATTTCTTCAACTCGCCGATTGGTCGTGCGCTCCTTGGTCGATGTGGTCCTCTTTCCTGCGGAGAAATGGATGGTTGTTTTGCTGTATGATTGTTAATATGGATTGACCCACAGCGAACTGACGGAATAAGCGGCGCACTGTCCTGATCGCTCGAGCGTGTGCCCACACCACGCGCAAAAGGAGGCGCAAAGCATGCGAAGAATAACCCCTCACAAGCTCATTCCTCCCTTGATCGCCATGATTGCGATCGTAATCGCCAGTTCTTGTTCGCCCGGTGGAGCCAACCCGGAGGCTTATCGATACGAATCCCCATCGGAGTACTATCTGTATTTGCCGGAAGTGTATACAGAAGAAGTAAAGTGGCCTGTATTTGTGGGTGTGCATGGTTCCGGGGGATCCGGGAAGGATTGCTGGTCGATGTGGCAGCGCTATGCCGATCAGGAGGGGTTTATCCTGCTCTGTCCAAGTCTTTCCGATGAACGGGGAGGATGGTACCAGGAGGATGGGGATGCTATTGTCGCCACCCTTCTTAACCAGATCTACCAGGATTACAGTATCCAAAACCGCGTGTTCATGGCCGGTTTCTCTGCTGGCGCGCAGTTCGTCCATGGTTTTGCGTTTGACATCCCGAGCTACGTCTATGCGGTCTCAGTGCTCTCTGCCACAAACTACTATCCAGCCAATCCCACTGCTTCCCACATTCCATTTCTGGTGACGATCGGGGATCAAGAAAGTCCCGAAACCATCCAGGCTGCTCGAGACCTGGCCGCCAATCTCAGTCATAACGGAAATCACGTGGAGTTTTACATCCTCGAAGGAGTCGGCCACACGGTCACCCAAGAGGCGA
>SDBS01004287.1_pt1 | contig 13965 bp, 17 predicted proteins | sample 2277091 | NCBI WGS metagenome assembly SDBS01 (sample SAMN10404972, study PRJNA504765) | marine sediment metagenome | isolation source: marine sediment core GS10_PC15, 163 cmbsf | place: Arctic Ocean: Southern Knipovich Ridge | collected 2010
ATGACGAGTGCTCATTTTCCTGTGATTAAGAAAATCGATCCTTTTGATTTTGGCCGGGTCAAGGGGATAGGAAAATCAGAAGTCGTTAATCTCCTCGACTGCCGCTGGATAGATAACCGGGAGAACTTGCTTTTTTTTGGCCCTCCTGGTATCGGGAAAACACATTTATCGATAGCCTTAGGGATCGTTGCTGTCGAGAAAGGATATAAAGTCTGCTTCGAGAGGATTACCAATCTCATCAAGCTTCTCAAGACAGCCGATATCCAGAAGACCTCAGAATACAGGATAAAACGCATCATGAAATCTGATCTGATCATCATTGATGAGATCGGCTATACTCCGATCGAAAAACGAGAAGCCAACCTCTTTTTCAACCTGATCAGTGAAACCTATGAAAAAGCGTCTCTAATCGTCTCGTCCAATAAAAGCTTCGACGCCTGGGCCGAGATGATGGGTGACAGTGTCATGACCACTGCGCTGCTCGACAGGTTATTACACCATGCTAGAGTTTTTACTCTGGATGGAAAATCTTACAGAATACAAAATAAAACAAAGGAGGAATGATCATTTCCAACTCACTGAAAAATGGTACTTCTGTTGACCGAAGGTTATGCACTTCTACTTACCGGGACTATAGCAAAACTCCTTACCGGAACTATGGTAAAACTCCTTGCCTTTTGCACTCTTCGGCTGCCATCGAAAGCTCCTTCTGGACGAACTGAGGGGGAGGGATCGTTCGGCATGAAAAGTGAGCTTGAGGTGAGCGATGATCTTATCAATGACTTTAGGATCTTCGATAAAGGAGATAATCGTCATCCAGCCCTATAATAGGCCATCTTTGATCAAGGCACTCTTTGGAAGAATGTCAACAGAAGTTGACGTAGGGAGGATTGTCGAATCAACAAATCCATGAAGCAAAGAGAGAAAAAAAAGGGAAGCTGTAGCCTAAGTTATTCTTCAGGCTTTGAAGCGGATGAAGGATAAGAAGTAAAGAATAAGAGCAACTTTTCAAGGAGTTCTTTTGATGGATTGTGTTCATCTCTTTCCCAACTCCCAATAGTAGTAGGATCAATCCCAATTAAGAGTGCTAGTTTTTTCTGAGATAAACCATGAATCCGTCTGAAAGAAATAATCTTTTCTCCTAGACTGCTATGTTCTGTTTCAAAAGGAATATATCCAAAAAATTCTATGATTTTGGGAATATAAGAAATCGAAGGTTCGACACGATTATTTTCCCAAAACCAGATTGTAGTCTCATCAACTCCGATTTTTTTTGCTGCTTCTTTCTGAAAAAGAACATAAATGAGAAAATCTCTATATACAAAGCGTCTATATTATCTAAGGGGATATATTTCTCTGGAATTTTAACTTTTCATCATTCAGCAAGAAAATGGTTAGCTAAAGGAATGATAATTGGATCATAGAATTAAATCTATAATTGAATTTATAAAAACAAATATAGACAAAAAAATATCTCTAGAGGAATTATCAAAAATATTTGAGATAAGTTATTGTCACTTGTCATTTTTATTTAAAAAAGAAGTAGGGAATACATTTTCTGAATATTATCGATCATTAAGAATAAGATATGCGAAAATCCGATTAAGGAGAAGTTATCTAGACATAAAAGAAATATCATATAGTTTAGGTTATTAAGATCTATCTCATTTTTACCGTGATTTTAAGAATTTAGTTGAAACAACTCCTCGTGAATTTAGAGAATCGAGAGAGCGTAATAATGTTCGAAAATATGTTAAAAAAATCCCAAATAAATATAATACACCAAAAAATTGGACTATAGATAATTAATCTATCCAATTGAAATATCTTTACACAAACAGAATTTCTAATTAGTCTAAATAATGTCTGAGATATTATTTTAATAAAATTATTAAAATGATCCATTGTAGATAATTTAATAGAAGAAGGAAAAAAAGTGAAAAACAAAGGACAGTCAAACCATAAAAATGAATGAATAAAATATTACTTATATAATAGACCTCCCAGGGAAACTTGATGAAAGTTCCAAATAAGAAAGCAATAATAATATCTATAATTAGTATTTTACTTGTTACTATTGGAATCAGAATTCATGCTTATTATTCAAAACTAACTATGCCGAATTTTGAATTGCAAATTAGAAATAATAACTCTATTGATAAATCAAGTGTTTCTGATCTTAAAACCAATTTTATTTTCATTAAACATTTCAATGCGTTAACAAAATCTGTAGTAAGTGAGATATTAAGTAAAAAGAATAATTTAGAGAAAATAATTATTGTAAATGATGATATAGAGAATGATAAAGACATTTATACTATACAAGATAATGTTTATGTAGCAAAAGCTAATTCATGGCATCATTTAATGAAAAAATTCAAATTGCCTAAAACTAACGAAAATAGAATTCTCATCTATAATCCAAGAGGTATATTAGAGTTTAATTTTCCCATAAAGGGAAAAAATAAATGGAAAATACTTTCAAAATATGAAGACTCGAATCAAAGTGTTATAAGAGGTAATGTTGAAGAAATATGTATTACTATAAAAAAAGCTCTGGTTTCATTTGAAAACGGAATATATTATTTTACACAACAATTAAATTCTTCTTGTTCTTGTTTTAAATTATTTCAAAAACTAGAAAATATTGGTCTAGAAGAAGCAAATAAAATAAAATTAATACTTATTGGGGAGTGGCGCCAAATTGATACTAATAATTTGTTAATAGAAAGAAATAGCCGAGTAATTATTAAGAAAGCTAGCGAAGAAATTAACCAAGTTGTGGATAAATGGAAAAGACAGACTAACAGAAATGATTTTAATTTGATAGGAATAAAAATAGAAGAGAGAGTGGAAATATTCCCGCTTTTAGATTTAAGAGACTATTATGCATGGAATGATTTCGAAAAGAAAATGTTAGATGAGATGATATTAAAAATTTAGAGGAAATTAATGAATAAAATCTTAAAATGTTTTCTTTTTATTAGCATTGGTATTTTTTTCTGTAATGAATTATTACAGAGTAAATCTGAAGATAGTAAATTTGTTTTTATCATGAGCTTTCCAAATGAAGCGTCTGAAAAAGCGGGAGAATATCTCGCAAATCCTTATGACCTTGTGTTTTATAAGGATCATTATTTTGTTACCGATTCAAGAGAGGGTTGTATAAAAGTCTTTTCCACAGATGGAAAATTATTAAAAACAATAGGATCTAAAGGTCAAGGACCAGGTGAGCTTACAGATCCTTATGTTATTACTATAGATGAGAAAAAAGGCCTGATTTATATTTATGAAGGAGATAGGCAGATTTCATGTTTTTCAGTAACTGGCAAATTTATAAAAATCATCAAAACTTCTTTACCTATTTGGGATATAGTGTTTCATAAAGGCAATTTGTACTCTTCTGTTTATAGTGATGCAAATAAATCCCTTTTTATGATACTTGACGAATTAGGAAACATAAAAAAATTCTCCGGAACTTTATTTGATAATAAGATAAATAATTTGCCTCACACATATAAGCAACAACTGTATGGCTGTGCTTTGTTAGACGTTAATAAAAATGATTTGTTTTTATTTTTTGAATATTTACCTTTTATTCAGATTTATGATGAGGAAGGCAATTTAAAGCAAACAATTAATGTCAATATAAAAGAGCTTAAAAAGATTTATAATATGAATCAAAATCCAAAAAGACGTGGATCAAGAATGGGGATTCGTTCCTGGTTGTTTGGCGCATGTGTATCAGATGATGAGCTATTCTGTTATTCACCTTATCAGCTTGAATGTATGATAGTTATGAATAAAAAAGGAAAACTATTAAGAAAAATACGCTTTGATAAAACTGATACACATGACCAGATTATTCGGAAGAGATTTATTAAAAAGATTGGGAGTAATTTTATATTTATTGATCTTGATACATCCCAAATAAATATTTACCAAGAAGAAAAAAGTCATGATAGTTCAAAATCTAAAAATTGATAAATTGATTATTTTTTATATAAATTAAACATTAGGAGGTTAGTATGAAAAGTAAGAGGATTTGGATTTTAGTTTTTGGTTTGTTGTTTATTTTAGTTGCATCATCATTCTATTTAGTTGCAGAGTATATTCATTGTGACGAAATTCATGGGTATAGGTGTAGAAACGATACTTCAGACGGATGTGAAGCATCTCGTAATCAAGGATGTATACTTAAATGTACAGATGGTGATGGTGATATTGATTGTGACATATGGCCATATTGATTGTGACATATGGCCAAGTGGATGAGTGTATTTAATCCTGAAAGTCAAAGCAGGATAAGGAGGAAAGCCGAAAATAAAAAAAGATAAGACATAATTACACCTTATCTGTAGAGTAAAATAGAAATATTCTGTTTCATCAAATCCTTCAAGAAGGGTGTATTCCAATTTTATTATTTTACCGAAGGGAGGTTAGTATGAATATTAAGAGGATTCGAATTTTATTTTTCGGTCTGTTGTTTATTTTAGTTGCATCATCATTTTTCTTAGTCGCAGAAATGGTTCGTTGTAGCGAAATTGAAGGGTACGTTTGTAAAAACGAAACAAAAGAATGTGAAGCATCTCGAAATCAACGATGTATAATAACATGTATAGAAGGTGAGCCTAAGGATTGTGACGCTGATCCTATTTGATGAGTCTATTTAATCCTAAAAGTCAAATTAACATAAGGAGGAGAGCCGAAAATAAAAGAAGATAAAACATAATTATACCTTATTTGTAGAATAGAACAGAAAAATCCTGTCTCATCAAATCCTTCAAAAACGATATATTTCAATTTTATATATTTTACCTAAGGGAGGATAGTATGAAAAGTAAGAGAATCCAAATTTTAGTTTTCTGTCTGCTATGTATTCTAATGGCATCACCATTCTTCTTAGTCGCAGAGTATCTTGAATGTAAGGATCTTGCAGAATTAGAGATTAATTGTAAAAACACAAGTAGGGACGGATGTGATGCATCTCGAAATCAACAATGTGTAATTACATGTCTAGCTGGGGAGTCTCTTGATTGTGACGCTGATCCAATCTAGTAGTAAAAATGACATATTAGAGCTTATAGACTAATTAATGGAAAAGAAAAATAGAATATTTTTTTTACTTATTAACATAATATTAACTTTAATAGCTTGTTTTTATGCTCTCTCTGGTGTATTAAAAATGATTTATCCTTCTCAATTTTTATCTACTATAAAATTATTACTTACGAATTTATTTTCATTTGAAGCTTCAATAATCATATTATTACTATTTTTGTCAATAACAGTCCTTTGGGAAATATTTTTAGGAATTCTTTTAATATTCCGAATTAGAATAAAAAAAGTTTTATGGGCCTTTTTAATGACAAATATCTTATTTACTATAGTATCTTATTATTTAGCATATTTAAACAAATTAACAACTTGTGGGTGCCTTGGGCCTTTCAGTGCCCAATTTTATCCTTATCATTTGTTCATGTTGCATTTCTTTAATGCCTTTTTGATTATATCCTTATTTTTGTTCAAACATAAAAGTAGATTGTTCTCATTTTCTTAAGTCTTTGACCATTACTTATTTAGAGGTCTACGAGTGTCCAGTCCAATTGGGGGGTACTTCAAAAAGCTAGGGAGTAATTTTATCTTTATTGATCATAATATATCACAAATAATTATTTACCAAGAGTCTTGCGAGTAAAATGAGCAAGCATTGCCGAATCTTATTCATTCCAATCAGTGTAGTAAAGATATTTTCCCATTTTTCTCTGAACGGGAACTTATCAGTTCTCGTTGTTTTGATTTATTATTTTGCAAAATTCTCTAGCCAAAGTGAAACCCGAGGAAGAGTAAGTTGTGAAAAATAAGAGCAATCTCTCAAGAAATTCTTTTGTTGGCTTGTTTTCACCTCTCTCCCAGCTCCCAATTGTAGTAGAATCAATCCCTATTAAGGATGCTAATTTTTTCTGAGATAAACCGTGAATTTGTCTGAAAATAATAATCTTCTCTCTTAAACTGTTATACTTTGTGTCAAACGGAATATATCCAAGAAATTCTATAATTTTAGGAATATAAGAAATAGATGGTTTAACACGATTATTTTCCCAAAACCAGATTGTAGTCTCATCAATTCCGATCCTTTTTGCTGCCTCTTTCTGAAAAATCTTTAAATCAAGCCTTCTCTTTCTTATATGATCCCCCAGAGATTTTATCTGTAGAGGATAGTCTAATGGTAGAGGTTTCCGGGCTTTTAGAGTCAAATGGCAAAAAGGCAACATAAGGGTGTGAAATATCCAAATAGATGTGCCAAAAGTCGAGTTTAAGGAAATAATTTCAAAAACTCAGAGTGAAACTTCTGCAGTCATAAGAACAAGAGTTCAGAGGGCCAGAAAAAAACAGCTCAAAAGATTTCAGTCAAGAAAGATTTACAGCAATGCACAGATGGGCACAAGAGAAGTAAAAAAGTTCTGTCCGATTGGTAATGAGGGAAAAGAGTTGTTGGAAATGGCTGTGACAAAATTGGGATTCAGTGCGAGAGCCTATACGCGGGTTTTAAAAGTGGCACGAACGATCGCCGATCTTGAGGGACAGGAGAATATTTGCCCAGCCCATATATCAGAGGCGATCCAGTACCGCATGCTCGACAAATATTTTTAAGAAGATGATTATAGAATATGGCCAAATCCCTACTGGTTTTGCTTTTTCCATTTATTCTATTTTCCCGAGAGAAGATTTTGAAACATTATATATTCTATGGAATGTTATAAATTTTTTCAATTGGAGATAAATTTTTTCGCAAAGGACGATTTCAGAATAACTAAGCATTAATCTATTTATCTTCTTTTTCATAGGATGATTTATATAAATCATCAATAAACTCATTTTTTTCTAGACTTTTAACATTAGCTACTGTCATCCCCATTATTAAAGCTACAACAGGATAAGAGTTTTCTTCCGATAATAGATTTATAATTATGTGTCTCCTTTTAAAACACTCATAGATCCCAGTCTGGATCTTAAGCCTAGATGATTTCCTTAAATCCTCATCCTGTTGTTCTTTTGTCTGATGATAAATCGGAGTTCTATAAAATTTCCCTTCAAAATGAGCCCAGCCTAAAAGATGAGCAACCAAGCGGAAAAAATATCCAATAATGTCAATTCCATTATCATTTTTCAGAGATACATCTTTAAATTCTCTGTCTAAATTTTTAAGGTCATTTATTAATTTTAATTTAAAAATCTCATCATGTGTTACTACATCATTGATTCGTTTGTCTATTTTTTTTAACAATGCTCTGGCACGTTTTTTGAAATATTTATAATCAGAAAAAGCTTCTGCTATACCATGACAGTTTCGTTCCTGACCGTAAAACTCCCATTCAGATATTTCCATGGGCATACAATAATGAAATCTTTCTTTTTTTCTTTTTAGTGCATTTTCCATTTTTCTTATCTCCATGAGTGCTTATATCTTTATCTCTTTTATTTCAAAGTTCCTAGATGAAAGTCTTGCTTGTGTATTATAATCACTAAAATTTGGATATTTCACAAATTATATTAGTAATTTCAAAGCATGCATACATGCATCTATACATTGTTTTGCCTTTTTCTTTCGGGTGGTTTTCCTCATTTCCATGTCCAAAACTACTGCTCCTCGGGTTGCTACAGCTTGATCAATAGAAATAAATCCTAGCTCTAAGGCTAAAGTTCCGGACCATAGAGGTGTCGAACTCTTTAACTCCTCTTCATTACTTTTTCCTTCTATAAATCTTGTTGCCTTCTCCATAATTGGAGTGATTTCAGTTATAGCTGTACTGATAATAGATTTCCGTCGCCGTTTTCTTTCGAGAAAGTGGAAGATAATAGCATTAAGGACACCTCCTGAGATTCCAATAATTCCTCCAATAATTACGCCTATTAATCCTTAATCCATTTTAAAACCTCCCTTAATTAAGCTAGTTATATAAAGTATTTTCTTTTCATAAAGATATTCTATGATTCCTGTGGATCTATATTAAACTCTTAAAATATAGATGGCAATCTAGCATACATAATGTTTTTTATTTTTCGATTTGACGTACTTCACAATTTAAATCTAGAATATTCACAAATGACAAAGAATAAAGTCAGAAAATATTCTCTATCAATCATTTTTATATATTTAACAATTGGATTAATCTTTTCCCCCTTTATTTACAGCACCACTGTTCCAGAGGGGCACAGTTTTCAATATTTCTATCAAGAATCAGACTTTAAAATTCTTGTAATAGACTGCCAATCAACGATTTTTTCTGAATTATGTAGTCTTGTTGACAATTTTTTCACTCAAGAGGAAGAGTCACATCTTATTATCAAAAGGAAATATGACAATATAGAGGATATTGTCACATCAAAGTTAAAAGGTTTTGATTTATTAATTGTTTCAGGAAGCAGTACTTTTTTTCCTGATTCTCCAGAAGTTAAAGAAGTCGCGACACTTTTCAAAATATCGATTGACCAAAACAAACACGCTTTTGGCATTTGTTTCGGACTACAACTTTTGGATTATTTGTTAGATTTATATGAGGGGAAATTAATAAAATCAGGTTCATGGGATGAAGATGTTTCGGTTAATATCTTAAAAGAGGACTCAATTTTTAAAAATGTTGGAAACAAAGGCGATTCATTCATCACTCGGCAATATCATAAATATTCAGTTCCATTCCATGAAAAAGGAAATCTAAGTGAGGGAACTATATTAGCGAAGAGCAAGGATGGAATCGAAATTATAAGAACCGGGAATGTTGTGGCAACACAATTTCATCCTGAAAGTCGCTATGCAAGTCCTGAGGCTAAACGTGTTTTTGAAAATTATTTAAAAAAATTTCATAAAGCCTTAAAAAATCAAATGAGAAAAATCCTTGTGCCCTCCGTCTTATCTAATGAAGCGCGGATACCTTGAAGGTTTGCTTTGAAACACTAGGGAGGCCAGCTAAAATCGGTCTCTGTTCGCCTCAGATTAATTGTAATTTTAGGGAACATCGGAAGCAGACTCCCATTGCAATGCCTCATGAAAATCTTTTTCATTTTGGTCGAGGTCTGTCAAAAAGCTGCGGAGAATCCCAAGTTCATCGATTTTTGTATCTTGTTGTCCTAAATCGCGCCTTATTGATAATATCAATCTTGAGTAGAAAATGAGCATTGCAGTATTCCGTTTTTTTTGGATTTCAGGATTTTCAGATTGTCCTTTTAATCCTAATGAACGCCATTCCTCTAGAATTCTGCATGACTCATCTGAACCAAAAAGATGCAAATCTATATTTATTCTTACCATCGTTTTTACTAGATCTAACTGATTTTTTTGTTTGACAGCCTTTGGATTAGATAATGCTTCCATAAAAGGTTCTAAGAGCTGTAAATATGATTCTCTTCTTGCATCATAAGTTTCCATTCGAATCTGAGCTAAGGAATTTTGATGATTTGCCTCAAGCTCATGGGATCGTCTTCTAGCATCCATTGTTTTTGCCGAATTAATTTGAAAAGTTATTCCCAATAAACCAAAAAGTGCAGTAAGAGAACCTATGAAAACATCTGAATTTATTACTAGGCCTTTTGGTTTTATGATGAAGATTACAATTAGGAAAACGGCACTCAGTATTAAGATAGTAGGTGCTTTCCAATCATTGTGTTTTATTTTTTCCATAACAATATTTTCCTCTAGTAATATTTTATTTTTATAAATCTTTATATTGATCTATTTATCACTTTCAGATGCCTCTCGCATCTTTTTTATCTCAGTTGCTACTTTTTTAAAAAACTCTTTTTCTTTTTTATGGAAGACATCGAAGGGTATACTAATTTTAGATCTCAATTCATCAATAATCCTATTCGCTTCTTCTTTTGTTTGCTTTACATTTTTTAAAGAGAATTCAACTAGGTCTTCAGATATTCCACGATAACGTTTAGTCTGAATTCTTCGAGCAATTGAAAAAATATCTGTACAAAGTTTTTTTGCATCTTCCTGAGCAGTTGGGAATGAATCTAGAATAGGCTCGATTTCAATTAATAAATCTAGTGCTCTGAGTAGAAGCTCTCGGTCTTCTCTTTTTCGAAGTACATTGTTTTGATAAACCTGAGTCAGAACTCCTCCCATCAAAGCAAGAAGTGCACCCAAAACTATGAATAATATTTGTTCCATTTTTTCTTTTTATTTAAGGATTACATTTCTTACAATGATCTATTCTATATGCTTCAGTTTTCTCTGCTTCAATAAGGGCCTCATTTTTTGTTTTAAATGGACCCAACCATCTTCCGTTTCTTGTTGGGCCTTTGTAATGGATTCCTTGACCATTATTACAAAAACTACATTTTCCTTGATGTATAAGTGCTTTCCCTCCCCGTTCTACTGTCCAGTTGTGATAGACATAATATTGTTGCATTAACTTTCTTTTTCCATAAATTCTTTTGACTTAGATCCCACTTTTATTTGATCTCAGTTTAGCCTATTTCCACCTCATTTATAAACCACTAACTTTTTATAGTCGCTTTTTTCTCTACAAGGACAACTAGGAGCCTATAAGAATCCATGGTCCTCTATATTTTCTACACTTCGAATATAGGGATTTCCAACTCTTAACTAGCTTCGTTACGAAAGCATATAGAAAGCTCTTTAAAGATTTCATTCTCTCCTCCGAGGCCTCTTTATTCTGCTTATAATACAATTACCAAAGTCAATGTGCCTAGTCAAATGGAGCAGATCATCTCAAAACACATGCCCTGGACAAATCGACTTTGGAGGGCTCAGTCCTAGAGATACCTCCTCAGGTTAAGTATCTGTATCATTGTTACGCACTTCCTGCAAAGGAACTCCAACCAAGAAAGTTTCCTCGGGGAGTTGCTCAATTGCATCACGAAACTGATCTTTAAAGGTGCTCCAGTTGAAATCTCTCTCAAAATTACGGAAAACTTGGTTCATCCACTCCTTCTGCTTATTTGTTTGAGGTGACCAACGTAGAAACCTTGAGAAAGTCACATCGAGGGTGATCACGTAGTCATGTGCGTAATAAGATTCTGGTTCTCGTAGGTGCGCTTCAATCTTGTCTCCGAGGATGGAATGGCTTATACCACTATTGCCGAGTCGTAGTGCCTTAAAAGTAAATGTCATATGGGGATTTGTAATCGTGAAGACCGATTCGAGAATGGTTGTGCGAAGCCTTGCCTTGCTTCCTTTTGGAAATTTAATCTCATTAAACACAGGATCATTCACTAAGAATCCATTTCCTGAGTTCTGCAGAAAGTATGAGGTAGTGTCCTTGTCAGAATCCTTCTTTTGCTTGGCATGGCCGCCACCTCCACTGATGCCATCCATGTAATTATGCTCCATTTCCCAGTGAATATTATAATGATTTGCCATCCACTTAAGAAACGCAGCGGCGAGTAATTCGTCAAAGATATTATCATCCTTGACAAAGGACTGGGATTGAGGTTTATAGCCCCGAAACGCCCATATTTTGTCAAGGAGATTGTAGGCATGCCATTGCGGCAGATTCAAAGCTGTTGTCACTGGAAGGAGCTTCAGGAGTTCTCCGTTCTGATTCCTCAAGATGAGGAAGGATGTCTCTAAGTGCAATGTCTCAGGAGGCTTAGAAAAATCTATTATTAGGATGGCCATAGCAGCGAAAACAGCCGCTAAAATTTTGAGTATAATCGGGACAACAGTGTTGCTTCCACGATTCAGAAAAAGGATGTAGAATATACAGATAAGCGCCAGAATACAAAATGCTCCGATTATTATGATCATTGGTCCATATCTCATATTTGTCTATTCTAACTATTCAAATCCAGCATGCAAAATTGATCTCGCTCACACTTCATAGACGTTGCATATTATAGAGCTCCATCAAATACCCTGTAAAATTCCAGTGTTATTCTATTATTGTTCTTAATATAGTTCAAGCCGTTCTACTGGGGAAAGTCCAGATTATTACAAATAATCTGTAGCTTAAGAAATATGCTCATCTGTCCAAATCTCGCTGAACCGTCACATTGTTTCTGTTATATCTATTTATTCCAATATAGATATGTTATGGACACCATATGAATCCCAGATTTTACTTGTGTAATTTTAAAATTTAATAAAGAATAAAACGCACTGGACTCAAAAAAAATTGTCCTATGGAGAGTGTGGTTTTGACTCCCACTTCCGGTGCTCTGGTAACCTCCTTTTTCCCAGTGAAAATCCTGATTCAACTTTGTAATGGATTTGGGAAATCTTTACGGCATTGAAGATAATATTTTGGTGGGTTTTCATGTTTTTGAAAACTCGGGCCCAAGTAGAGAGGTTTTCGTGGTCCTCGGCTCAGTAACAACAGTTGACTGATAAGCACTCTCATTCTAATAACGCTTGGGATTGTTGTGTATTCTCACTTTTTGAAAAAAAAGTATTATTTGATTCGTCATATATAAGAGGAGTAATTATATACTTCGACAAGAATCTTAATTCGATATAGGATTTTATGATTTAAGCAAAAGGAGGGATTTTCTCATGAAAAATAACGAAAAAGAGGACAAGAATACCTTAGTCTTTTCCTATTTGGAATTGAGAAAAGTCATCGGGATTTTGGGATTCACATTTCCCTTCATCTTGTCTTTGGGAGCATATTTCATTTTTCGGACTGGGATGCAGACTTCTTTAAGTAGCTATTACCATACGGATATGCGAAATGTTTTTGTTGGAACTCTCTTTGTAATAGGTTTTTTCCTGCTTTCATATAAGGGGTATGAGCCCAACGATAACTGGGCAGGCAATCTCGGTTGTATATTTGCAATCGGTGTAGCTTTATTTCCAACCGATGCTGATCCTGTTGGTAATGGTGGGCTTAGCCTCACTGGCTATATTCACTTTCTCTTTGCTGCGCTTTTCTTTTTGACTTTGATCTATTTCTCTCGGTTCCTATTCATAAAAACAGATCCGGACAAGATGCCTACAAAGAATAAACGGAAAAGGAATAAAGTTTATAAGGTTTGTGGTTATATCATGAGTCTCTGTCTGGTACTGATGGCTATATTTAATTTTTTACCCAATTCAGCGCAGTCGATTTTTCGGCAACTTAATCCAATATATTGGTTGGAGACTTTTGCTATTCTAGCTTTTGGCTTTTCATGGACTATCAAGGGTGAAACATTACTACAAGATGATTGATGGAGCAGGGGGGATAGTATGGTCAGAGAAGCTAAAAATCAAAATGAAAACTTAGTTAAAATCTTAACAAACTTTTAACAAAACTTTAACAACTTCTTTACAACTTTCCTTCCTATTAGGCTTATCTTTTAATTAAAAGATATAAATTGGAGGAAAAAATGAACAAAAAGAAAAAACCACTTGATCCCATAGGACCCATAGTGGTGTCTCTCATGCGCAGGGCTTTCAACCTTAATTTCCCAAGTGGAGGATTCACAATAGAATTTCCTGCTCAACAAGCAGGTATAGAGTATCCTAATGTGTGTACTAATCTCTCTCAGGGTAATTTTAGTATCTTATTTCCAAATAATATTACTGTCACGATTCCATGCTCTGACAGGGAGATTGCTTTAAATGGTGAACCATTCCAATTGCCATCGTCGGAGAGCGGTCGTTTGGTTGTGCAATTTCCTAATGGAGGTACTATCTGCTTCCCAAGTGGAACGGGAACAAGTCTAGATGCAAGTATGGATCCGCTACCAGGAACAGGACGTTCTTTTGAAGTAGAGGGAAACGGCGCAACCGTAAAAGAAAATTAGAGGCGATAGGAGGCCAGTTTCCCAGCCTCGATTTTAATAAAAAGCGAATATTAAAGAAGCATGCATCCCTTTACATTAGACAAAAAAGGCTCTCTCTATGAGGAGAAAGTGAGAATTTACCCCTCATCCATTCGTCTATATAAATGCGAAGAGTGGAGTCTAGTTCACCCAATCTCCCGCTTCATTGAGACAGTTCTTAGAAGGATTCAT
>SDBS01004288.1_pt1 | contig 13963 bp, 10 predicted proteins | sample 2277091 | NCBI WGS metagenome assembly SDBS01 (sample SAMN10404972, study PRJNA504765) | marine sediment metagenome | isolation source: marine sediment core GS10_PC15, 163 cmbsf | place: Arctic Ocean: Southern Knipovich Ridge | collected 2010
GACAGATCCGCAACGCGTTCGCTCCGGTGCGGCCGCCCGGACATCATGCCGAGGCTGACCGGGCCATGGGATTCTGCCTGTTCAACAATGTGGCCGTGGCTGCCGAATACCTGCTGCGGCAGCGCGGCCTTAAAAAAGTCCTGATCGTGGACTGGGACATCCACCATGGCAACGGTACCCAGAATGCCTTCATCGCCCGGGACGATGTCCTGTATTTTTCCACCCATCAGTTCCCGCACTACCCCGGTACCGGGCACTGGATCGAGACCGGCATGGACAAGGGCGAGGGATTCACCCTCAACATACCCCTCGACAGAGGAAAAACAGACGAGGATTACCTGTACATCTTCCGGAACATCCTAGCCCCTGCAGCCCGGCAGTTCGATCCCGATGCCATCCTGGTCTCCGCGGGATTCGATGTGGCGGCCAGCGATCCTCTGGGAGGTATGGACATCACAGCCCTGGGATTCGCCGGCCTCACCCGAGAGCTTTTATCTCTGGCCCGGGATCTGTGTGGCGATCGCCTGTTGATCGCCCTTGAGGGCGGGTACGACCTCAAAGCCCTCACTCAGGGCAGCCGCGAGGTCCTGCTGCAGTTGAGCGGCACCGGCGCGGAGCCAGACATCCGGGCCGAGGCGTCTCCCCAGCTCGAACGGGAGCTCAAGCCTGTCCTGCAGCATCTTTCTCAATACTGGAACCTCTAGGGGACGTTCCCCAACGTCCCGCAGGACAGGCGTCACCAAATAAGGACATAATTCCTCAGCTTTTTCGGCTTCTCCTGAGGTAGCAATGATTGGCACGGCGATTGCATGGGTACAGGGTGGAGATCAAACGACAGGAGAGCAAAAATGAAAAAAATCGCGGGCTGTTTGATGTGCGTGCCCCTGATATTCTCCGTCGTCCACGCCGGCGAAGCGGATTATATCGATCAGACCTTTGCCAGGCTGAATTACCTAACCGGGGACACCTATGTCCAGAGGGCGACCGATCTGGGGTACGAGGCCGGTATCATAAACATGCCCATAGCACAGGGCGACCGCGTCGGTACCACCGATGGCAGGGCCGAGATCTATCTGGGCATCGGGACCTACCTCCGCCTGGACCTCCGGACAAAGCTGGATGTCCTCGACCTTCCCCGCAGGAGCAGCGGGATCACTCGGCTGCGTCTCTGGGACGGCAACATGTATCTCAGCATCAGGAAGCTGGAGGAAGAAAAACCCATTGAGATCCACACCTCGGATGTCTCCATATACATCTTGGACCGCGGCCTCTACCGCATCGATGTCCGGGAAAACCGCGAGACCGAGATCTTCGTTTTCCGCGGCATGGCGGAGACCGCCGGTGACGGCCGTTCGTCACTGCTCAAGAGCGGACAGCGGCTGGAAGTTGTGCAGGGTCATTTCACCTCGAACCCGACACTGTTCACGGTGGCTGCCATCGACAGCTTCGACCGCTGGAGCGGGTACCGGGAAGACCTCCTCCGGAGGAGGCTGGCCCGGTATTATCTGCCCGGAGAACTGGAGGACTTTGAATACGAGTTGGCCGAATACGGCCGCTGGGACTACGTGTCTCCCTACGGGTATGTCTGGGTCCCCAGGGGAATGAGTGCGGGCTGGCGGCCCTATCGTCACGGCCGCTGGGCGTGGTATCCATCCTGCGGCTGGACCTGGATCCCCTACCAGCCCTGGGGCTGGGTGACCAGTCATTACGGGCGCTGGCACTGGCGGCTGGGTCTCGGATGGTACTGGATCCCCACGACCCGCTGGGGCCCCGGCTGGGTGAGCTGGTACGTGGGCGTGGACTACTGCGGCTGGGCGCCTCTGACTTACTATGGCCGGCCGGCGGTGATCATCAACAACCACTTCTATGCCGACTATAGTGAGCCTTATTACCCGTCCAACTCCGCGGCCATGACCGTGGTGGCCAAGAGCCAGTTGTCCGCCCGGGACATCTCGCGTGTGGCCGTCAGCAAAGAGTCCCTTTCGTCCAAGGCATCCCGGATCCGCATGTCCAGCAGCGCTCCCCAACCCGAAAGTTCCGCCCAACGGATGAAGGTCCACAAGCTGGGAAAAGACAAGCTCCTGCTCCGCGTTCCAGACGTGGAGCCCGAAGCCCGTTCCGGGTCCCGGATAAAGAGCGGTTCGGCCAATAGGGCCGCATCCCGCGGCTCTGAGTCCAAGGCGACCATGCAGGTTACTCCCCGCAGGATCGAGACCAACGAAATCAAAGCAGCTCAGACCAAGAAAGCCTCGGTGAAGGAACCGGATCGTCGTGCCAGTTCCTCCTCGAAATCCGTAAGCTCTTCCTCGAAATCCAGTGCATCCTCTGCCAAGAAGGGCTCATCCTCCAGCAAAAACTCCAGCTCCAAGTCCACCAGTTCCAAGAAGAAAAAGAAACGCTGAAAAGGAACATTCCGTATTGCTGCGACAATAAGCAGAAAATTCATGAGCTGTAGGGTGAAAGTTGAATGAACAGCGGGATTGATTTAGGGGGCGAGATTGGTGTGGTGTCGAAGAGGAATTACATGAGCTGTAGTTGAACTACAGCGAATGGGTTCCGATGAAGACAACGCGCTGAGATCGGCCTATAAATCAATCCCGCTTTTGTTTGAGGATTTCGTAATAATCGTACGTCATAAGATGATCCTCATTCGAACAGAACCGGTTGGGCGCCGTACCCGGCATGAAGACCTCCGTGATGATGAACTGGGGCAGGCATACCAGCGTGGGCAAGAGGCCGGTCTTGCGGTCGATCTGGACGTACTCCAGGTTGGGCGGTCGCGGGAACTTTTCGATGACATACTCCTCGCCGTTCTCCTTGGCGATTCTGGCCTCTTCCTCGATCAGCTTGGTGAAAAATTCGTTGAATATGGGAAGGGCCGCCACCGCACCGGACTGCCGCTCCCCGATGGTCACCCGGCCCGCGCTGTGCCCGACCCATACGCCCATACACAGAGAGGGAGAAAATCCCATGAACCGGGCGTCCGCCCAGTCGTCCGTGGTGCCCGTTTTCCCTGCCAGTTCTTTGTATCGGGTCAGATGTCGTACCCCCTGTGAGGTCCCCCGCTGTATGACCCCCTGCATCAGCGAGGTCATGATGTAGGCCACCTGAGGAGAGATGACCTCCTCGGACTCGGCCATGTGCTCCTCGATGATGTTCCCGTCCCTGTCTTCGATCCGGGAGATGAAATACGGCGTGACCCGCACGCCGCTATTGGGGAACACGGTAAAGGCGGACACCAGCTCCAGCATCTTCACCTCGAACGCCCCGAGTGACAGCGAAAGATACGGATACACGGTCGAGGTTATGCCGAACTTACGGCAGTAATCCACGCCCAGATTGGGCGAGATGTCCCTCAGCATCTTGGCGGTGACGATGTTGCGGGATTCTTCGATTCCCTGACGAAGGGTGACGCGTCCCTTGTACTTATGGTCGTAGTTGGGAGGATCCCAGATCTCCCCCGACCACTTGTCCTCGAACTCCACGGGCTCATCCACGAACGGAGTGACCGTGGTCATGGCCCCGGTATCGATGGCGGCGGTGTAGAGGATAGGCTTGATGACAGATCCGGCCTGACGCATCGCCTGGGTGGCGTTGTTCCATTTGCTGCGCCGGAAGGAGTAGCCGCCCATCATGGCCTTTATCTGGCCGGTCTGGGGCTCGATCGCCAGGACCGCGACCTCCAACTTGGGCTCCTGGTCCAGCTCGGCCGTCAGGGTCAGCTTCTCCGGATCAAAACTCTTGATTTTCACGTGGATGACGTCACCCGGCTCGATCAGGGCGTTGAGATTCCGGGCCTTCGTCCATCCGATGCCCTGGTTCGTGATCTCTCCGGTATATTCCTTAACCTTGAACTTGGCATTGGAGCGGGTGACCTCGAGGACCACGGCCTCGATGATGAGCCCCTCTTCGAACCCGGGCCGCCGCCAGCTCGACATCCAGGTCTTCCGTGCCCGCTCGTCCCAGATCGGCTCCACCAGCTCCTCCAGGCTCTCGATCTCCAACTCAGATTCTAGGATGTTGGGCTTGTCGTCCCTCCACCCCTGCCGCTTGTCCAGAACGTGCAGCTGCCGGTGCGCCGCGTCTTCCACCCACTTCTGATAGGCGAGGTTTATGGTGGTGTGGACCCTGAGACCATCACTGTACAGGGCCTTCATGCCGTAGCTGTCATAGAGATATTTGCGGACTTCTTCCAGGAAATAGCCGGCAAAATCCGAATCGCCGCGGTGCAGGGGTAGGATGTTGAGCGGCTGGTAGCGGGCCTCATCCCCGACTTCCTTTGAGATGTAGCCCTCGGACACCATGCGGTTGATGACGTGGTTCCGCCGACCCAGCGCATCGTCATAGTTCCGGTAAGGAAAATAGCGGCTGGGGGCCCGGAATATCCCGGTGATCATGGAGGCCTCCGCCAGGTCCAGATCCGCCGCACTCTTGTCGAAATACAGCTGGGCCGCCGCCTCCACCCCATACACGCGTCCGTCTCCCAAGTCGAACTGGTTGCAGTACATGGTCAGGATTTCACCCTTGGAGTAGCGCTGCTCCAGCTGGATGGCCAGGATCATCTCCTTGAGCTTGCGCCGGATGGTCTGTTTGGGGTGCAGGTAGAGTCTTTTAACGAGCTGCTGGCTGATGGTGCTGCCGCCTTGCAGCTTGTGGGGCGTAAATATGAGCCGGACGTTCTCTTTGAGGGCCCGCAGCATGCCCAAGAAATCGATCCCGTGGTGGTTGTAGAAACGCGGGTCTTCGGTCGCGATAATGGCGTTTTTCAGGTTGTCGGGGATATCGGCCAGGGTGACCTTGATCCTCTTTTCCAGCGCGTACTCACCCACCACCGTGCCGTCGTCGGCATAGATATACGTGATGATCCCCGGCTCGAATTCGGCCAACTGGGCGATGTCGGGAAGGTTGGTCATGATGGCCCGGAAAACACCGACCGAGGTCCCCAGCCCGCAGGCCGCCACAAACAGGAGCACCAAAAAAGCGGTCTTGAAGAACTTTTTCCGGTCCTTGATGGGCAGGCGCAGCTTGGGCCATTTGGGCTTTTTAAGAGAAAGTTTCGGGACCCGTACGACCAGCTTTTTTTCCTCGGACATCAGATGTCAACTATAGCAAAATTCCCGGGGACGGTCTACTGAGACCGCGGGCCGCACGGGGAGCCTCAGTCTCCGGTGATAAAAATCTCGAGAAAATCCAGAGAGATCCGGCTTATGTCCTCCCCCACCTCTTCCATGGGTCTGAGCGCATCGAGGTGGAAGAATTCGTCACCCTGCAGGCCCTGGAAGATGTCCCGGACCTTGGCCAGATAGTCCTCCCGCTCGAACAGGAGGTCCCGCTGTTTGCGCCCCTCCGTGCGTTTCAATCCTTCGCCCGGGTCCACATCCAGGATGAAGACCAGGTCGGGGGGCACGGCAAAGCTCTCGTTCGTTTCCCGGATCAGATCCGGATCCAGGCCCTTGGCACCCTGATAGGCCATGGTCGAGAAATAATAGCGGTCCAGGATCACGACCCTGCGGGACGCCAGCGCGGGTTTCAGGTTCTTCTCGACATTCTCCCGCCGGTCATTCTGGAAGAGGTCCAGTTCCTCGTCCGGAGTCAGGGAATCGTTTTGTACGGCCTTTTCCCGGATGATCCTCCCCCAGCGGCTGTCCGAGGGTTCCCTGAAGTAGACGGCATCGAAGCCCTTCTCCACGAGGATCTCGAGCAGCCGCTCGGCCTGCGAGGTCTTACCCCCTCCATCGATGCCCTCGAAAACGATCAGGATGCCCTTTTCCAGTTCTATCACGACAGCCTCTTTTCAGGCCAGATTGTCTTCGCATCCAACGCTAATGTCAAGCCGCCCCTCTCCACGGCAACGCTACAGGGAAAAATGAGTTATACAAAGGTGGGTGAATTGAATTTTCACCACCAGTATGCTAATTTAGTGTTTTAAGGAGTGAGAGCAATATGAGAAAAACCTCGGTCATTATCGCACTGACAAGCTTTATAGCCGGCCTCATGCTGGCCGCCTTTGTGTTCATGAACTATCCCCAGACAGAAGATGTCCCTCAGGTATCCCAGGGCTTGCAGTCCGCCCCGGAGCTGTCCTCCCGCCTATATGCCGCGGATCTCCCTGCGGCCCAGGCAGTGAGGACCGACCTGAATTTTGCCGATATCGCCGCGCGCATCAGCCCGGCCGTGGTGTACATCGAAGCGGAGAAAGTCGAGAAGGTCCAGGTGCGCGGCTTCTTCGACTCACCGCTCGAGGATTTCTGGAGACGTTTCTTCGATGAGCCGGAAGACCGCGAACAGGAGCGCCACTCGAGGTCCTCGGGAGCGGGCTTTTTTATCAGCGACGACGGCTACTGCGTGACCAACAACCATGTGGTCGAACACTCCGTTGAAATCAGGGTGCTCTCCCTGGAAGGCAAGGAATACAAGGCGGAGATCATCGGGACGGATGCGGAGAGCGATCTGGCCCTGATCAAAGTCAAGGGCAAGGATTTCCCCCATGTCAACTTGGGGGACTCTGAAGCGCTCAAGGTCGGGGAGTGGGTGGTGGCCATCGGCAATCCCCTGGGTCTCAACCACACCGTTACCGCCGGTATCGTAAGCGCCAAGGGGCGGCTTTTCCCGGACCTGAATCTCCCCTACCAGGATTTCGTCCAGACCGATGCCGCCATCAACCGCGGCAACAGCGGCGGACCCCTGCTCAACATGGCGGGTGAGGTGATCGGGATCAACACACTGATCTTCGGGCCCACCGGGGGGAACATCGGCATCGGCTTCGCCATTTCCTCCGACCTGGCCAAGAAGGTCATCGCCCAGCTCATGGAAAACGGCCGCGTGATCCGCGGATGGCTGGGTGTCAGCGTTTATGCCATCACCGAAGACATCAAGGAGACCTTCGAGGTCAATGAGGCAAAGGGAGCCTGGATATACTCGGTAGAAGAAGGTTCGCCCGCAGACAAGGCCAAACTCCAGAAATACGACGTCATCACGGCCGTGGCCGGCGTGCCGGTCGAGGACTCCAATGACCTGACCTTCAGAATCGCCGAGATCAAACCCGGTACCAAGGCCGACATGACCGTCGTTCGGGATGGCAAGGAACGCACGGTCGAGGTCAAGATCGGCGAAAAGGGCGAGAGCAAGCCGGAAAAGCCCGAGGCCACCTCAGGAACGGAACTGGGGCTGGGTGTGACGGATATGACCCCGCGCATCGCCCGCCAGTACGGCTACAGCTCGACCGATGGGCTCGTCATCACGGAGATCAAACCCAACAGCGAAGCGGACCGGAAGGGCCTGAAGATGGGCGACCTGATCCTGGAAGCCGACCGGCAGAAGATGGAAACCGTGAAAGACCTGGAGAAGATCATCGACAAGAAAAAGCCCGGCCAGGTGGTCCTCTTGAGCGTCCGGAGAGAAGGAAGAGGGAGAGGGAGAACACAGGATTTCATCGTCACCCTCAGGATACCTGAATGAAATTCACCAAGATCCATTCTCTCGGAAACGATTTCCTGATCATCGACGAAGAAGATGCACCGGGACTTACGGAAAAGGAGGCCCTGGCCCGCCTCCTTTGTGAACGCCACACCGGAGTAGGCGCGGACGGGGTCCTCCTCATATCCATCAGGGACAAGGGCCAGGGACTGGTCAACTTCCGCATATTCAACGCCGACGGTACCGAGCCAGAGATCTCCGGGAACGGGCTCAGGTGCGCGGCCGCCTACCTCTACCACCAAAAAAAGATCGAATCGCCCCAGATCCTGTTCTCCACCACCGTGGGCGAACGGGAATGCGGGTTGATCGAGCAGAAGAACAACCTGTTCCAGATCAAGATCGACATGGGAACCCCCAAGTTCGGGTCACGGGACATCCCTTTCGACGACGGGGCCGAGCATGACCAGGTCATCGACTACCCCCTGTCCATCAGCCGCAAGACCTATCCCGCCACCTTGGTCTCACTGGGGAACCCGCACTGTGACATCTTCTTCGACCGGTTCCCGGCCCGCATCGAATGGCATCAGCTGGGATATGAGATCGAGTTCCATCCCTTCTTCCCCAACCGCATCAACATCGAATTCATCCGGGTGCTGAACCGGAAGGAGATCGAGGTCCTCTTCTGGGAGCGCGGCGTGGGAGAGACGCTGTCTTCCGGCAGCGGGTCCTGTGCCGCCGCCGTGGCCTCCATCCTCAAAAACCTGACGGACAAGAAGCTCACGGTGCGCACCAGCATGGGACAGCTCATGGTCGAATGGGACAGCGACAAGGTCTACCAGACCGGCCCCGCCGAGGTCGTGTTCCAGGGCGACTACTTCAGGCTCTGAAGTGTTGAAAGCCCTTGGGGACAAGGGGCTGTCGCGAGCCGTCGGCCTTGATTAGCACCATCCCCTCCCCCTCTGTGATGCTCCCGATCCGGATTATCTTGTGGCCCACCGGGATCCGGGTCAGGTTCTCAAGCACCTGAGGCGAAACGGTGAACAGGAGTTGGTAATCTTCCCCCCCGTGGAGGGCCATCTCTTCGGCGGCCGGGGAGGACTGGCGCAGCTGGGGGGAGATCGGAAGACCGGCCGCCTCTACCTCCGCTCCGACACCACTTTCCTCGCAGATGTGACCCAGGTCCACGGACAGGCCGTCACTGATATCGATCATGGCCGTGGGCACCTTGTGGCCCGCCAGCCGGCACCCCAGAGCCACTTGAGGGACAGGGTCATAGAAGGCCTTGAGGAAACGATCGCTGCCGGCGGCGGCGCCCCACATGATCCCCTGTTTGGCCAGCTCCAGGCCCTGAGCCGCTTCCCCCAGCAAACCCGAGACGAAGACCGCATCTCCCGGCCGCGCCCCGCTGCGCCGGATGACGTCCTTGCCTTCTCCGAGAAGCGTCAGGGAGATGATCAGGGACGGGGCTTCGGTGATATCGCCTCCCAGCAGGGTGATGTCGTGCTCTAAAGCGATCTCGGACAGGCTCCGGAAGAACCGCTCGAGCCAATCGTTTTCCGTGTCCGTGGGAATCCCCAGCCCGAACAGGGCGAAACGGGGCCTCGCTCCCATAGCCGCGAGGTCGCTCAGGTTCACACTCAGGCTCTTCCGGGCCAACAGATGGGGGGGATGGTCGGGCAGGAAATGGACGCCCTCCACCAGCATATCCTTGGTAACGACCAGGGGCATGTTTCCCGGGCGGAACACCGCGGCATCGTCTCCGATGCCCAGGATCACGCTGTCGTCGGACGGCTTAAACCGCTCCCTCAGGTCTGCGATGAGTTCTTTCTCGGACAATCCTCGGCGTTTCATCCGGTCTAGGTCTTTTTGGCTCCGGCCTTTCCTTCGGGGGGAGATGGAGGCAGCAGCGCGTGCTCGAACACATCGTTGATCTCCTCTACGAAGATGAACCGTATCTCGTTCTTCACCTTGGGCGGGATGTCGATCAGGTCCTTTTTGACCGCCGCCGGCAGGATCAGGGTCCGCACGCCGGCCCGCTGGGCGGCCAGGACTTTTGCCTTGATCCCCCCCACAGGCAGCACATGGCCGCGCAGGGTAATCTCTCCGGTCATGGCCACGTCGTGCCTGACCATGCGGTCGGTGCACACGGACACCAGGGCCGTGGCCATGGTCACACCGGCTGATGGCCCATCCTTGGGGATCGAGCCCTCGGGCACATGGATGTGGAAATCGCTCTCGGCGAAGATCCGGGTGTCTATGCCCAGCTCCCCGGCCCGGGACCGGGCATAGGTCAGCGCGGCCTGACCCGACTCCTTCATGACATCACCCAGCGAACCGGTCAGAGACAGCTGCCCCTTTCCCTTGACCCGGGCGGCTTCCACGAACAGGATCTCCCCGCCCGCTGGGGTCCAGGCCACGCCTGTGGCCACGCCCACCTGGTCGCGTTTGAGGAGCTGGTCCCGGAAGATCTTGTAGGGACCCAGGTACTTCTCGATGTTCTGGGAGGTGATGCGGGAGCGCGTGGTCTTGCCTTCCGCCACCTTGCGGGCCACCTTACGGCACACGGTGGCGATCTCGCGTTCCAGGTTTCGGACCCCGGCCTCGCGGGTGTACTGGGAAATGATCTTCTTGATCGCTCCTGGCGTAATGCTGATGAGCTCGTCGCTCAGGGCGTTTTCCCGGATCTGTTTGGGGAGCAGATGCCGCAGGGCGATCTGGAGCTTCTCCTCCTCGGTGTAGCCGGGAAGCTGGATGACCTCCATCCGGTCCCGGAAGGCCGGTTGGATGGGGTCCAGCAGGTTGGCGGTCGTGATGAACATCACCTTGGAGAGGTCATAGGGGACTCCCAGGTAGTGGTCCCGGAAGGAGAAGTTCTGTTCCGGGTCGAGCACCTCGAGCAGGGCCGAGGAGGGATCCCCCCGGAAATCGGCCCCGATCTTGTCCACCTCATCCATCATGAACACGGGGTTGTTGGATCCGCCGCGGCGGACACCCTGGATGATGCGGCCCGGCATGGCTCCCACATAGGTGCGGCGGTGGCCCCGAATCTCGGCTTCATCCCGCACGCCCCCGAGAGACATGCGGTAGAACTTGCGCCCCAGAGCCCGGGCGATGGAGCGCCCCAGCGAGGTCTTCCCCACTCCGGGAGGTCCCACAAAACAGAGGATGGGGCCCTTGATCTTTTTCGAAAGCTTGCGGACACCGAGGTATTCGATGATCCGCTCTTTAACCTTATCCAACCCGAAGTGGTCTTCATCCAGGATGGCCTTGGCTTTCCTGAGGTCCAGGTTGTCGACCGTGGTCTTGTTCCAGGGCAGGCCGAACATCACGTCCAGGTAGTTGCGAACCACCGCGGTCTCGGCCGACTCCGGATGCATCTGGGAGAGCCGGCTGATCTGTTTCTCCAGCTCTTCCCGGACCTCGGCCGCCACCTTCAGCTTCTTGAGCTTGTCCTGATAGCCCGTGACCTCCTCCTGGATCTCACTCCCCTCCCCCAGCTCTTTCTGGATGGCCTTGAGCTGCTGCCGGAGAAAATACTGCCTCTGCAGCTTGTCCATCTCGCCCTTGGCCTCGCTCGAGATCCGGCTCTGGATATCGAGCAGTTCCAGTTCCTTGGTCAGGTGTTCGTAGACCTTCTTGAGCCGTGAGTAAGTGTCTATGATCTCCAGGACCTCCTGGGCTTCCGCGACGTTGAGGTCCAGGTTGGCGGCGGATAGGTCGGCCAGCCGGCCGGCCTCTTCCACATTGGCGGCGATGATCATGACCTCGGGCGGGATGTTCTTGCCGAGGGCGGAGGCTTTGTCCAGTCCGTCGCGCACGTTGCGCAGCATGGCCTCCCCTTCAATGCTCTTTTCCTCTTCTTCGGGGTCGTTCAGAACCGTGACCTTGGCGGAATAGTACGGCTTTTCCTCGTCCAGCTCATCCACCCTCGCACGTGTGAGCCCCTGCGCGAGTATGCGCACACGGCCGTCGGGGAGCTTGAGCATGCGCATGACCAGCGCGACCGTTCCCACCGCGTACACATCCTGCCGCTTGGGCTCCTCGATCTCCAAGTCTTTCTGGGTCAGCAGGAGGACCATGCGGTGTGAGGACAGGGACGAGTCGATGGCGTTCTTCGACTTTTCCCGACCCACGAACAGGGGAACCACCATGTAGGGGAAGACGACGATGTCCCGGAGCATGAGGACGGGCAGCTCCTCGGGGATGTTGAGCTTGTGCTCGCGCTCTTCGGTGATGTCGTCCAACTTCGCCTCCGCTTCATTTTCCTTTTTTGCCATCTGCTCTCTCCAAACTTACTCCTCAGGCTTTCCGATCTCCAGTATCACTTCTTTCCTGCGGGAAACGCGGTATTTTTTCAAAACCAGGAGCAGGATCCCGTTTTCCAGGACCGCACGGGACTTCTCCGGGATGATGGCGCAGGGAAAGCTTACAAAGCGCCGGAACGGGCCGTACTCTCGCTCGAGCCTCACGTATGTGACTTTCTTACGAAACCGCGGCCGGCGTTTAGTCCCCTTGATCTCCACCCGGTTGTGGCTGAGGAGGATGGTGATGTCCTTCTCAGCCACTCCCGGAAGCTCCACCTCCACCAGCACCTCATTCTCCTTCTCCGATATATCGACCCATGGGACCCAGCTCTCATCCAACCCATAGACCTTGCTTCGGTCGGAGAACAGCTCCCCCACCATACGGTTGATCTCGGCCTCGATCTTGACTACCCGTGAGACCGGCTGGATTTTCTTTTTCACCGCCCTTTTATTTTTCTTTGAGGATCCTTTCGAGCTCCTCTTTGAATTCGACCACATCCTTGAAATCACGATAGACTGAGGCAAAACGCACGTAGGCGACCTTGTCCAGCTCGTGCAGGCGCTTCATGACAAGCTGTCCGATCTCCTCGGCCCGCATCTCCTTCTCGGTCTTTTCCTGGAGCATGCTTTCGATCTCCTCGACGATCTCCTCGAGGTCAGAGATCGGGATGGGCCGCTTCTCACAGGCTTTGAGCAGCCCCCTCAGCAGCTTCTGATCGTCGAAGCGCTGGCGCTGGCCGTCCTTCTTCACCACCATGTAGGGTATTTCCTCGATCTTCTCATAAGTGGTGAAGCGTTTGGCGCAGGCCAGGCACTCCCGGCGGCGGCGGATGGTGAACCCGTTCTTGCTCTGCCGGGAGTCGATCACCTTGCTTTCCGCGTGGTCACAGTATGGGCATTTCATGGGTTTGATTCCTCTCCGATCTTCTTGATTTGGAAGAGCGATATCCCCTCTTTCCACAATATAGCATAACCGATGAGGCAAGTTATTACGACCGTGAGGGCGTGCACGACCATGGTCATGGCCACGGCCAGATTGGCTTCGATGTTGAAGAACGAGGTCATCCCCAGCTTGCTGAAGCTGTGGAATCCCCCCACCATGCCCGGGGTGGGGATGGAGGCGCCCACACCCACCAGAAAGGTGAAGGGAAGCATGAAGACAAAGGGAATGTGCACGTCATAGGCGAGAAAAAAAACCCAGTAGAAAAAGATGATGCCGAGCCACACCACCAGGGACCAGAGAAAATAGACCAGGAGGGTACGGGGGGATTTGAAAAAACTCATCCCCTGGATGAATTCCTGCACCACGGAGACGATCTTCTCACGCATGCGTTGGGGAAGAGGCCGCAGGAAAAAACCCAGGATGCGCAGCGTCTGGGATTCGAAGAAATAGAGGGCCAGGGTGATCAGCAGCAGTCCCGAGGCCACGGACACCCCGACTATTCCCCAGAGGGTGAGCTGGGCGTTCATCTTCTCATCGATCGGGAAGATGGAAGCGTAGAGCGGCTTTGCCAGCATGAAGACACCGAGGAGGAGGCACATGGTGAGTATGTCGAAGATCCGCTCCACCAGCACCGTGCCGATTGTGAAGGCCTTGGATATCTTCTCCTTCTGCGCCAGATACAAGGGCCTGACAACCTCACCGATACGCCCGGGAAAGGTGAGGCTGACCGTGAAACCGATGGCTGTGGCCGCAAAGCGGTTGTAGAACGAGATGTTCTCTTTTTCGTGCCTCAGCAGGTACTTCCAGCGGATGGAGCGCGTCACCAGATGGGAGGGCACCAGGAGGACCGCGAGGATAAAAATTGGGAGGTTCACATCGGTAAGCGATTCCCAGACTTTGTCCCACTCCACACTCTGGAAGAAAAAGTAGAGCAGCGCCAGGGTCAAAACCAGGATCAACAGCACCTTCCACCAGTTCTTAGCCATAGCAGGCATGAATACTATCACCAAGCCCCAAACCTGTCAACGAATGTGCCAGGCTGTCATTGCCCAAGCTGTCATTGCGAGGAACGTAGTGACGAAGCAATCTCCCGAAGGCTTGATAATTTCACTGATATTTACTATCATACCTCCACCTGCTGGGAAGTCGTCCAATGGCAGGACACATGACTCTGGATCATGGTATCGGGGTTCGAATCCCTGCTTCCCAGCCACACCTCCCCCTGAGTCCCGATCAGAGGCGGAATCTGTCTAAGAATTAGACACCGCGTCCGCTACTGTACACTTCCTGTATCACTTTT
>SDBS01004290.1_pt1 | contig 13959 bp, 13 predicted proteins | sample 2277091 | NCBI WGS metagenome assembly SDBS01 (sample SAMN10404972, study PRJNA504765) | marine sediment metagenome | isolation source: marine sediment core GS10_PC15, 163 cmbsf | place: Arctic Ocean: Southern Knipovich Ridge | collected 2010
TGGGAGATCCAATGTTGGCAAATCCAGTCTTTTAAATGCACTACTTGATAGAGAAAGAGCCATTGTGAGCTGCATTCCGGGAACCACCCGGGATACTATAGAAGAGATTGTAAATATGAAGGGCTTTCCCCTGTGTATTATTGATACGGCCGGTCTGGGGAAGCTAAGGAACGTGTTGGATCGAGAGGGAATCAAGCGCACGCACTCTAGCATGAATCAGGCCGATATCATTTTTCTAATGGTGGACGGATCCCTTCCCTTAGCTGAGGAAGATGAGCGCATCTTCCAGAAAACTAAAGGGAAAAACAGACTGATTCTGGTCAATAAGATTGATCTTCCCCAGAGAATTGACAGAGAAAAGATGAAGACGCTTCTACCCAAAGATGTGATCATAGAAATTTCCGCTACCAGAGGGACAAATCTGGAAAAGCTTAAACAAGTTACATCAGAACTTATCTTGAGAGAAATCGTTCCCTCCCCTTCCTCTCCTCTTCTCATCAACGTAAGGCAAAAGAGTGTCCTCGAGCAAGTAAAGAAAAGTCTCCTCAGAGCTGTTGAGGCTACCCGGGAAGGAATGCCGGAAGAGATGCTTGTCGTTGATCTCAAAGAGGGACTGAACAGTCTAGGAGACATTACGGGGGAGACAACAGGAGAGGATATTCTGGATCACATCTTCTCGAATTTCTGCATCGGGAAGTAACGTAAAAGACCTGGCGGCTCTAGCCAATCTCTTCAAGAAGGTGTATACTTTAGTTCCTGAGGTTTTTAAGAAGCGCAGACCACCTGCTCCCGAAGCCATCATTTCGTTGACTCTAACTTAACAAGTGGTACAACTAATGGAGGCAGGTCACTCTTCAAGAAAGGACTCTATTTTTAACTGTTCCGACTCCGGGTATCTTTTGGTCCCATCTCTACTTAGCTTCAAAGATTTAAATCTTGCCCCTTTTCGCTGACAAATTTTCCTAAAGTCCCTGTACTGCTTTTCAAATCTTCTATTGAGCACCACCATCAGTTCTCTAGGATCCAATCTACAGACTGCTTCACCTTTAATATACATCCTCTTTTCTACATCAGGATCGAGAGGACAAAGAGGAGCGTTGCATCTCTCGAAACGCACACATCTTTTTATTGAATTATAGCAATTAATCTCTGTTATTTTATCCCCTTTGACTTTGGTTGTTTCGTTTAAGAGTAGAGAATACAAATAGTCTCCTTACTTCTATCCGGGAGTTCCAAAATGTGCTGCGTCCTGCGCATCTTGACAAATCCCTTCTACTTGGCAGCACTCTAGCATTGATTTGATGTCAAGTCAAGTTGACAGTGTTAAAGAAGGGGAGCTTGAACAACTAAGTTTTGACTAAACTATAATCTTGAAGAAGGGTACTTAGTTCACTGGTGAGGGAAAAGTTGCGAATATCGTCCCCCTCGGAGAGGTGTCTTCACATATAGGAATTCAATGGTATACTAGGTGAGAGCGTAACAATAAGACAAAATAGAAAGAGGGAAGCTTGATTACAGGGACTTTCAAAGCGGAGAATCTAAGTCCGTAGGTTCTGGGTGAGGGCCCTCACCTTTGTTGATTGAGGAGAATGTAGAGCTTAGGAAGCTGGAGGGAAAGATCACCCAATTCAGGAAAGAGATAGAAGGCAAGGAGATAGAAGGCAAGGAAAAGGACATTCAGAAATTGAGAAAGAAGTGACAGGGTAGGATCAATCCACGGAGACCCAGGAGGTGAATATGAGCAAACTCGGCTGGATCGGCCTTATAGGATTCTTGGGCTTTCTCGGCATGGTGCTGAGCGATCCTCGGTGGTTCGCACTGTATGGATTCTTCGGATTCTATGCATTTTTTACTCTGACGAAGAAGTGAGAGCGTTTCTCCGACTCACCCCAAAAAAAGGAGAGGTTCGTCAAGGGCTATGCGTGGGACGGAATCTATGCCACTATCCCCAACAGGAAAGTCTGCTCCGAGGTACTGAAGAACTACAGTAAGTACAAGAAGAGGAGACTGGAGCTCCTAGTGGGAGTTGACTATGATAGCAACCTCGAAAAGGTTCAGGCAACTATCGCCAAGGCTCTGGCCAGGGAGGACCTTCCCATACTGAAAGATCCAGAACCGGTCATTGCGCCAGAGATGCCCGATACATCCTCCATTAACTTCAAGGTATCTTTTTGGTTCAGCACAGATGCTGGGGTATTCTAGATTACCATGAGGAGAAAACTCATGCAAGCAATACTCGAAGAGTTTAGGAAGTGGAAGATCTTCATTCCATTCCCTCAGGTGACTCTGTCCTCTCGAGAAGCGGGTATGGGGACCCCTGACCGATAGCTTCTCCAACAAGTCAGTGATGGAGATGAGCGACATTCTTCTTGTTTTCAGCCTCATTGCCTGGCCCTTTACCACTCTTCCTGAGGCCTACTTCCTCACTCTTCCGCTTCTTACTCTCGTCCATATCCTATCCCGCGTGACCCTGGCAGGAGATTCTCTCGCTTAATTTAACATTGCCTTTAAACTAGTTCCCCGGGGTAATACAACGAACTACCTCGCCCTGAGGGGGGCCTTGGTTTCGGTAGAAATGGGAGTTGGCTTTATTCTAGGGGGACTTGTGGCTGATGTACTAGGTTCCATGAAACTTTCACTCACCTTCCGATGGTTCGGTTCTGAGGAAGGGCGGACAGCTTACCTTCCAATCTATCGCCGTCGCAGGAGAAAGTAAGGAAAAGAGTGCGTCCGGAACGACACCTAGAGAGTGACGTATTCTTGGAAATATAAATCACAACAAGGAGGTCAGACTCATGGGTGGAATTATCATCATAATCACCGTAGTATTCATTGTCGTAATGATAAGAAATATCGCTGCTGTGGCTCTTCAGCTCACTGGCCTGGATAAGCCGACGGCAAACTTTCAGGCCCTTTCTGCTCTGACCGGAACCGGCTTTACCACCAAAGAGGCGGAGCTGGTGCTCAATCAACCGATGAGGCGCCGCATAATCTCTCTCCTTATGATAATCGGAAATGCTGGAATGGTTGCTGTCATTGCTGGACTTGCCTCCTCGCTTCTTACTGTAACTTCTGCCTGGGCATCAGGCCGGTTCGTTGTTCTGGCGATCGCTCTTTACGTGATATTTAGAGTAGCTACCCACACGAGACTCGCACGCTTCCTCTCCAAGAAGATAGAGACACAACTTCGCGAAAGGTGGAAGCTCCAGAAAGCAGCCATAGGCCGAATGCTGGACCTTGGAGAGGACTTCGGTATTGCGGAGATCACCCTGCACGAAGGATCGGCATCCGTGGGAAAAACCTTGGCTACGTTGGACTTACGCAAGAGGAAGATTCTCGTTCTCGCGATCGAAAGGGATGAAGAAAAGATTCTAGTGGCCAGGGGAAATCATAAGATACGTGCAGGAGATAATCTCATCTGCTATGGAAGCTTCAAAAAAATGGAGGAGATCACTTAGGCGAGGTTTCCTTCTGCACCCGTGGAGATTGCTTCTGGTTAGGAAATGGACAAGATCAAAAGAAATCAGATAAGACCATCCTCACCCAGCGCCCGCGAAAGACATGGGCCATCGCAGTGCTATCAGTATCAGCATTTTAGCCTTTTCTGCTGTAGATGGGAATGGCAAGGCTAACCTGACCCCCAAAAACTGGTCCAGGTATAATGTTAGAGTAAGGATCGAAGAAGGGGGGTGAATGGTAAGAAGAAGCTACAGACCTGGTGAGATCATCAACAAGTTGAGGGAAGCTGAAGTTCTCCTTGAGTCAGGGGTCTACGGTCGGTGAAGCCACGAGGAAGATAGGGGTAATCGAACAGACCTACTACCGCTGACGTATGGAATACGGTGGGATGAGGATTGATGAGGTCAAGCGACTCAAAGAGTTTGAAAAGGAGAATTCGCGGCTCAAGAAACTCGTGGCAGATCTTTCGTGAGGACATTGCGATCCTTGAGGGAGACAGGTGAGGGGAAACTCCTCGAGGCTGCCTGTGCCTGCGATGCAAGCTCAGATCAGCTTCAGTGCCTAGTGAGACTTTTTTCTCAATAATCCTCAATTAATCGATCACGAACTCGGCGCGGTAAGATGCTTAAAAAATTTTCTGTGGCTACAAGCCGAGCCGTCTTTGGAGATAGTGCATCGAGAAAAACATAATATTTACTGATGGCTTCATCATAGTCTTCAAAATGTCCGACCTTATCTGTACCCAGCATAAACCTATCAGGAAATTCCTCTACTATGGCCACCCATTCCTCTTTGGGAATCCCGTTGGGGGCTACATCCATGGGATACACCACCCATGAAAGATCGATCCAGAGATTAGGATAAGTTTTGAGCATGCGCCGGAGCTCTTGTAGGAGGGTAGGTACCACAATGCGGCGACTGATTCCCACATGAGCCCAGTTAAAGCGGGTCCTGGGATGATTCTTCACGGCTTCTTCCATTTCATCGAGATAAAGAGGTTCTTGAATCCACACTGAGCTAATGTCACTGTGCACCCAAACCGGAAGATCATGTTCGGCAGCGAAAATGTAAACAGGATCTAAGGCGATATGATTCGCACGAGCCTGCTCTCCGTAGGTTAGTGCCGTTAGGTCGTCATGCCGGGTAAGAACTTCTCCTATTCCCTCCCAAAAATCGGGATACCATTCGAACATTCGCCTCACGTGATCGATAGCATTTTTATCCGTAGGGTTAAAGCCACAGATAAAGGGATGAAACCTTCTCTGATCTTTTTCAGACAGACTCTTTACCGCTCGGGCTACCAGAACATCGACGGCACTGTACCAATACGTTCGTGAATCATCGGCGAGATAGTAAAGAGGCTTGCGGGGATCGATGGCATCCCATTTCTTGACCACGGGTAAGCCATTAAGCATCATATGTTCGACACCAGCGTGATCCATCGCTTTGAGAAGCAACTCAATCCCATCAGTATTTTGGAGAAAGTCTACATAATGTAAATGAGCGTCATTGATACGATATTGTATCGAAGCTTTTTGATCCGAGGTAACTGGATCATTGTTTTTCGCTCCTCCCATGCCAAATATATTTAGAATCACTACTAAAATCAGTGTCGTAACTATCGACATTGTTATCTTGCATATCTTATTCATATTTAACCTCCGTTTGTTTTAAGAAATTTAACATATAGCATGCGGATTCTGCATAGCATAAATCTGCTCTGTTTAATTTTAGTAGTTTATTAATAAGCTTATTTGTTTAAGTAATATTCTATTATGTCAAAGAAGTCAAACAAAAAATAGATAATAGTTTTCAGCATATTATATGTTGTGAGCGTTAGTTTATGTCCTATAACTAACGGGCCTATTGCCAGCTGGTTCTCTTTCAAATTGAACAAATGTAAGCACAATATTCTTTAAAAGTTCGGAGCCTGTGTCTCCTTTCCTATGACCATCAAGGTTCTAGGCCAAGCCGAACCATTTAGACTCTTGCCACTGTACCCTAAAAATGGTACGCTACCCAAGACCACGATAAGTAAGGGCTGTTAAATGTCAGAAAAATGACCGGACAGAAAAAGGATTATTTTTTATTCGATCATAGGAGCCCCGCTTACATCATTCTCAATACAGATATTCCGGGTGAGGTGAGGAGGATTACCGACGAACAACACACATGGCTGGAGACTGAGCTGGAAAAGAAAAAGAATTCCCGGGGTATCTTCATCTTTATGTACCGCCCGCTCTTCTCTTTCCTCATCCCCAATGCCCACAAAAGAGGCGATTTACCCGAACCGATGTATAATTTCGTCGGGAGGCGGTCGGCACTACACTAAAAGCCGGTCGTGAGACCGAAAAAGCCACGGAAAGGAGCGAAACATGAAGAGTTCTGAAGAGGAAAGACGCTATGAGGCCCTGAGTCCTTTTGAACTTAAAAACAAACTGATCACAATGGCCGAGACAAATCACGAGAGGATGATGCTGAATGCCGGGCGTGGGAACCCTAACTGGATAACAATGACACCGCGGCAGGGGTTCTTTCAGCTGGGACTTTTCGCAGTTGAAGAGTCGCAGAGAAAGTCTCATCGTCTCCGTCTCGGAAGCACGCCTGAAAAAAAAGATATAGCAGGGAGATTCGAGAAGTTCGCCGAAAAGCATTCAGACGCCCCCGGTGTCGAGTTTCTGCGTGAAGCCTTTGCTTATGTGCACGACGAGGTTAAAATCGATCCTGATGAATTTGTCCGTGAAATGGTAGATGGCATACTCGCTGATCATTATCCGGTACCCGACCGGATGCTTATCTGCAGTGAGAAGATAGTTCATAAATACCTCGAGCAGGAAATGTGCGGCGGAGACCCATCTCCTGGAAAGTTTGATCTTTTCGCAACCGAAGGCGGAACCGCTGCGATGGATTACATCTTCACCAGCCTTATGGAGAACAAGCTCCTCCACAAAGGAGACAAGATCGCGCTGGGAACCCCCATCTTCACGCCTTATCTCGAGATCCCACATTTAAATGACTACGAGTTCGTCGAGCTTGAGATACACCAGAATGAGAATTCGAACTGGCAATATCCCGATTCGGAAATCGAGAAGCTAGCCGACCCTAAAGTGAAAGCTTTCTTCCTTGTCAATCCTTCCAATCCTACCTCGGTCAGTATAAAAGAGAGTACCCTCAAGAAAATAGGTGAATTAGTGCGGACCAAAAGAAAAGATCTCATAATTATTACCGATGACGTCTATGCAACTTTTGTGAACAGCTTTAGATCTCTCGCAGCTGTTGCCCCGCTGAACACAATCCTTGTCTATTCTTATTCGAAATACTTCGGCGCAACCGGCTGGCGCTTGGGTGTCATTGCGATTCACGAGGACAATATTTTAGACAAGATGATCGCCGCTCTGCCCCAGAAAGAAAGAAAAGCGCTGTATGAGCGCTACAGCACGGTGGCACTCAATCCGGACAAAATGAAACTCATAGACAGGATGGTTGCCGACAGCCGCTCGGTGGCACTTCATCATACTGCTGGCCTTTCGACACCACAGCAGGTCGTTATGGTTCTTTTTTCACTCTACTGCCTTATCGATAAAAAAGGAGAGTACAAAAAAGAAACGCAGTCTATAGTAACGAACAGATTCAAGAGGCTGTACACGGCTCTGGGGACCTCGCATCCGGAAAACCAATACGGTACGCGCTATTACGCAACCATTGACATTATTACGCTCGCCAGAACCAGATACGGCCAGGAATTTGCCGCTCATCTGGCCAAAAACTACGAGCCGATAGACTTTGTGTGGCGTCTGGCAGACCAAAAATCTATCGTTTTGATGGATGGAGGTGGATTCGACGCCCCGAGTATGTCAGTGCGTGTTTCGCTCGCCAATCTTCCGGACAGCGCTTACGAAGCTATCGGTAAGGGTATAAGTGATCTCTTGGCGGATTATTATAACAGTTGGAAGTCGTCCAAAAGCTGATGCGGATGGTTAGCGTGAGACTATCCAGGAGAGTAAGTTATGATACATGATATCGTTGAGATATGCCGCAGTTATCCGCAGATCGTGGTATTTCTCGCCATCGCGATAGGTTATTTTATCGGCAAAATAAAGTTCCACAGTTTCAATATCGGTTCAACCACAGGTGTCCTTATTATCGCGCTTGTACTCGGCCAGATGAATATCAAAGTACCGTCGCTGTTAAAGACGGTCAGTTTTGCCTTATTTATATTCTGCATGGGTTACAAGGTGGGCCCACAGTTTTTTGGCGCGCTTAAAAAGGAGGGTCTTAACTATATCTGGTTATCTCTTTTGGTCGCTCTGTCGGGACTAGTGATCGCCATTCTATTGGGGAAAGTGTTTGGTTTTGATAAAGGCATCACGGCAGGGCTACTGGCCGGATCGATGACACAATCCTCGGTGATAGGTACTGCTGAAGGCGCCATAAAACACTTGTCCATTTCGGCGGCTGAACAAACTGCACTCGAGGGTAATGTTGCCGTAGCTTACGCCATAACTTACGTATTTGGGACAGCGGGACTAATCTTCTTTTTTAAAATGCTCCCCCGGCTGATGAAAATAGATCTCAGGAACGAGGCCAAAAAACTGGAAAAGGAGATGTCCGGGGATTCTGGGGAAATTGACAAAAGACCAGAGCTCTTCTCATGGTACAAGCAACTTAATCTTCGTGCCTATCGCGTTACCAATGAAAAGATTTTGGGGAAAACAGTGAGCGAACTAGAGGCGCTGTTCCCGGGGAAGGTGGCTGTTGAGAAGCTGAAACGTGCTGATCGGGTTATCGATCCCACACCGGGCACGATGATCCAGTCGGGCGATGTAGTGGCAATGGTCGGAGACCGTAGAGAGTTCCTTAAGACAGGTGTGGAGATTGGTCCCGAGGTTGATGACAGAGGCGTAGTGGGCCTCATCGGTGAGATTCTGAGTATCTGCGTCCTCAATCCAAAAGCGGTGGAGAAAACCCTTGGTGAGATCAGCACCGAGCACGGCCATGGTTGTTTTTTGAGAAAAATAACACGCCAGGGTCATGAACTGCCCCTCACGAAAAATACTGTTGTTCATAAATGCGATGTTTTAGAGGTAGCCGGCGCGCAAAAAGATGTGGAGAAGCTTGTCAAATACCTGGGGTACCCCGAACGCCCAACAGTAATGACAGATCTGGTAATAGTGGGGCTGGGTTGTGTCCTGGGCACTTTGCTAGGTTTGATAATGGTACCGGTTATGGGAATACCGTTAACGCTAGGAGTCGGCGGAGGAGTTCTCGTATCCGGGCTGGTGTTCGGCTGGCTGAGGAGTCTCCATCCCACTTTTGGACAGATTCCTAGTGGAGCGCAATGGGTTTTCACCGACCTGGGACTGAATCTCTTTATCGCCTGCGTTGGTTTGACCGCGGGCCCACGAGCTATCCATGCTCTGCAAACGACTGGAGCATCTCTATTTTTAGCCGGGGTCATTTTAACTCTCACGCCCCATATTATTGGCCTGATCTTCGGTAGGTTAGTGCTCAAAATGAATCCCGTTTTGCTCTTTGGCGCTTTGACCGGAGCGGGAACCAACACGGCTACCCTCAATGCGCTAAAAGAAGAAGCAGATAGCCCTATGCCGGTGCTGGGATATACAGTGCCCTTTGCATTCGGCAATGTCCTCCTTACCATTTGGGGAACTGTATTGGTGAATGTGATGTAGAATAACGGTAGTGACTCCGGTTCCTCGATCTGTGAATAAAACCCAGAAATATGTCACAGGAGATAGACAGGATTGGGGCGGAATGTTAAGACATGGTAGATACAGCAAACGTCTTTTCTCATCTTTACATAATTTGGTCTGAGAGGACAGATGAGAAGCTTGTGAAAGACATAAGTCTCGGTGGATTGGACATATTGCATTCCGCAAACATGTAACTGCCTTTCTCAGCTGTTGTCAACTTCGTCCAGTCCAGGAAGCCAAACTATGAAGGGGCTTCACTGGAACGTATTTTCCTCTTATTTAAGACCTCCTTCTTTCTGATAAACTGTGCCTTGACAATCGGCTATTAATTTGCCCAAGGAATTTTTTACCTTTATTCGGTAAACACTAATCTTTTTCCCCAAATGTATCTGGCGTGCCTCTGCCGTGAGCTCATCTCCTACGGCGGGAGGAGAAAGGTAATTGATGCCCATCTGCAGAGCCAGAGCAAGGGAGTCGAAAGAGTTTGAGGCAGCTGCAAAGGCCTGATCAGCCAGAGAGAATATAAGACCTCCATGAACATAGCCGGAAAAATTCTGAAATTCCTCCCTTACTTTCACGCAGGCTTTAGCATATCTCGACTCGACTTTATCTATCCTTATTCCTAAAAGATGACCAAAGGGATCTTTTTCAATCCTGTTTCTAAAATCTTCCCTACCAGAAAGTTTTTCTCTATTCACGCTCTCCTCCGTTATTATTCATGTTTTCAGGCATTAAGTGCAACACAGAAACGGTGAAGACGAGATAAACCTTCTTTCTAGTTCCGATGGTGGTAGATGTAGCAATGGGAAGTCTGGATAGATTTATTCAAATAGCTTCACTTCTCTCCTCAAGCACATTTTTCAAATAATCCGCATCCCCTCCTCCTCGTGGCCAGAAATTGTAAAGGTCCAGATACAGCTGCAGATTGGAGACAACTCTGCATGCGGCAATCTCACGAACATTATGAAATATTGAACATAAAAGTCAATGAAAGGGTGAATCTATTTTGAAATTTTGGAAGCAAAGAACCATTTGGTATGTTAATTATCATCAACATTGTCCAGTCTAGGGGGCCGGAAGGGACTCGAACCAAACTATTGTTATCCAGGAGGTTCACAACACAGATTTTGATTATAGGAGAGAATGATAAAAGAGGTAGGATATATGATATATCTGCTTCAAAGAATGAAATTAAAGAGTTCCAGGAACAGTCATTGGCTCACCTGGTTATAAATCTGTCGGATCAAAAAGGTCATCAGAAAGGCCTGTGTTCACTTGCACTTCCGTTGTCTCTATTTCAAAAGATCCCATTCCTCCCATGAATTCCTGCATCATCTCCATTTCCCTTCTCTCTTCTTCACTTGAACCAGGCATATCCATTTCCACACTAGTATTGATAACCAGTTTGTGGGGAACTAGCATAGTGCTGTGTTTCTGATAATCTTTTGAATCTGTGGTTATTCTCATAGTAGTAATGACTTCCCTTCCTTCCTCAATTGACTTTGTTTTAATTGTCGTTAGCCAACGTAAGACCATCCAGGTCTTGTCGCTAACCCACAATTTTCCCGATGCCTCGACGTCCTGCGCATCTTCCTCCCCTGTTGGAGGCCGAGTTGGCTGTTCACCTATAACCTTAAAGGGATCATCAATCTTTAAAACATGTGTTTTCTCCCCCTCAATTTCCTCCTCACCTAGATAATGAGCTTGGGAAGGATCTATGTTTCTCCATATTTGTCCAGGATCGCGCTGTACCTCTTCTTTCTCTACATTTCCCGATACAGGATTTACCGACCAATTGTATTCTCCATCATATATAGCTACTACCGACATTCCCAATACTTTTGTTTCCGTGCGAGTCTTATAGATAACCCTTCCCTTAACTTTTGCTCTCTTCTGGTATATTGTTGTTTCTCCCATGAAGCCGGTCATCATTCCTCCTACACTCTCTTGAACCATAGTAAGGTCCTCGATTCCCTTCATCTGTTCTTCATGGGTTCGTTCCATATTGTTGAGAAGGTTCTCAACCGTTATTTTCCCAAAACATACGCCGGCAGAAAGCACCACCAACCCCACAATTATTGCCCCTATCATTACCCTTTTTGCTACTTTTAGCATTTTATCCTCCTTTTGTTTCTTACCTTGTTGAACACTCTCATATCCTACTTTTCCATACTTAGGAAGTCTTTCATAGTTCTTCAGGAAATTCTAAACCCTCACCACTCATCCTCCATCAAGCAGACCCCTTTCTTCCCAGAGAAACCAGTCTCCCGAATCTTCAAGATAAGAGTGGGTGTTTTGCAGCAACTGATAATGCTCTCTTTCTTCCGCAATCAACCTTGTGAAAAAAGCCTTTTGATGAATGTCCTGGGTCTTTTCTAGAGCGTCCTGGTAAAACTCAATGCTTTTCGATTCCATATCCATACCAATTTTTAATGCCTTTAGTTCGTCAGGATTTGCTGCAATCCCTTCCCTAATCTCATTTTTGACTTCCCGAAAGACGGTTTTGATTTTCTCTCGGGGTGTTTTTTCCTTGAAGAATCGGTTAAAATCTGACAATTTAAGGTCGGCCAGGATATCCTTTAGCACAGTTAAGTGTCTTTTTTCATCCTCGGCAAAGGATAAGAACATCTTGCTGCCAAAAGGATGAGAGGTGTCCTTGGCTGCTTCTTGGTAAAAATCTATACCATCTTTTTCCATCTTAATGGCCATCCCAATTATCTTAGAAAGATTGTCCATTTTGACCTCCTGGAATAGCTATAGTTTCTCAAACATATCTTTTTCTACTCCACACTCAGGACACACCCAATCAGGAGGCAGTTTCTCAAACGAAGTCCCTGGCTCTACTTTATTCTCTGGATCGCCCTTTTCAGGATCGTAAATATAACTGCAAACCGTGCATCGCCATTTTTCCATTCCGATCCTCCTTCCAGAGCACGAATTTATAAAGACTGTTCTTATTTTAGCCGAAAACCTGAGGACGTCAAGAAAAGTGTGCAGTATCATCTTGACCACGACTAGCCGACTTCGGGGAAAGAATCTCCTTCTTTTCGCAAGAGAATGGGTAGCTTGACAAAGTTGTCTCGATTGAGTAAACTGGAAAACAATTTGAAAATTAGGTTAGATATAGGATAAGCAGATCCAGGGAACTGGGTGAAAATCCCAGGCAGTAGCGCTGCTGTAATGGGAAACGAAACCTCATAAACCACTGGAGCATGAAGTTCCGGGAAGGGAGGGAGTAGGATGTCCCTGAGCCAGAAGACCTATCTGCTTGTCTGATCATTCTTCTTTTGCGCATCACAAAGGAAGTGGTTTTTTTATGAAGGTTGAATCAGGAGGAAAATCTTTTCCAAAAAATGGCTAAACTTATCTTTATTACCGGAGGAGCTAGGAGTGGGAAAAGCCGATTCGCGGTAAATTTAGCGAAAAAGCTGGCCGGCAAAGTGAGCTTTGTAGCTACAGCGGTCCCAGGGGATGAGGAAATGAGGGAGCGCATCCGGCAGCATCAAAAGGATCGCCCTGCTCATTGGAGAACTATCGAGGAAGGAAAGAACCTCTCCCTCGCTCTCTCCCAGCTTGATACCTCCTGCGAGCTGGTACTGATAGACTGCTTAAGTTTCCTTATATCTAACCTTCTTCTCGATAATACAGAGGAGGAGGATATTATCAAACGGGTGAAGGAGATAGCTGGTAAGGCTCTTCATCTTACTCCCATTTTCATCGTGGTCTCTAATGAAGTAGGCTATGGAGTAGTACCTTCGAGTAGATTGGGTAGGAGGTTCAGAGATATCTGCGGTCGAGCTAATCAAACAATGGCTGAGCAAGCTCAGGAAGTCTATCTTATGATATCAGGAATTCCCATGAAGATAAAGAGGAACCTATAAGAAAATAAGTAAGGGAGCGCTTTGTGAGAAGAATCACCGAGACTATAGGAAAAATCAAACCCATTGACACTGAAATTCTCAGGGAGACTCAACGCCGGCTGGATAGTCTCACCAAGCCCAGGGAAAGCCTGGGGAGATTGGAGGAGTTGGCCAAAATAGTAGTAGCTATCACCGGTATAAAAAACCCCACCCTGGATAGAAAAGTTATCTTTACCATGGCGGGAGATCACGGTGTGGCCAAGCAAGGAGTGAGTGCTTTTCCTCAGGAGGTTACCCTTCAGATGGTTTATAACTTTCTTCAAGGAGGAGCAGCCATAAATGTTCTAGCCAGGGGAGTAGGAGCAAAAGTTCTGGTTATAGATATGGGAGTGGCAAGCGAGATAAAGATGAGCAAAGGACTCATTAACAAAAAGGTAGCCTGTGGAACACAAGACATGACGAAGGGTTCAGCCATGACGAGAAGCCAGGCTATTCAGTCCATCAGAGAGGGGATAGAGATTTTTGAGAAGGAAGCGGCTACCAGTGGTATTGATATAGTGGGTATCGGCGATATGGGCATCGCTAATACCACCTCCAGCAGTGCCATTGTAGCCTGCATAACCAGATCTAGACCTCAAGATGTTACTGGTAGAGGAACAGGAATAGATGATGATAGACTCAAGAGAAAGATAGAAGTCATCGAGCAAACTCTTAAGATCAATCAGCCCGACGCTGGTGATCCGCTTGATGTTTTAAGCAAAGTGGGAGGATTTGAGATAGGGGGGTTGGCGGGTTGTATTCTAGCGGCCGCTGCCCACAGGATCCCTATTGTCATGGATGGCTTCATCTCCGCCGCCAGTGCTCTCATAGCTTGTGAGTTTTGTCCTCCTCTAGTGGATTACCTCATTGCCGCACACAGATCCCAGGAA
>SDBS01004291.1_pt1 | contig 13959 bp, 11 predicted proteins | sample 2277091 | NCBI WGS metagenome assembly SDBS01 (sample SAMN10404972, study PRJNA504765) | marine sediment metagenome | isolation source: marine sediment core GS10_PC15, 163 cmbsf | place: Arctic Ocean: Southern Knipovich Ridge | collected 2010
ATTTCCGGGCAATATAGACGAATACACGGTTTTTAAAGAGACATTTAAGCATTTTTTTGCATTAGGTTTCGAGAGCCCCTTGATAATTCTAGCTGATGCTGGTCCATATTCCATCGAGATTTTGAGGTGGATTTTTGAAATGGGTACAATTCCTTTGATAAATTCAAAAAAGTCCATAAAAAATCAAAATATAATGAAACTCAACGATAATTTCTACGTTAACATGGATTTTATTCCTTCTGATTGGACAAAGGAAGATTTAATCCTAATGATGAATATTAGATCCGAAATTGAGCGCCAATTTTCTCATAATATAGTTGTATATCACGCTAGACGAGCAAACGTGCGTGGGTTAGAAATGGTTTCAAAGCATCGTTATTTAATTTTGATATTAGATCTTCTCAAGATTAATACAGCTTATAAACTTGGAAGACCTGACATGATTGGGAAAGCTCGCGTCTTTACAATGACCAAAGGTGTTGATTTTTATTCAATATTTCCTGAAATAGCGAAAGAAGATGGGTTTCATATCCTTTTACCAGAATATTCGCGAAATCCGACATTTTTAAGAATGGGATAATCACGATTTTAGTCGGAGTAAAATTTAAAATCTTTAAAAATGAGGTTAATTTATAGATTTAAAAATACTCTCACTTAAGATAGTCTTTTAAAAAAAAAATAAAGAATATGCAAAATATTTTAGTTATACGGGAGTTGGTCAAAAATTATGGGTCATTTCCCGCTCTTGATGGCTTTACTTGTAATATTCCAAAGGGGATTACGGGGTTATTAGGTCCAAATGGTGCGGGAAAAACTACATTTATTAGAGCTGTTCTTGGTATTCTCCCATTTAAGAGTGGTTCGATCGAATTTCTTGATTATGAGCTTCCTAAAGATATATTAGCCGTGAAAGATAAAATAGGTTATCAACCAGAGGTCGACGCTAGGATTGATAAAGTTTCTGCGATGAAATATGTTACTCACATGGCGACCATGGCAGGTTTACCTCGAAAGGCCGCAAAACAAAGGGCCTTCGATACGTTACATTATGTGGGGTTAGAAGAGGCAAGATATCGAGATATGAATAAGTTTAGTCAAGGTATGATGCAAAAAGTCAAGCTCGCAACGGCACTAGTACACGATCCGGTGCTTTTAATTCTCGATGAGCCTACGGCTGGATGTGACCCTGACTCTCACGAGCAAATTCTCAAATTAATTTCGGATCTTGGAAGTATCCACGGTAAAAACATCTTGATTTCGACACACTTATTGCAGGATGTCGAAAAAACGGCTAGTTCTGTTGTCGTAATGAATTTGGGAAAAACCGTGATTCAAGGAGATCTAAGATCTATACTACAAAAAAAGGACAAGATAGTTAACTTGCAAATTCGTGTGAATGGGGGGGACATTAATAAATTTGCTAAACTATTACAAGAAAATGATTTTGAGGTAACAAATGTTGCCGAGACGATAAGTTGCAATATTGAGCGAGAAGATGATAAAAAATACTTATCAATTTTCAACATTGCTCGAAACAATGGAATGAATATTAGAATGATGACAGCATATCAACAATCTTTAGAAGATGTGTTCATTGACGAAATAGCAAAAAATCAGATGGAGAATTAAAAATGACAGAAGATCAAACAAATTCAAGTTCAACTGAATATCTACAAAAATTTACTTATAGACCATATGAAGGTGAATTTCAACCCCGATGGAAACGAGTTTTATATTTAATTAATTTTGAATTGATAGCAACATGGCGTAAAAGTAATTTTGCTAAGGTTTTGATGATAATAACCGTTGTGTTTAGTTTTTTTGCAATTGTGGGTGCAGCATTTTTAACATTTGTAGATGAAGTAGTGATACGCGATGCGTTAAATGAGTCTATTGCTAATTATTTCTCTATATCTGCTGCTATTTTCTCAAATTCTGAAGGGAATGTTTATGGTTTTTTCGGGGGATTAGGAATATTGGTGATAATTGTCATAGGAGTCGCTGGTTCGGGGTATTTCGCTGATGATAAACGAGGAAAAGTGATTGAAATCTATTTATCCCGATTAGAAAAGAGAGAATACGTCACAGGAAAGCTAGGAGCAATAGTAATTTTTATTAATCTATTAGTCCTCCTCCCCCTACTTATAACAGGGATTCTTTTTGTGCAGTCATTGGGAGAAAATCCTGCTGATTATTTAGATTTTTATCTGGGCATTATCACTTATTCTTTATTAACTTCAATAATACTTGGTTTATTTATTCTCGTTCTGTCGATTTTTGTTGAAAAACGATTTTATGCTAGCCTAATATTTTTCTTATTTTATTTTTTTGGGTCGATAATAGGAGGTATGATTTACCGAGGAGCCCCAAATAGCGAACTTTTATTATTAATTTCTCCGTCGAACTTCTTGATTTTATTAGCCTATGTTTGTTTGGGCGATTATGATTTAGGTAAAGGTGTATGGCAGACTAATGAAGAAAATATAGTTGTCACACTCAACCTTGATAATGGTGTCGGTATAGAGTATTGGCACGTGTTTCTTGTAGCTTTTATATATATATTAGTTTTGTCGTTAATTTTGGCATATAAAATGTTGAAGACGACAACGGAGGAATTATAAATGAGTAAAAATTCCAATAGATTTGATGTCTTGGCTAAACTCGATCATGTAACAAAAGCTTTTGGAGAAGTGGTCGCTGTTAGTGAAGCTTCTTTTTCTGTTGAAAAGGGAAAAATAACGGGCTTCCTCGGACCAAATGGTGCGGGAAAAACAACCTCAATTAAAATGATATTGGGTTTAACCAGGCCACAAAAAGGAAGAGTTACTTTATTTGGAAAAGATCCCTTTTATAATTCTAGTTTAAAGTATATGCTAGGATATATTCCAGAAATAGAGGTCTTTCTTAAATGGATGAAGGCTCGAGATTATTTTTATTGGCTTGGGCGTTTCCAACTTACAAGAGAGGAAGCATTTCGGAGAGCAGATGAGGTATTGAAAGAGATTGACTTGGAGGATGTAGCGAATAAACACATCCGAAAATTTAGTAAGGGAATGAAGCAACGAATGAAGATTGGGCAAGCATTAATTCATAAACCCGCACTGATAATCGGGGATGAGCCCTTCAATGGTTTAGATCCCATCATAAGAAGAAATATGATTGACTTATTTAAAGACTATACTCGAAAGTATAATTCTACATTTTTCTTTTCGTCGCACATTCTTTTTGAAATGGAGAAGTTTTCTGAGATTGTTATCTTAATGTATAAAGGTAGGACGATCGCTCAAGGCTCGCCAATTCGCATTCGAGAGATGATTGAGGACCAACCACACTCCATCCAAATTACTGTAAAAAACTCTAAAAAATTGTCTACATTGCTTATTAATAACGCGGATGAAAACATTATTTCACAAATTAAATTTCAAAAAGATATCCGTTCAAATGAAAATCAACTCGTAATTCTAACAAATGAACCGCGAGAACTCTATAGCTTAGTGACGGATCTCGTGTGCGATCATGAAATTCCAATAAGAGAGATAAAAGCTACCGATGAGGGGCTTGAAAACTTATATAAATCTCTAACAATAGGATAAGAGGCGATATTATGACAAATGTAGAAGAAGAGATTAACTCAACTCAATATATTGAGGATAAAATTTGTGAAAAAAGTGTAAAAGAAAAAGTACTTGATCAACAAGATAAATTGATCAATAGTATTAAAATAGGTTTCAAGACTTTATTCTATAGTAAAAAATGGTTAATTTACGTAGTCTTAGCTATTATGTTCCTTCCTATCATGATATTCATTGAAATAGGCATTGAAGGAGGGAGTTTAAAATTCAAACATCCAGATGAGACATTCATCGATATTGTATTTGGCACGTTATTTCCTGTAATATTCATCTTTGGTTGTTTATTGATGAGCCTTCCTCTTAGCGTTGATGAGATCTCAGACCATTCGATAGAACTTTATCTCATTAAACCAATCAAACGCGAGGTATACTGGCTCAGTAGATGGATCGTTGTAAATGTTACAGTTTATTTCGTAACCATAATAATTTATTTCGTCTATTTCTTATTCGTTCACGCTTTCGCAGAAAAGGGGGCGTTTGCAGGTATCGGAGAAAATTTTGATGTGTTTGGAGGGGTCGCAATTTTTCTCTTTCTGGCCACATTAATCTATTCTGGAACTTTTCTACTCGTAGGGATGATAGGTAATCGTGGATTGCTTCTGTGCTTCATGCTAGCGATTTTTGAGCTATTTTTTATTAGCTTTTTATTCCTGGGCGATAGTCCATACATCCCTCAAAACAATCTGTATGAAATAGCAAACGAAATATTACCAGATCACGTTGATTTTGACACGCCAAAAGATTTAAAATTATGGTTTGCGCAGATATATGTGACTCTATTCCCAATAGTTGTATTCGTTCTGGGTGCTTTTTATCTTAGAAAGCGAGAGTTTAAATGAGATCCTTTTTAATTCCTCATGATAATAAATAAGATTTCAATGAATATAATCATTAATCATATCAATAACTAATGTTACCCGTGTAAAATCTTTTGCACCCCCACCAATTCCTTTTTCTAGGTTGTTTTATTCTCGAAAATCACTCTTTTCTAGCAATTCTATTGTTCTACTTGTGATCCGACTTCTATAAAAAAAAAAAGAGGCTGAAATCATATATGAAGTTGATCTTAGTATATTTATTCTTCACATAGAAAATGAAATTTATAAAGATGATTAAATAGAAAAAATTTCTCAAAATTTTAAGAGAGAAAAATATAATAAAAACCGTTTGAATCTAAAAATATTGTTTTAATTTGAATATAACGATTATAATTTGTATAAAATTTTTAAAAAAGTTATTTTGTAGGATGCCCTTTTGGACAGATTCTTAGACAATAACTACAATAGTTATTATCTAGTATACTTTGGATACATTTTGAACGTTCTATATGAGTAGTGATTCCAGAACCTTTTTGAACAGGTTTTTCATAGACAGCCCCCCCCTTGCAATTTTTTACGCAAGAACCACAGCTCTTGCAATATTCTTCAAGTTCTGTAAAATCTCTTCTTGGAGTAGTAGGAATTTCTGCATCTGTAGTTATTATACTCCACCTTTGTCGTGGACCAAATTCAGGGGTAATTATAAGACCATTTCTGCCTAATATTCCTAGATTTGCTGCTACAACGTGAGGTCCATATAAGAGTTTTCCACCAAAAGGATGGTGTGCTTCGCATTTATAACCTTGTTCTTTTAAATATGCGGTTAATTGAAATGTCACATCTCCTAATACATTATATACTCGAAAAACTTCAATTTCACATGTAGCTCCTGGAGCTGTTTTTATTTTATCCCATTCCATTTCCATTCCAAGAATAACAGCGTTTTTTCCATATACTTTGAGATCCTTAAAAATAAAATTTTTATCTACGGGAGTGTATCCTATCATATCCACATCAAGCTCTTTTGCTTGCTTACTAAAGCTATCCCAAAAATCCGATGAAACTTCTGTTTTATTATTATTTTCATTACCATATTTTGTTTTCCTGGAAAGTTGGAATCCTTTAAATGTTCCTCTTAGATATTTACTAAACAATTTAGCTGTTTCACGATCCATCACTTCGGCAGGACCTAAACTCATGGAAAAGAGCTCTTTGGGGATGATAAAGACTAAATCTTCATTTTTTCCAATATATGTTGGTTCTATTCCTACTTCTGACATTTTCTTCACTATAATAATTTAAAATACTAAAATTTTTACTTGACTTTATATTTAATACAATATAAAGATAATGCTTTTAAAGATAAATCCTCTCCTAAAATACAATTGTCCTTTCTGCGGAAAAGGATTAGAATTAGAATTTTCGAAATGTTTTAATATATATTGTAAGGGGCAGAAGTTTAATGTAGGGAATCTAGTTATATTTAGACTAAATACAGATTTAGGGATCGGGCGCATAACAAGAAAGTTAGAAATTCCTACCTCAAAGTCTCTAGATGAGGAGGATACACATTTCATCGCTAAATTTAAAGTTTTATTCAGAGATAACATCATTAAAATTATCCATCCGATTGATCTCATTCATTTTATTTTTAAAGTTAACGAAAAAGTTGTAATAGAGCAAGGGATTGGTATTATAAATAATGAGGATTTCTTGATCAAAAATGGAGTAATCTCATATGAATTAATCATGGAAAATGGCAAAACAATTCAAATATTTGAAGCCAACATTCATTCTAAATATGAAACACAATTAAAAACTTTATTTTTGAAAAAAGAAATAGATCCCCCAAAAAATTTTCTGATAAAATATTGGGCAAATTTGTTTCACACTTACTATACTTCTTATAGAGTGAAATGTGTAAATAATTCTCGATTATCTTTAATGCCTCATCAGGTGAATGTGGCACATAGATTGGCAGAAGAATATTTTTCCCGAGTTATTTTAGCAGATGAAGTTGGTTTAGGTAAAACAATTGAAGCAGGAATATATATTAAAGAAATGATGGCAAGAAATTTAGCAGAGCGTATTTTAATAATTGTTCCCGCCTCCTTAATAAAACAGTGGCAGTGGGAGATGAAAAACAAGTTTAACATCAATTTCACTATTTATGATGGTAAAAAAGTTAAAGAGTTAGAACGCAAAGGAAGTTATAAGCATGCTGAAATTCTTCATAATCCCTTTTATTATGATAATTTAATTATTTGTTCACTGCAATTCGCAAGAAATAGGAAATATGCTAAATTGTTAACTAAGGTTTCATGGGATATAGTGGTTTTTGATGAAGCACACCATCTAAGAAGATACCTTGTTAACACAAAAACAGGAAATTATAGAGAAACACTAAACTTTGAGTTGGCAAAAAATTTAAGTTTAAGTTCTGAAAGCATGTTATTATTAACTGCTACACCACTCCAACTTCATTCTTTTGAATTATATTCTTTAATTGAACTTATTCAGCCAGAGGTATTTGAAAATTTTAGTGATTTTGAGCATTTTCGAAAAAATACTCCATTTATAAATTTACTAATTACAAATCTAAGTAATTTTGATAAATTGAATAATTTTGAAGTAAAAAATACGATAAAGCTTCTTAAAGACCTTCATTATATCGAAAAAGAAAAAAGCTTCATCAAAATCAATCAAATCCTTAAAAGTGACTCCTTTAAAGATAATTTAAAAAGAAAGATTGAGACCGATCATACCTTATCGAAATTTTTAATTAGAAACCGCAAGAAAAACGTTTTTTCTAAAGAATTCCTAAGTCAGAGAATAGTTAAAACTATAATTGTAAATCCTACTCAACAAGAATTAGAACTATATAATGAAATCCGTCTCTACTTAGCTAAAATATATAACTCAACTCTTAGTAAGAAAAATATGGGAATCGGGTTTGTTATCACAACTCTACAGAAATTATTAACTAGTTCTAAATATGCGTTTTTAAAAAGCCTTGAACGCCGATTGGAAGATATTCAACGATTTAAAACCTTTTTTCTTTCTCCTAATAAAATAAAAGAGGAAAACCCTGAGTATTTTGAAATAGAGTTGGAAGAACGGTTTATTGATTCAGAATTAAATGGAATTTTTAAAAACAAATCAAATAAAGGATTTAATAAGGATCCTATAGAAATTCTAAATCACGAGAAAATTTTAAAGAAATTCAACGATAAACTAAAAAAATTGCCATATGATTCAAAATCGGATAAATTAATAGTATTGTTAAACCAAATTTACAAAAGAAATCGAAACGAAAAGGTTATAATATTTACTCAGTTTGTTGATACTTTAAAATTCTTAAAAAAATTAATAGAAAATCAAAATGGAAATTATTCCATTGATTTATTTTACGGTGGATTAGATAAAATACAAAAAGATGAGTCTGTTGAAAAATTTCGAGCTCGAAAAGACGCAAGTATCCTATTATCAACGGAAATTGGTGGTGAGGGTCGAAATTTTCAATTTTGTCGTGTTCTAATAAATTATGATCTACCTTGGAATCCTATGAAACTAGAACAAAGAATCGGAAGACTTGATAGAATTGGACAAAAATCTCGTGAAATTTATATTTATAACTTTTTTATGGAAGGGACAATTGAAACCGATGTAATACATGCATTAGTTAAAAGAATTAACCTTTTCGAAGAATCTATTGGTGTTTTAGAACCCATTTTAGGTAGAATAGAAAAGGATTTTAAAAATATGATTTTTGCTGAAGATGACGGGAAAAAACGCAATAAATTAAATGAGTTTTATCGAACACTCGATGAAGAGATAAGAAGGGCTAAAGAGATTGAAATGCAATTAGATGATTTAATGATCGATAAAAAATCGTTTCAGATGCAAGGATTGATTAGTTCACTAGAATCACATGTAGAAGTAAAACTAACTCATAATGAATTATATCTGTTAATACGATATTTTTTTGATCTTAATGACCATTTATATGGTTTCTTAGAAGATCTAAAAGATGTTTCGAAAATTAAAATAGATGATCTCTTATTAAAAAATCCCAAATATCCATTTATCAGCGAGTACAATGGAACATTTAATCTAGAACTTGCTAGAGAAAAAGAAGAAATAGATTTTTTTGCCTTAGGACATCCTTTAATAAATAATATTTTAAATTATTGTATTAATGATGAATTTCCCGGAAACTTTAGTATGTTAACTTTAAAAAAAGAAATTTTACAACAGTCTTTTGATATTAAATCAATTCAACAAAAGGAATTATATCTCTTTATTTTCTCAGTTAAATTTCAAAGTTTTATAATTGAAAGTCAAATAAATGCTATTATTGTAGATAAGAACGGTAATGAAGTTGAGGGGTTTGCTGATTTTATATTAGATATCAATAATTACAAAAATTTATTCCATTTTAATGATTTCATTGAAGAAATCAACGTTGATATTAATCTAATTAATCTTATCCAGCAAAAAGCTAAAAAACATATAAAATCAAAAATATCTTTATGGAAAAAAGAAATCAAAACTTTAAATGATAAGATCTTTAGCCAAGAAAAGAAAAAAAAAGAAAAGATATACGCACATAAAAGGAAAGTTCTAAATATCAAATTTGAATCATTAAAACAAAAATTAGCAAGAAAAAAAAATCAAAGACCTACTGATCGCCAACTTCAAAAAATAAAAATCTTAAGAGATCTACATGAAAAACAAGAAAAAATGAATAATATTAAAAATTTAAAAGAAGAAATTAAATTTCTAACTGATGATATACGATTAATCGAGAGAAAATTAGATGATCTATCATTTGAATTTGAAGATCTTAAAAACGAGATGATTAAAAGAAACTCATCAAAATTTTATATAAATATTTTATCATTCGCATTAATAAAATTAATTTAATAATAATTTATGATAGCAATTAATACAAAATTTTACTTCTATACTGTTTTTTTCATCATTTCATTTGTTAGGCTCCAAAAAGCGCCTTCAACATTTTCCCCTGATTTCGCAGAAGTTTCAACATATAATGTTTTTTCTTTTTTAGCAAAAACTTCCGCATTCTCTCTTTCATATATCTCGTTTTTTCTATTCATTAAATCAATCTTATTTCCAATCAATATAAAAGGAGTATCCTCTCCAGCATATTCTCGCAAATCTTTTATCCAATCTTCAAGCTCTCCAAATGTATGCCATCTGGAAAGATCAAAAACTACTAAAGCTCCATTAGCTCCTTCAAAAAAACTTGATCTTAAGAATTTATAACGATCCTGGCCTCCAATGTCCCAGATTTGTAATTTAATAGTATCATCTTTTCTTTGAATGATTTTCGAGAGAAAATCTGCTCCTATTGTCAGCTTATATCGAAATGAGAACTTATTCTCTACAAACCGATGAAGCAGTGAAGTTTTACCTACGGCTCCTGGACCAATCAAAATTACTTTAAAAATAAAAAGTCTTGCAGAGGGCGCTAACCGGATCACCTGTAGACGTTATTTTTCTTAACGGGATAATGAAATTGAATTAAATATTTAATCCAAGAAATTTAATCATTATTATTTATATTAATAATACTAACTGGTTTTAAGTTTTTTCAATTAGAAATTTATATATAATTATTGATTGTTGAAAAATATTTTTACAGAAAATATTTGTTATATGAAGAAATTGATTTTGTTTACAAAGAAACGAAACGTGATTTTATCATGAAAATACTTTCAAAAAGCATGCAAAATAGTATATTTAATAGAGAATTTACACTTTACTTTAAACGATTGAATAAACTAAAGGAAAAATAGATCTTAGTAAAAATAATAGAAAAGCTTATATATTACATCATTTAAATCCTTATTTACAAATAAATTTATTACAATAATGGTGAAAAATTATGTCAAAAACTAACGATTTTGTTATTCAAACAAGTGGTTTGAGTAAAACATTTGGTGAAACTAAAGCTCTTGTTTCTCTTGACCTTAAAGTACCAAGGAACTCAATTTTTGGATTCTTAGGACCAAATGGAGCTGGTAAAACGACAACTATGAAACTATTACTTGGTCAAAACAAGCCTACATCTGGAAGCGCAACCATTTTTGGGCAAGATATTAAAACTGAAAGTATTTCGATCCGGGCACGTATTGGTTTTCTACCTCAAGAAATTCGATTTTATGAATATATGACTGCTCGGGAAATTCTTAATTTCACTATGCGCTTTTTCTATAAGGGTCCGAAAAATTTAATCAAACAGCGAGTAAATGAGATACTAAAGATGGTAGTTTTAGATGAAATAGCTGATCGCCCAGTAAAAGGTTTTTCCGGAGGAGAGCGTCAGCGATTAGGTTTAGGGCAAGCTGAAGTTAATCATCCCGAATTACTCATTCTCGATGAACCCGCTGCCTCTTTAGATCCGCTTGGCCGCCGTGATTTGCTAAAAGTTATGAATCATTTACGAAAAGATTCTACAATTTTTTATTCCACTCACATTCTTGATGACGTTCAGAAAGTTAGCGATACAGTAGCAATTTTAAATAAAGGGAAGCTGATAACGCAAGGACCAATCGAAGAAATCCTTAAAGGAGGAGAAGGTACAGTTTATGCTGTAAAATTGAAAGGGGCAGATGTCGATGATTTAAGATCTCGTCTCTCTGCACAATCATGGATTTCAAACGTTATTGTTGAGCAAAATGCAAGTGTTTCAGATTGGCAGATCAGTGTGACTGATGATGGAGCTGCTGAGGATAATCTTCTAGGTTTAGTACAAGCAAAGGGAAATAAAGTGTTAGATTATGGTGAAAAAAAAGTAGAATTAGAAGATATTTTCATTAAATTAGTTAAAGAAGGAGGAGATAAAAATGTCAAGTAAAACCGAGAAAATTATCATTGATTATGATGATTTCCAACTTATAAAGGGTGGTGGGAAATTCCAGGGACTTGGGAATCTTTTGAGAACTGAAATTAGCCGGTGGAGACATTCCTTAGCATGGTGGCTCCAAATTGCTGCTGTATTACTTTTTGCTGATGGAATAACCCTTATGGCGATGCTTGGAAGTGAAGGGGAAGAAGGGATAGGATTGATGATGTTTCCTCTTATGATGGGTTTTTATGTTGCACTATCAGCTATGACAATGATTCAAGGCGCAATTGTCAAGGAGAAAGTAGAAGGAACAGCAGCATGGGTACTTTCAAAACCTGTTACTCGTGTTGCATTTATGACTTCTAAGTTTATAACTAACTGTATTAGCATGACTATCGCATTAGTTTTTTTACCGATGATAGTTGCGTATTTTATGTTTGCTGGATTGGGAGAAAGTGTTGATTTAATAGGGACTTTTTTCGCAATGGGGATATTTTGGTTTTATTGTATGTTTTGGCTCACTATGGCATTAATGCTCGGATCAATTTTCAATTCTCGTCGACCTGTAATGACTGTAATGTTTACTGTCTTATTTCTGTTCATAGCTGCAGGTAATTTGAATATCCCTCAGGAGATTAATCCTCTGTTTTGGTGGCCAGGATCTGCAAAAACGCCCCCCGATGCTTTACCATCATCAATAATCGCGGATATGTTTCAAGGTAAGTATTATGTAAATTTGGGACCTTATCTTCTTGGTTTGGCCTCTATTGTGTTTTTAGCTATAGCATATAAGCGGTTTTCTAAAGTGGAGTTATAAAATCTTTTAAATTTTTTTTTTTAAATTAATTTTTTTTTTTATTGTAAAATAAATTATTAATTATTTGTAGTTTCAGAGAATAAATAATCAGATTTCAATTATAAATATCATTGATAGATTCTTTTTTCATTAACTAACCATAAATCTAGATTATCTAGACTAATTTCTCTTAAAAGTTCTTAGAATTTATCCATTCTAAGATGGAGTATCATATTTTGAGAGAATTCTTTGAGTAAGTTCAACAAATGCTTCTTTGACATTGTCACCAGTCTTGGCAGAAGTTTCAATTAATATCGATCTTTCCTTTTTTACATATCGAATAACTTCGTTTCGATCTATAACCTCTCCAATTTTAGCAATTAAATCTGTTTTATTTCCTAATACAACTACAGGAATGTCATCTTCAATAGTTTGGCGCATATCAAAAAGCCATTCTTTCATTTTTGGAAAAGATTGTGTTCTTGAATAATCAAAAACTATAAAAGCACCATTAGTCCCTTCGTAGAAATTTCGACGTAATACTTTGAAGCGTTCTTGTCCCCCAATATCCCAAATAGTGAGCTTAGCAAACTTTCCTGATTTATATTCTACCGTTTTACTCATGAAATCAACGCCAATAGTGAATTTATAATGTAATAAGAATTTATTCTGTACAAATCTTCGGACAAGGCTCGACTTACCCACGGCTGCTGGACCAAGTATTACTATTTTGAAAGAATAATCAAACATCCCGTTCAAATCTTCAGTTATATCCTACAATTTCTTTTATAAATCCACTAAATTTAGTACCAAATAATTATGTTAAAAAATAATTTCATATTATAGAAGAAACTAAGCCTTAATTAAATTGTACTTTTTTCCATATTTTTTAAATAATTTAGTCCCGCCTCCTTCTTGTAAAACTTTAAGAGTTGTTTTTGAATCAATGATTTCCATTCCACCAACTATATTAACCCCATAATTATACAAAATATCTGGGATCATACTAACGCTTGGACCAATTATTATTATTTTTTTAGTTCGATTCTTAAAAATTTCTAAGATTTTTTCTAAGGTGTCATTTATCAGAGTTGTCCCGGTGCAAAACAAGATATCAGTTGAAATATCTTCAGGTTCTAATTGATTCATAGTTTGTTTACTCTTAAAGTGCTCAAATTCTGCTGGAATCGGAATGTTATCTTCAATGAGAGTAATGGCTTTGGTAATTTTACCTACTTTTCGTATTAATGGTTTTATTAAGCCAATGAAATTTACTTTTGTATCTTCATCAATTTCTATAAAATCTAATAAATTTCCCTCGATTTTTTTATAAGGATTTAAAATTCTAAAAATATGTTGAGATACCCCATTGAGAGTTGCAATACCTATAATTTTTTTTATGCTTGGCCCTTCAAGGGACCAAGTTAGTAGCTCATTGAGATGAATATTGGTAAGTTTACCAGCGAAATCAATTTTGCTACAATCAGTTTTATTAATAACACTGGATAAAGTTGATGCTAATCCTAAAAATGGTTCATGATCATGAGCAGTAACTTCTACTCCCGTATATCCTAATCCGATAACTACTTTTGTTACTTTGGGAGGTAAAATCTTATGAGTTTTATATGTCTGTTTTACAAGATCAACGGTTTTTTCTAAAATCATATAAATAGGATTATACTTTTAATAACTTTTAAATTCGTTTAAATAAAAACCTTGATTAATTGTAATTAAAAATCATTAAAATTTACGAAGTGAGTTTAATTTGAACCATCTTTTTATAGAAAATGAAAAAATTGGACAAGTAAAAGCAAAATTACTTACAGATAAAAATCCTGA
>SDBS01004292.1_pt1 | contig 13956 bp, 14 predicted proteins | sample 2277091 | NCBI WGS metagenome assembly SDBS01 (sample SAMN10404972, study PRJNA504765) | marine sediment metagenome | isolation source: marine sediment core GS10_PC15, 163 cmbsf | place: Arctic Ocean: Southern Knipovich Ridge | collected 2010
TATGTTCGCGATGATATTTTCTCCTTTAAAGCAATATAAGAAAATTGAAGGATATCAACACTCTGTATTACAAAAAAATAAGTTAGACTTAACTTGGGATGAAAGAGATCAATTAATCAACCGCTTATTTGAACTTAAGGAAAGTTATCCAAGATTTCTATTTAATGAAAAAGTTGTTCTTGAAATGATGTTAAGCAAGAATTCTGAATCCGCAACTTCTAAATGCAATATGTCCGAGCGAACTCTTACTTTGGACTTAAATTTAAACCGAAAACTTCCTTGTGTTCTTGGATCTGGCATAGACTGCACTAAATGTGGGTGTCCTTTCCCTTATGAACAAGAAGCTAGAAGAAGAGGCTTAAAAGAAAAGGAAATGGGACTTGCGAATCCTGAAGAAAGAATGAAAAAAATGCTGTGATAATACATCTTCGTTTGTAGTATTAGGCTTAGGTTGATCTAAGTATTCTTTTTTTATTTTAATACTGTTAAGTAATTAGAATAAAATCCCGGATTCATCTTCATCACAGCTGCGAGATGAAATACTCCAAACGAGCCACACATATCGCAATTCACATCGTTCCCATGACAACAGAATGGTATTTCAAATCCTTCGTCTCCTAAATAGAGGGGGAGTAGAAATTTCTTTAAGGGGCAATTATTTGTAACTTCAAGTGAATTTTGAGATAATAAGAGTTCGAATGCCATCTCTTTATTACGAATAAATTTTGGATATTTTTTTTTCAAAGCAAACGCTTTTTTCACTACAGGATCACGTTCTTTTAAGTTTTTCCATGTAAAATCTGAACTGTCGTTTTCAGTTGGAACGTAAAAAGAAAATAATAGTGACTCAATCGGAGTTTCTCTTCTTATAACATCTATGAGTTCTTCAAAACAATCTTCATTTTTTTTTGTAATTACACATTGACATTGAAGTGCTCCCTCAAAATCATCTGGCAAGTTATTTAAATTAGATAGAACTTTTTTAAATGTCCCTTTCCCTCTAATTTCATCGTTAACTTCTTCAGGACCATCTAAAGAAATAACCCACCTTGTTTTTTTCCCTAAATTTATTAAAGGAAGCGTTCCATTTGTAGTAATGACATTTCGAGGAAATATTTTAACTCCTTTTCTTAAGACATCTTTCCGAAGAAGTGGTTCACCCCCCATCCAAACCATTGAAAATATTCCATACTTTTTTTTGTATTCTTTAAGCTTTTCTATCATTACCTCGGGTGGTAATTCATTTTTCGCAGTTGGAGTATTAGGGTTGCTCTCCCGAAATACAAAACAGTGTTTACATTTTAAAGTACATCTATTAGTTATGTTAACCATAGAAAGCGGATAAAATTTTTCTAACATAATTGGCTTCACTGTTTTAACATTATAAAGTCTTTTTTATGAAATATATTATTTTATAGCCTTATAAGTTCATTTAAAGTAATTGAATAATTAAAGAATAAATAAAAAAATAAGTTAATTAGGGATAAGTTAATAAAAATTCCACTAGTTTTTTAAGTTTTTTTACATTGTTGAAGGTTTTAGGTGATTCTTCTTCTAAAAGGATTTTAAAAACATCCCAACTTTCTTTTTTCTCAGCTGGAGAAGCACTAATTATCTTTTTAACTGTATTAAAATCACTAGAATAAATTAATTCATCGTGAATTCTATTCGCTTCATCTGACATAATAAATATATAATAATCATTTAGATCTTCAGGCTCCAAAACTCCTGCTGGTTTATTTCCGTCACCCGCTTTTCTACCTCTTAGCATTTTGGTATCCACTTGAGTGGGTAAAATCATATTAACCGTAATATTTTCGCGTTTGCATTCCAGAGCTAATGACCTTTGAAGCCCAACGACACCATATTTTGACGCTGCGTAGGCCGAAAAACGCGCTATAGACGAGGGATAAGCTGCACTCCCCGTGATTATAAATCGGGCTTTTGAAGATTTATCCTCTTTATTTAAAAATGGATAAGCTGCTTTATATGTATTAAACACGCCAAGTATATTTACATTAATGACCATAGAAAATTTCTCAGGATCTAACTCATGTGCAAAACCTAACCAAGACGCACCGGCATTAGCTATAACTCCATTTAGCAATCCTAAATCATTGTGAAATTCTTTAAATATTCTTTCAACTTCTTCATATTTAGTAATATCGGCTGTTTTGACTACAACTTTAACTTTAAATCCAGTCTCCAACTGTTCAATTTCCTCTTTAACATTATTTAATTGTTCAAGAGTTCTTGATGTTAATCCAATATTTGCTCCTTCTTTCGCACAAGCAATTGCTACAGATTTTCCGATGCCTCGACCTGCACCCGTAATTATAATATTTTTTCCTTTTAACAGCATAATAACATCTCTTTTTTCATTGTTATCTTATATCTTATTATTAAATTAATGGTTCATTAATAATTTTTTAATTAAAAATTAGAATTCCATAAATATTTATATCAAGGAACAATTTTAATCAAATTAACAAATGATACTGGAGAAGGTTGTTGTTGGAAGTTATGATACTAATTGCTATATTTTCGGTTCTGATAAGACTAAAGAAGTGGTAATTATCGACCCGGGCGCAGAACTTAAAATAATTTTAGACACAGTTACTGAGCTTGGGGTAAGACCAATAGCATCGTTGTTGACACATGGCCATCATGATCACTCTATGAAAGCTCCAAATTTGATAAAGCGTTACCAAATTCCTTTAATGTTTAGCAAGACAGAATTTGATTCAAAAATATACATTGATAAGCCAGCAGATAGATGGTTAAATGAAAAGGATAGAGTAAAGGTTGGAGAAATCACATTGCATGTCTTAGAAACCCCCGGACATTCTCCTGGAAGCTTATGTTTCTACACTAAAGATGTGAAAGAATTTAATGGTCAAGAGATTGATGGTTTAATATTCTCAGGAGATTTACTTTTCGCAAAATCGGTTGGGAAATGGGTATTCAGAGGTGGTAATAGAGAACATTTATATGCAAGCATTAAAAATAAAATTATGTACAATGATGAACTATCTGATAACTTTCTAGTCTTTCCTGGACATAGGGGAAGCAGCTCAATTGGAGAAGAACGAGCGTTAAATCCTCATAACGAATATTTTTTGTGATGAAATTTAAATAGAATTATAAGCTTCATTAATCGCAGAGCAGCCACCACACAACACGCAACCTGCTGTATTCTCTAAAGGACTAACATTATACTTTTTCATCATTTTTGCAGCTCTTTTATAAATATCTAATAAGGTTTTATAATTAATACTTTTAAATGTAGAGTTTATATCTGGAATTGATCTTACTGGAGTAATGTAAGGTATAACTCCCAAGGAGATCACTCTTTCAAGATCTTTGTAAAATTCATCTAAATCTTCTTCATATCCAGCTAAAATATAAGTTTCTACTTGATTTCTACCAAATATCTTTAGAGCGTGTATCCAATTATCTTCGAATAATTGATACGGTATTTTAAATTTTCCAGGTGTAACTTTTCTTCTTATATCATCATTAAGAACCTCTATATGAATCCCTATTGTATCCGCTCCAGTTTCCTTAAGTTTATTAATATATGTTAAATCTTCAAATGGCTCAATTTGAACATGTAAGGAGATATCAGGATGGGCACTTTTAATGCATTTTAGAATCTCAATATATCGATTTACTCCTTTGTCTTTATCATCTGTTGTTCCACTCGTTAATGTTACATGTGAACATTTACCTTCTTTTTTGGCAGCTGTTATGACTTCTAATAATTGTTGAGGTGTTTTTTCTAAGATTGTCGTATCATTTTTCAAACTTAATTCAATTCCGCAAAATTCGCATCCTTCCCCACAACCCCAATATTTGCATTTCTGATAAACTGTACTACCTAAACAATCAACACCATGCATTAATGCGATTTTCTTCATTGGAATTCCATCTGAAGTTTTTAGCTTATAAAACTCAGGTTCCTCAATAAGTTTTAATTTGCAGAAAATATTCTTTTCACTATTATTATAAACCTCAAAATATCCATTCACCTTTCCTTTAAGAACTAAATCTGTCCTGTTAGGATCATTCCAAAGTGCAGCATTTACAAAAGTTTTGCTATTATCTTCAAAAAAAAAATATCTTCCTCCTAATGGTCCTGCACCTCCTTTTCGACCAAAATCTATTTCTATCCCTTGTTCATTATATTGGTCTTTCAATTTTTCATCTAAGTAGAGACCTTTACACAAAATTTCTGTTTTTTTTTTAAAGATTGTAATAGGATCAATCATCGTTAAAATGAAATTTTTAATTATTTTATGTTTGAAAATGATCTCTAATTTATTTAACTTTATTTCTTATTTATCATAAGTATAACACAGAATTAGAGATAGGCTTTTATTTTTTTTTAAATTTTGAGAAATTAAGAAATCCAGCAATCAATTAAAATTAGGAAAAAGTAAAAAATTATTAGAAATGTATTATTTGAATAAATTACTTAAACATTTATTAACTAAATTAATGTGATCAAGAATGGCTCAGAGACGTCCGTGGCGTTGTTACAGTAAGTGGTCGAGAAGACCTTTCCAATATAAAAGAAGCTCAAATAGAAGGCGAGAATATGCACGAGGAGGAGCCCAGAGCAAGATAGTTAGGTTTTGGGGGGGAAATACGAACAAACCATGGAACGATTGGGAATTAGTTATTGGTTTAAAAGTGAACAAGCAATTACAAATATCTTCAAATGCTTTAGAAGCAGTTCGTATAACTATTAATAGCGCACTTCAGAAAACGGTAGGAAGAAACAATTTTCGATTTAGAGTAAGACCAAAGCCTTTTCAAAAGTACCGTGAAAACAGAATGCTTGCCTTTGCTGGAGCTGACCGTGTTCAATCAGGAATGCGAAATTCGTTCGGGAGATCAACAGGAGTATGCGCCCGCGTGAGGGCAGGTTCAATTGTATGTGATATTGGAATTTCTTTAAAGAATTTGGCAACAGCTCGAGATAGGCTAAGGATCGCTTCAATGAAAATCTCATGCTCTTGTCAAACTGTAGTTTTAAAGTATAAATCTCATGAAATATTAAAAAGAGCTGGCTTACCTCTATACGATGATAAAGCCCGTAGAGAGATACCTTTTTACGAATTAGCTACTGTTTAATCAATGTTTAATCAATATTTTTAAAAATTCATTCTAAATATTTTCCATCGATTTTAAAAAAGGTTGTGTAAACCCAAGTTGAAGAATTTAACGCCTTTCTTTAATCCAAAAAGTATTTTAATCATAGGTGTTTCGCGACAAGCCTACACATTTAATTACACTATTTTAAAGAACCTCTTGGAAATATTTTATAAAGGCAATCTTTATATTGTAAACCCCTATGCTACAGAAATTTTAGGAGTTAAATGTTATCAAACATTGGAAAGCTTGCCAGAAATACCGGAACTAGCTGTAATTGTAATTAGCAACCAATTATTAGAAACCGTAGAACAATTAGGAAAGCTAGGAGTTAAATATATAGCTATTCAATCTGAATTAAAAACAGGTACAGATTATAGTGACACAGCCTTGAAGTTGCATCAAATATGTGAAAAATATAATATCACATACATGGGTCCCTCAATGTTGGGGGTGATTAACTTTATCAATAAATTTACTACTTCAATTATCCCTGTCCGGCAACATATTATTAGAGAAAATAAAAATGTAGAAAATGGAGTAAGTTTTGTAGCACAATCTGGAGGTTTAGCTGGAGCTTTAGGTTGGTGGTTGCCTTCTCAGCACCTCCACATTTCAAAGGTTATACACCTGGGGAAGGGTTTTCATATTAATGAGGCTGACGTTTTAGATTATTTCATAGAAGATGATACTACCAAAGTAATTTCAATATTCTTGCGGGAGATCACAGATGAGTTAATAAAGTCAGTAGAAAAATTAGCTCAGCTTAAACCAGTACTTTACTATTATGTTGGAAAAGATACATTGAAGGAACAAGAATTACAAAAAGCTGGTGGTTTAGCTGTTTTAAATTATATAGAACTTTTTGAAATTGCAAAAATCTTTTTATGGTGTCCCGCACCAAAGGGTCCTAATTTAGGGATTATTGGTCCATCTTCAGGAGCAATTCATTTAATAGTTAAAGAAATGAGAAACCAAAATTTATCTATAGCCAAACCTGATAAAGAATCCCAAGAGATAATACTGGAAGAGATAGGGGGTAGTACTTGCGCATTTGGAAATCCGGTAGATTACTGGCCACCAGAAAAGTTAATAGGCACAAAGATTTGCGGTATATATAATACTTCCGCTGAAGCTTTATTAAAAGATAAAAATGTGGATGGATTAATTCTCGCATTAGAATTTTTCATTGAAATTGAATTTGATTTCAACATATTTGAAAAGATAATTAAGAAATATCCAGACAAACCAATTATAGTAATTTTAATTCAAGCCGAAAGAGAAGGAGCAAATAGAGTTATAAATAGTGCTACTGAACTTAAAATTCCGGTATTTGAAAATGAGGTTGAACGAGCTGTTCGTGGATATAAACTTTTAAATGACTATTATTCAAAAATAAAAAAGAAATAAGAAAATTAACTAGAAAAGATTTCTTTTAATTCTCCAGGTACATCATCAGATTCATCCATTTTAGATATAGCAAAAATTTTTTCTCCACACTCACTGTCAACTTCACCTAGACATTCTTCACCTTCAAACAAATAAAATTTAAATTTATTTTTGTAATTGCAGATTTGTGTATTTATAATTTTAATTATTTGACCACACACGCAGTATATTGCCATTTCTTGGGAGTAATTTGGTATTATTTTATTAAACGTTTTAGGTGCTGCCGAGAATTTACAATCATTTAGAACAGAATTGATTTTATCAGCGAGCTCAACTTTTAATCGTGGCATATAAAAATTGATAACTCCATTCTTGCCTTTTAGTTCTGAAAGTAAAATGAAGTTTTTCTCTGGTTTTTCAACGCGCTTACTTTCATCAATTTCTGACTTTTCTTGCTGTAATAGTACTTCAGGAATAGGAAATGGTTCCATTCCAGGCGGATATTCAAATTGAAAGAAATACTGACGAGTACCGCGAGATTTTCTTTCACTTACTAAATTTAAATTTTCATAGTCTCTGCTATGTAGTGCAAATTTAATCATCTGCAGAGGAATCTTCAATTCTAAAAGTCCGTTTCTAATATTATTTAATATTTCACCGGTAAAATCTTTGAGAATCAAAATATCTTCACGATTATCGGAGTAAAATTGATTTTTGTTTTCCTCTTTAAAAGTATACCATTTTTTTAGAGTATTTGCTTTTACTACTTGAGGTACCATACAACCCACACAAACTAATGTGAAAAGGAACCAGATATAGGGAGAAGTCATTAGCCAAAATGATAAAAGAATCAAGAGTATAAATATAGGAACTGAACTTATTAGCATTACTTTTCTTAGTTTTTTATCAACTGGTTGCTTAACTCCTCCAACTTCAAGTGCATATTCCTCGGCTCTTTGTTTTAATTTATCAACGATTTCAATGATTTCCTTATTTTTAAAGCTATTAATTAATAATTTATCTTCTTCTCTTCCACTTTCTAAGGAATTTATGAATTTTTCCATATCATTCTTGTACATTGTAACCGAGCGTTCTTTATAAACAAAATCAAACGAGTCCTCGGAAAAATAGTCAATAAATCTCGCAATAAATAATTTTTTTTCTATATCTGTTATATCATTAGGTGCAAGTCCCAAAGCCTCTTGAAGCATTTGAGATTGGGATTTTTTTGTAGGTTTTTTGTCTCCCTCGCTTTCTTGGTCTTCTGAAGAATCAGTTTTTTTTAAATCAGTTTTTTCAGTATCGTTCATATTCAATCAAAATAACGAAATGTTTGTATAAAAATTAAAAATTAAAATAATGTAATTAACTTTATTAAAAATCTTAGAATCCAAGTGATTCCTAAATTGTTTAGCAAGAAATTAAGTAGAAAAAAATAAAAATCTTTAAAGAAGTTTAATAAAGTTTATGCTAAGGAGGAATTTTTCTTAACACAGGAGTTATTTTAAATTAAAATATTATTATCTACTTCTACCGGGGATAAATCTAGTGTATCTATTCATCTGTCCGTAGTAACTAAATAATGCATCAATACCCCGTATTTTAAGAGCTGTATTGAGACAAAGTTTATTATGTAAAGCTCCATCAGCTGGTATTTTTGCTATTTCAGCAGCCATTTTGTTAACTTCTTCTTCAAGCTTATCTCTAGGAAAACATAAACTTACAAGGCCCATTCTCTCTGCTTCTATTCCTGTTATTGTTCGACCTGTCATTAAAAGATATCGCGCTTTTTTAACTCCCAAATAAAGTTGCCATAAGGGTAAACTCTGAGCACCACCCCATAATTGAGCAGGATGCCCCAGTACTGCGTCTTCTGCGGCTACTGATATGTCGCATAAAAGCTGAAGGTAACATCCGGCATCTGTACAATATCCATGAATCTGAGCGATGGTAGGCTTTGGAAAATTAAATATTCGAGGATATTTAGAATAAATCTTCTTGTTTAGTATATCATACGAGTTTTTATATTTCCAACCGCCCTCAGGAGGCGTTAAGTAATAACTTCCTTTAAGATCAAAACCAGAACAAAAACTTTTGCCGTTGCCTTTTAATACTATTACATTTACGCTGTCATCGGCTTCAGCATGATCAAACACAGCGTCTATGTCATCAAGTAGCTGATAACTTAAAGCGTTATGCTTTTCAGGTCGGTTTAGCGTGATATAACCTATTTTTTCTTTTGACTCATAAATAACTGTTTCAAAATCCATTCCATTTTCTCACCTTTTAATTTTTTTTGGTATTAAATGATTTTAATTGTTATTTATTTGTTATAGTATTTAAAATTTAAATCAATAAGAAGTATTGTTAGCTAGACATGTATTTTTACACGAAATTTTCCGGCTAAGATTTGGAAAACTAATAACTTTTAGGTTTTTTACTTTGTTATGCTCTATTATTTGCTCATCTTTCAATATAACCTATTCTCCAACTAGTTTTCCCATGTTATATCAACAAATTGGATTTTTATTTTTTGTCTGATATTAGTAATATTTTGATAAAAAAAAGTATTTAATTTAATTAAGTTCAATTTTAATAGGATTTAAAAAATTGAAACCAAATTATGTAGACCTAATTTGACTTAGGCATGAAACTAGTTGAGAAATATTTTTCAAAAAAGAAAAGAATAAAAAAATTTAAGGAACGTTAACTACTTCTTTAATCTCTGGCACAAATTGCTTTATAGCTCTCTCAATACCGTATTTAAGAGTCTGTTGTGAATGTTGGCAGCCAGAACAGTGTCCTTGAAGTCTTACTTTAACGGTCCCGTCATCTTCGATACTTACTAACTCGACATCCCCGCCGTCCATCTGCAATTGAGGGCGAAGTTTTTCGATAACCTGTTTAACTTTTTCTTCATCTACCATAATAATCATAAAAATTTTTTATTATTTAATATAAGTAAAGATAATAAGATTTTAAAGCTTATAGTTTATAAATTAAAGATTAATCAGTCAATCAATTTATTAAATAAAAATTATGAACAAAAACGATTTTGTCTCAAAATTAAGTGAAGCTCAAGAACTAATGCGAGATGAGAAGTACAAGCAAGCTATTATAATACTAGAAAAACTGAAAGTTCTTGAGAAAGAAGGAGATTTTAATTACAATTTAACGCATAAATTATATCAACTATTATCAAACGCACAATCTCTTTACAATCAAAAGATTATTTTAGAAGATATTAAATCAGTATCTAACAAAAATTCTATATCGTTCCAAGAGTTAAATAAGATGTTAAGTGATAAGGGTGAATTAAATATTGATATCGTTATTCTAGGACGAGAGATTGAGATATTGATATTAAGAGGACTGCTTTCATGTAAAATAGAAGGAGACAAATTAATTTTTTAACTTATTTCTTAATATTCTTGAATAGTGTTTATTAATGTTCATCCTAACAGGATAAGGATGACTATTAAAGCTGCTAGTATAATTGAGATGTTAATAAGTATTACCCCGACTAATTTAGGTTTATGTCTGACTTTTTTTTGGAGTTTCTCAATTTTGATATCCTTACCTCGAAATCTTACTTCTTTCTCTTTATCATTAGATTTATCGTCGCTAATTTCTCCATTTGTAATCGTCTTTTACCTCTCTTTTAGCAAAATTTTGTTAAAACCTAAAATTCAAAAAACTTTAAAAATTTTTTTAAAAACATAACCTAAAATTCAAAAAACTTTAAAAATTTTTTTAAAAAAATAGAGTTATTAGACATCATGATATTTACAACAAGAACAGAAAACTATGATTACTAGTACAATAACAAATTATTTGAAAGGTATTCTAGTATGAGTCTAGAAGCTAAATCCAAAAAGAATTGTATAATAAAAAAAGGTGGAATAGAATTTCTTATTATTTCTCTTGCTGGATGGTTGTTCATGGTTTTTATACACTTACGTCTTTCTAACGATGATGTTTTCGTTATTAGTACCTTTCATATACTACAAAGTACCTCGCTAATATACAAAGTTTATGTACTAAAATATCTGAATAATGTTCTAAAAGAAAATAAAGTTGTATCCAATGTTCGCAAAAAAATTCTTTGGATTTTTGTTTTGATCTTAATGAGTGGAACTTTACTCGATTTTATATTTCCTGTATTTTCAGTAAATATGTACAGAACGATTTTAACCTTTATTATCTATCTACCGTTATATTTTTGGTACGGTCATATATCTTATAATCCTGAAAATTTTGAAAATCTTAAATTTCTTGAGAGTTATAAAGAAGTCATAAATAAATATTGGGAGATAAAAATGGGCTCTGATTGGATAGTCGCTAGAGATAGTTGGAGTGTTAGTTATGGAGAAGGAGACCAGAGCTATACTTTAGACAATTATTTCAATAGATATTTATCTTATTTACATAATAGAAAGATTTTATTCTTGGTAATTAACCTTTCTTTTTTATACTGGTTCATAATATTAATTTTTGAATTAATTTTCTCTTTAATATCTGTACAAGTTCCAATAAATAACATTTTGGTATGGGCAATTCTCCTTTATTTAAACTCATTATTTTTCACCTCGATTTTCGCTTTTCTGGAAATTCATCATCCTAATCAGACAAATTTTTATGATGAATTACGAAAAATTCTATCTAAAAAACCATTCGCAATAATTTTAATCTCAATTGCATTAAGCTTTTCTTTTTCAGTTATTTTTCTTGGATTTTTCTTTCAATTAATTTTCTTGGAATTGCTTCTAATATCTATTGCCAATAATCAAGATATTTTATTGATTGATTTTTTTAGATGGTTTTTATTGTTCATGATTACTATGTTCTTTACTCTTTCCGCTATAATGCTTTTAAGAATATTCATAAATGCAATCTTGAGGAGGGATCCATTAAATTATTATCAAGGAGAAAACCTTATTTTTTCAGTATCCATTTCACTCTTTTTTATAGTTTTATTTCTTTTTGATTTTAATATTGGTCTAAACTTTTGGTGGTTAACTCTTATAGGATTTTTAATATTGATGATAACCCTGCTAAATTTTATAAAAAATTATAAGATGAATAAGACTTCTTCATATACGAGAAGAAAAATAGGAGCATTGATTTTAATTCCAATGTGTATAATTATCCCATATGTTGTAATAACTATTCTTCTGTACAATTTGTCTTTTTCTTTATTTGTCTTTCTCATGGTAATTTTTTTCTATTTGTTTTCAGCTATTATTGTATTCTCCATTTCCATTTTTATAAAGTTCTTTGAGTCAAGACATTCTGAGTCAGGTCTCAACAAAAAACTTAAAAAATTCGACGATTTAGAAACTTTTCTAAAAGAAATTAGACCCCACCAAATTCATTTGGTATCTAAAATTTATTTAAAATCAATTAATATTGCAAAATAACACAATAAATCTCCAAACTATTAACAAGAAACCTTGGAAAATTTTTCTTATATAAAGTTCTTACAATTTCAAGCAATTGAGATTCTTTTTTTCTTTTTTTTCGAGGAATTTGGCTTAAAACCATATCAAAATTTTTACATAATATACATTACTAATGAATTAGAGACAAAATATCATGCAATGGAACGAAGTTTAAGTAGTATAGCTAAATTTTTAGAGTGATTAATTGAGGATAACTCGTTAGAGAATTATCTTCATAGGATCTATTACGGAAGAGTATATTATATTAACCCTCATTATTCAGTTAAAAAAAATAGACTTTTTTAAATCTAATTCTAGAAATACCCATAAGAACATTAATAAGGTCATTTTATGATTATAGACGCATTAGAAAAACAAATTCAAATCAAAATTGTATATTATGGTCCAGCACTTTCAGGTAAAACTACTTCATTGAAATCTCTTTTCAACCATTTTGGGAAGAAAGACGAAGTTTTTAGTATTGATAGTTCAATTGGACGTACCTTATTTTTTGATTATGGAATAATCTCATTCCAAAAAGAACAATGGAAATTAAAAATTCATATCTACAGCACGACAGGTCAGGACTTCTATGTAGTAACTCGTCCAATAACCTTAAAAGCAATGGATGGACTTATCTTTGTCGCTGATTCACAAAAAAAGGCCTACGATAGAAACCTAATATCTTGGAATGAATTAAGTATTTATTTTGATGAAAACCTATTGAAAATGCCTAAAATTATTGCCTTTAATAAACAAGATTTACCTCAGAAATTTATTACGGCATTTTTTTTAAAAGAGATTGATTTTGAGAAGTATGATAACGTAAAAGTAAGGAAAACAATTGCTTTAAATGGAGAAGGAATCTTAGACTCTTTTGAAGATGTTTTAAGTTTAATATTTAAAGATTTATATGGAAGAACTTTAATACCTAACTTAAACTAATTTAAATAGAAATGTTCGATCTTATGAAATAGTGTGATATAATAACACCACAGGCAAGGCACAACCTTGTTTTCAAACTCTTAATGTGATAGGATTTACTTCACTTACAGCTCCAAAAGTAGGAATAATCCACATATACATACAGTACTTAAGAAGTTTATAAAGAGGTCGAGAAAAATTACTATGACCTAAATTTCCGGGGAAAAATAATCCATCTCCATCTGATAAATCCTTGCAAATAGTCTTTCCGTCTGTATTGATAAGATATTGAGAAATAGCATATTTCTCATCGTCAATACACATAATATATACTTCTGGATATTCGGGGTGTATGTGAGGATGAATTTCTAAATTTCCATCTTCATTTTCTTCTAAATTGACACTTGTAATAACACCTTGCTTTAAGGATTCGTTAGGAACATTTGTGAATCCAGACATAAAGTACCCATTTTTTATAGCGGTCCAGACAGTTCTGTAAGTTGCCATTTTGGTTTTGGAACCATGATCTCCCCTTGGGACAAATTTATTTAGCTCAAAACTACTAATTTCAAAATTAGCATCCACATCCACTTCAATGGGACAATAAAATAAACAAATCTTATACGGTTCTTTAATTTGCTGGTCGATTTTTATCACTAAATCATGTCCTGAAGGTAAGAAAAAGAAATCAAATTGGTTGAAATTATATGATTCTTTGTTATAGATTATTGTGGCATTACCTGTTAATAAACAACCGTTGAGAACTTCGTTGTTTTTAGTTTTGATTTTTAAATCGTTATTTAGATAAAAATATTGAATTTTTGTTTTGTATAACACTCTTTCAATGATCTTATCAGAGAAATAAAAAGATTTCATCTCAGATTTAGTAAAAATCTTATTTTCGGAAGCATTTAATTTTTTTTTTGGCATAATTTATTGAAAATGGTTAATTAATTTTTTATGATATGAATACCAAATTAAACAATGAAATTAAAGCTATTCTCTTCGATCTTGATGGTACTTTAATAGATATTAATCTTGATCT
>SDBS01004293.1_pt1 | contig 13956 bp, 12 predicted proteins | sample 2277091 | NCBI WGS metagenome assembly SDBS01 (sample SAMN10404972, study PRJNA504765) | marine sediment metagenome | isolation source: marine sediment core GS10_PC15, 163 cmbsf | place: Arctic Ocean: Southern Knipovich Ridge | collected 2010
GAAAATAGAAGAGAAATTGGCAGAGCATAGGAAATACATTTGGGCAGGTAAAGCAAACTCACGGTGAGAATGCCCGGAATGGCGGCATCGTGGGCCAGATAGCGCCATAGATTGGAAAAAAGATCCATTAATTCAAGGATAAAGACAAAGAATAAAAGTGAAGTGATAAAAACAGGAATAAAAGCCAGTAATAGCATAATAAAAAATGTTTTCATCTGTTTACTCGAATTAATAAGAGGATTAGTGCCAGGGTTAGTACAAAAATATTGGGAAACCACATGGATAGAAAGGGGGAAAACTCAAGCCTGGTGCCCAAAGTGTGACCCAAAAATAGCAGTCCCCAGTAAAAGCTGGTCATTAAAAGTCCCAGGCCGAATCCTACTGTTCTGCCGCTCTTCCTGGTATAGAGGCCTACAGGAAAGGCAAAGAAGATAAAGATCAGGCATGATATGGGAAAAGAAAATTTCTTATTAAACTCCAGTTCAAAAAGCTGCAGACTGCGGTCTTTTACCGGAAGGGTTTTCTTTTTCTGCAATTGTTGATAAACTTTCCTGATTCTGGCCATTCTTTCCTCATCGGGGTGCTCTTTAGAATACCTCAATTCCATGATCAGGGCATAGAGCTCCCGCCTGATTTCCTCATCGCGCAGCTTCTTCTTTTTTCCGAGAGCCTCCCTCTTTTTCAGGATTTCCCGCCAGACATCGACTGAGCTCATCTCTCTGGGTCCGGGATTCATTAAAGAGAAGCTTATATCTTTAAGGAGTATATTATAGATCATAATTTTTGCGGTTGTGTATTCATATTGACCATTGGCTTGCTTTAAGGAAATCTGGCTGAAAACATTCTCAAGTCGTAGAGATACAACACCTTTCTGTTCCTTACTTTTTAGAAGGGTCGCTTCTTTTGCTGAAATGATTCTTTTATTATTCTGTGGTGTTTTATCAATTATCACAATATTTTTAATCAGCTGCTGCTCTATTTCACCGGTGATAATTGTTGTGTTCTGGTATCTATTAACCGAGTATGGCTCAAGTTCAATTGCCGGATTAGAGTAAAGTATTTTCCGGTACATATTGCCCAGTCGGATATTACCTAAAGGTAAAAAATAATCATTAGTAATAAATGATACCAGGGAAAAGATAATGCCCACAAATAGTAATGGTGCAAAAACCCTGAACACAGGAATCCCCAGGGCTTTTAAAGCCATGATTTCATTGTCAGCCGAAAGACGTCCGATGCACATCAGAGAACCGACCAATGAAGCAAAGGGAAAAGCTATAGCCACGATAGCGGGAAGTGAAAAAAATATAAATAGTACGACATCCCCAAAGGGAACCTTTTTAGAGAATATCTCTTCAGCCATAAGCAGAAGTTGATTGATAAAGAAAATAAAAAAGAAGAATAAAAAGGCAACCACAAAGGAAATCAGAAATTCCTTTATAATGTATGAATAAATTATAGAGTAATTAGTTTTCATTCAATAGGGCTTCATTTAATTCAACTACACCGCCGCCAAGAGTTCCGGCAAATAGAGATCCAGCCGGTGCGGGAAGGTAGGTAAGAACACTGATATCCAATGAAGGCAGACCCTGATTAAGGCCAATTCTTTGCCATTTACTGCTGTTTAGAAAAATAAACGATATTCCGCCGCCAAATGTGCCAAAATAAAGCGCCCGCGCTGTTTTTACTCCGCTGAGCACCCAGTCATCAGCGATTTGTCCGAAGCTTTTGCTGTAATGCACTATCTGATTGCTCTTTTCCTGCCAGCGGTACAAACCCCTGCCATAGGTGCCAATCCAGAGTGTGTCCATACCTTGAGCTAGAAGCATGGTAATATTCCTGGCTTCAACACCGGGATTTATCCTGTCAAAGGCGGAAAAAAAACCTGTTTCTATAGCCTCTATATCTAGCGAGACAACGCCGAGATTCATGGTTCCAATATAGAGTAATGAGCCGATATTTTCCAGGCAATTGATAAAATCACCCGGTAAGGGACCGGTATTCAGCCGCTCCCAGCTATTATTTTTTAATCGCCATAAACCACGGCCCAGGGTACCAATATAGAGAGTATCATCTATGGCTTTAATTGTTTCGATACGTGTTGAATTAGCGCCGCTGAATTCGGGGATTATCTTCCAGGAGGAATCAACTTTTGAGTAAACGCTCAATTTCTGGTAAGATCCTACCCATACCCTGTCAGGAGTAATCTCTATACTTCGCACAGAATTTGGGGTCAGGCTCTTTCCTCCGGTCCTGAAAACCCTTGCCTTTTTATTGCTGAGTGAGTAGCGCGCCAATCCGCCATTCCAGGTTCCTATCCAGAGGTCGTCCCCGTCAACCTCTATTGCGGAAATATTATTGTCCGATAAACCGAGGAGAGCCGGCGATATCTCCTTCAGCAGCAGCTTTCTCTCCAGGTATTTAGAGCGTTCATTATAAATATCCGCAAGCGCATTGGAATTCAGTTTTGAGTAATACTCTTGAGCCAGCTCTTCATCTTTCCTGTTAAATAATGATATTTCGGCCAGCCGCAGTATAGCCTTATTATAGTCTTCTTCAGGAACAGTCAGATAACCATCGAGTAAAGGAAGGACCCGGGTATATAGTGCAAAGGCATCCTCATAGCGGCGCTTTAAATAATAGATATCAGCAAGCAGCAGGGAAGCCTCCAGGCGGATATGCGGCTCGGTTTCTTCTGCTAAGAGCTGTATAAGATAATACTGGGTCCTGTGCTGATCCTTAGCTGCTAAAGCCTCTCGGACTTTAGCTGAATACCGGGTATCTGCTCCAAGGGGCGGAATGAGATTTGCCTCTGTAATGATGTAAAGGGTTTTTTCCGACGGGTTTTCCGGTATGATTTCGGGAATCCGGTTTTCTTTGACTGATCTACCGGCGCAGGACAGAATAAGTAAGGTTATAAGGGGAAAGATTGCCCTCCTATTTGCCAGTTGAGCCAAAACCTCCCCTACTCCTGAAGGTTTCATTTAAAGACTCCTGCATAATAAAATTGGCTGTGATCACCGGACAGATAACCATCTGGGCTATTCGATCGCCCCGTTTTATCGTGTAATCAGAATGTCCAAGGTTAATTAATAAAACCTTGATCTCACCTCGGTAATCGGAATCGATAGTGCCGGGAGTATTTACAATTGTTATGCCCTGTTTTACAGCGAGTCCGGAGCGCGGCCTTATCTGGGCTTCAAAGCCTTCCGGGAGCTCTATTCTCAAACCGGTTGGAATCAATTCTCTATGTCCGGGCTTAAGCACCAGATCCTCATAAATTGCAGCTTGCAAGTCAGCGCCGGCAGCGTACTTCGACTGATAACGGGGAAAAAGCCCTGATGTGGATATACAGGGAAGGTCAATTTTTTTAGCCAAAATTAAAACCGCCTGGTGAAAAATTTTTCAACCGCTTATTCCCATAAGCCAGCATGCTAAAATAATCAGATTTGATAAATTGTGTTACTATTTCCTGAACATCATTGGCTGTGATTTTTTTTAATAAGCTTAAGGATTCTTCGTACTCTAATACATTACCGGTTATAAGGTACTGCCGGAGCAGGCGTTTCATACGGCTTTCCATATCTTCTTTGGAGAGAATAAGATTGCCTCGCAGCTGGCCCCTGACATCGGATACTTCTTTTTCAGTGGGAGGCTCGCTGTGCAATCTTTTCAATTCGTGGTTTATGGATTTAATAACCCTGGAAGCAAGATCAGGCGCCGTATTGGCATAGATACTCCAGAGGTTGATATCTGAGTAATAGGTTCTAAAGGAAAAAACCGAATAACATAATCCCTCTTTCTCACGCAGCTGTTGAAAGAGACGCGAGCTCATCGATTCTCCGAATATAGTACTGAAAACAAGTATCTTATAATAATCTTCCAATTTATTAGGCGGAGCAGCGCTTAAACCGGTATAGATATGTACCTGTTGGGAATTATTCTTTTTAAATTTCCATGCTGTTTCATTAACCGGCGGCGTACGGATCTGTTCCAACCGGTTAGAGGTGCTGTTATTCTGATACTTTTCTAAAAGATCAAACACTACTTCAGGATCAACTTTTCCTGCAACCGTGACAACAGAATTTGAGGGAACAAAGCACTTTTTATAGAAAGCGTAGATATTTTCTCTGTTTATCTTTTTTATATTCTTACTATCGCCGGTAATTCGTCTTGATAGAGAGTGATCCTTCCACATTGTCTCAAGATAGAACTCATAAGCCCTTTCCTCGGGATTATCTTCGATAGATTTTATTTCATTAATGACTACCAGCTTCTCTTTCTCGATCTCCTCAGTGCTCAGAACAGAGTTGTTAACCATATCGGTGATTACATCTACCGCCAGCTCCAGATGTTCTCTGGGTAGAGTGCAGTAAAGGCAAGTAATCTCTTTTTCTGTAAAGGCATTTAAGAATCCGCCAACCCTGTCAATAGCCTGGGCAATCTGAAAGGCGGTTCTTTTTTCAGTACCCTTGAAGAGCATGTGCTCCAGGAAATGAGCGAAACCCTGTTCAGTTGCTGTTTCATCCCTGGAACCATGCCGGTACCAGAAGCCGACGGAAACAACATCAGTATTTTCTACAGTTTCCAGGATAGCACTGCTGCCATTCTTTAGTTTTCGGAAATGGATCAATAGTTATCTCCGCCGGTTGTCGTGCTGACCACCTCTATTTGATGAGCCTGAGCGGGAATGATAGCCGCCCTCACGGGGGGGACCGCTCCGGTTTGGTTTGCCTGTTTCCTCTATTAAGCTTAGGTTTATTCTGCCCATTCTGTCAATCTCAAAGAGCTTTACCTTGACCTCCTGTCCTTCTTTCAGAACATCAGAGACAGATCTTACATGTTCAGTGGCTAATTTGGAAATATGACAGAGGCCCTCTTTGCCGGGCAGAAACTCAATAAAAGCGCCGAAATCGGTGATTCGTTTGACAGTGCCCGTATACCATTTGCCCACTTCCGGATCTTCGATTATACTTTGGATCATGGCGCGTGCTTTATCAGCCCCTTCTTTTTCCTTGCAGTAAATGGTTACCTGTCCGCTATCTTCAATATTAACCGTGGCTTCGGTTTTTGCGGTAATACTCTTTATCATCTTACCGCCGGGACCTATTACCATGCCAATTTTATCTTCATCTATCTGAAGGGTGATAATCTTCGGAGCGTAATCAGAGATAGAGTCCCTGGGTTTTTCAATAGTCTTATTCATTATATCCAGTATGTGTAAGCGGCCGGTTCGGGCCTGATCCAAAGCCTGGCTGAGAATAGAGGCTTCGATGCCGGCGATTTTTATATCCATCTGAAAAGCGGTAATGCCTTTAGCGGTTCCGGCAACTTTAAAGTCCATGTCGCCGAGATGGTCTTCTTCCCCGAGAATATCACTTAAGATTACATAACCACTCTCCTCTTTGATCAATCCCATGGCAATCCCGGCCACAGGTGCACTTAAAGGTACCCCGGCATTGAGCAGACAGAGGGTGCCTCCGCAGACAGTTGCCATAGATGAAGAGCCATTTGATTCCAGAACCTCCGAGACCACCCGTATCGTATAGGGGAAATCTGTCTTAGCCGGCAGAACTTGTTTCAGAGCTCTTTCTGCCAGGTGGCCATGGCCGATTTCCCTGCGCCCGGTAAATAGGCGTTTAACCTCGCCCACTGAATAGGGAGGAAAATTATAGTGCAGCATAAATGATTTTCTGGTATCTCCCCCGAGATCATCCATAATCTGTTCATCACGGATTGTGCCGAGGGTGGTAACAGCCAAGGCCTGGGTCTCGCCCCGAGTAAACAGGGCTGAACCGTGAGTACGGGGCAGTACATCGATCTCACAGGTAATCTGGCGAATGTCCTCCGGCCCGCGGCCGTCGGTACGGATCTTTTTATTGATAATGGATTTACGTACAATATCAGATTCCAGTTCTTCAAGGAGATTAAGAATCAGAGCTGTCTGTTCCTCCGGAACCTTTTCAGTAAAACTTTCCACTGTTTCTTTAACTACCTGTCTGATAGCTGCATAACGATTCTCTTTGCCTTTAACAAAACAGGCTTTTTCCATTCCGGCAGCGGCGGAATCGAAAATTTCACTTTTAAGCTCCGGTGTTAGTCCTTCCTCCTCATCTTTGAGCGGGAGTTTGGTCTTACCGGCTAACTCGGCAAGTTGGTGCTGAATACGGCAGATCTCTTTTATGGTTTTATGAGCGGTTGAAATTGCCCGGACCATCAGTTCCTCCGGGATCTCACTGGCCCCGCCTTCAACCATGGTTATGCCTTTTTCATTGCCGGCCACCAGAATTTCCAGGTCACTCTCTTTGATCTGGTCAAAGGTAGGGTTTACGATAAAAGTATCATTAATGCTGCAGATACGCACCGCTCCGACAGGTCCGGCAAAGGGTATATCGGAGATCACCACCGCTGCCGAAGCTGCTACCATTGCTATTACATCCGGCGGATTAACCTGATCGGCGGAAATAGTTGTGGGTATTATCTGGATCTCCTTTTTGAATAATTTAGAAAAAAGAGGGCGCATTGGACGATCTATCAACCGTGAAACCAGAATTTCCTTATCCTTGGGTCTTGCTTCTCTCCTCAGAAAACCGCCGGGTATTTTACCGGCAGCGTAATATTTCTCATTATATTCAACGGATAAAGGAATATAATCTAATTCTTCTCTTTCCTTATCCGAACAACAGATGGTAGCCAGGACTGCTGAGCCTGCATATCTGGCATAGACGGCGCCATTCGCCTGTTTTGCCATGCGTCCGGTTTCGAGAACCAGCTCCTCTTTTCCTATTCTTAATTTAACATTATGTATCATTATTTTTCCTTACCATTTTATTTTTTGTTTTGATTACTTTCGCAGAGATAACCGATTGAGAATTTCCCGGTATTTATCGATGTCTTTTCTCTTTAAGTATTTTAACAGTTTTCTTCTCTGACCTACCAGCTTCAGCAGACCCCGTCTGGAATTATGATCCTTTTTAAATATTTTGAAATGTTCGGTAAGTTCGGTAATTCTCTTGGTTAAAAGGGCAATTTGTACTTCAGCTGATCCGGAATCCTTTTTATGAAGGCCAAAATCTTTTATTATTTTAATTTTATTTTCTTTGGTAAGTGCCATTTCTATCCTCCTAAGCTCATCTTACTTAAACAAAATATATTTTCTTTACCTCAGCAGCGCTGGATAATTTCCATTTAATTGCTCCCCTGTCGATAACTACTTCCCCTTCAGTTTTACCTTTATCCGTATCAAAGAATACCCGGAAAAGGCCCTCATCCGGGAGCATTTGAGCCAGTTCCTCCCTTCTTAAAGAGATCCACCCTTCATCTTCATGGAAAGACTCAAACGATGAGATGTCAAGAAAATAATCCTGGCCAAGCATCTGCCGGACCTCAAAGAATCTGGCCCGCTTTATTTCCTTACGGATACGCGAACTGCTTACTATCCCGGCTCCGTAGGAAGTTGGGCCAATAACCTGAACATGAGTAGAGCTCCCTGTAAAGGCTTCCTTTAATTCATCTATCTGCGTATCCTTCCGATAACCAATTGTAAAATTGTAACCCACAACAATTCTGCTTATATCCAAAAGGTTCTGCAGAGTATTAATAAAATCTCTTCCTGCCAGTTTACTGAATTCATGGGAAAAGTCAATCAACACGGTCCAGGCAATTCCCATATTTTTAAGCTTATCTATTTTCTGATTCAAGGATAGTATTTTTCCTTCAATTTCCCGATGTTTGAGAACCTGGGATGGGTTGTTGGTAAAGGTAAAAATAAGAGGCAGGGCTTTTTCCGGATTCCCTGCAACTGCTTTTATGAGCTTCTGATGGCCGATATGCAGACCATCAAATACACCAATTGAAATGGCAACCGGCCCGGTTATCTGCGATTTAAGAATACTGATATCTTCCCAGCTGATGATCTTCACGACTTTGTACTAAAAACTCCTTGATAGCTGTATTCTCCGTTTTTTCTTGAAGTAATAGCCAGCAGTTGCTCATTTTCGCCAAAGAGAGCGTATAATCCATCGGAGAGCTGCATGGCTGCCGGCAGTTGCTTATCACTCAGGCTTTGACCATTTACAATTCTACTGCTCAATAAATTGGAAACGGTAATTTGCCTTATATCAGAAAATACCTTCAAGAATTTTACCGGCGGAATAATATCACTTTCCGGGTCAAAACTCTCGGGTATAACTGCATTTTTAAGGTGAAAATTACCGACTGAAGTGCGCTTAAGACGGCTGACATGAGCGCAGGAAGAGGCCAGACGCCCCAGGTCCCGCGCCAGAGAACGTATATAGGTTCCTTTAGAGCATTTTACCTCAACTGAGAGCTCCGGCGGTTTATAAGCGATAAGCCTGATGTAATCTATTCTCACCTGACGCGGCTCCAATTGCGGCGTATTGCCGGAGCGGGTGAGCTGGTAGGCCCTGCTGCCGTTAATGTGGATTGCTGAATAAACCGGAGGAATTTGCTCTATCTCGCCAATCTGCCTTTCTATTGCCTGTTGAACAGCTTTTAACCCGGGTATCTCTTTTTTCAGAGTGATCTCTCCCTCCGGGTCTAAGGTATCAGTCTCTTCACCAAATATAATTACTGCCCGATAGGTTTTGCCTAATGACATAAAGAGCGGGCAGAGCCTGGTCATCCTGCCGGTAAGCACAAGTAAAAGACCTTCAGCAAATCTATCCAGAGTACCTGTATGGCCGATCTTTCCGGTATGCAGTTTCTGCTTTAAAATTCCCAGTGCCTGAAAAGAGGTAATTCCCTCCGGCTTGGCAAGCAGCACAAGCCCATCCATACCAGAATTCAACCTATAAACCCTTCAGCAATTCGTTCATCTTGAATCCCCGTTCGATTGACTGATCAGATTTAAATGTCAATCTGGGGATTGCTCTCAGGTGAAGCCGGCGTCCGAGGGTTCCCTGGATAAAGCCTGCAGAATGGTTTAATGCCTTTACTGTCAGGTTACAAATATCGTGCTCACCAAAGAAGGATATATAAACAACCGCGTATTTCAAATCCTTTGATAATGAGATATCAGATATTCTGCACAAGGGATCTATGCGCGGGTCTTTAAGCTCTTTTTTGCTGATCATTGAACTGATTTCTTCTCTCAGCAGGCTTTTAACTTTCTTTAGCCTGATCTCTCCCATCTCCGCCTTCCAGTTTTTTGGTCAGTTCGATGATCTCATAGGCTTCTATTAAGTCGCCTACTTTAATATCATTGAAATTTTCAATACCGATACCGCATTCAAAGCCTGTTTCCACCTCACGCGCATCATCTTTAAATCTTTTAAGGGATGATATTTTGCCTCTATAGATGCCCACACCATCCCGGAATAATTGAACCTCTGCTCCCCTGCGGATCTTACCGGAAGTTATATAACAGCCGGCAATTGTCCCGATTTTAGGAACCCTGAAAATATTTCGTACTTCAGCAACACCCAGGGTCTGTTCTTTAAGTTCCGGAGACAACAACCCTTCCATAGCTGATTTAATGTCTTCAATGGCTTCATAGATAATATTGTACTTACGGATCTCTACTTTTTCCTGATCTGCCAGATTCTGAGTACTACTGTTCGGACGGACATTAAAGCCGATAATAATTGCATTCGAAGCTGAGGCCAGCATTACATCATTTTCATTAATAGTTCCGGCAGAGGCATGTCTGGTAACCAGTTTGATCTCAGAAGTGCTCAATTTTTCAAGGGAATTCTGCAGAGCTTCAACTGACCCATGCACATCACCCTTGATTATTACATTAAGTTCCTTAAGTTCGCCTTCTTTTATCTGTTCATAGAGGTTGTCAAGGGTTATTTTTTTAAAATTCTTGGATTGCTCGCGTTTTTTCAGTTCCTGGCGTTTTATGCCAATCTGCCGCGCTGATTTTTCAGAGTCGGTAACCTGAAAAGGATCGCCTGCATTGGGAATCCCGCTAAAACCAAGAATTTCCACCGGCATGGAGGGCGTTGATTCTTCAATCCGATCGCCCATATCATTAAACATAGCTCTGACTTTTCCGGGGAAAATCCCCGCCACATAGGAGTCACCCACATGAAGAGTGCCCCTTTGCACAAGCACAGTTGATACAATCCCGCGGCCTAGATCGATTTTTGATTCAATAATATGTCCTTCTGCACGGCAGTTATAATTCGCATTCAACTCAAGCATCTCCGACTGTATTAAAATATTTTCCAGGAGATTATCTATACCGGTTTTCTGTAATGCAGAAATTTCACAGTAAATTGTGTGCCCTCCCCACTCCTCAGGAACCAGGTCATATTCAGAGAGCTGCTGTTTGATACGCTCGGAATTAGCTTCGGGCAAATCGATTTTATTTATAGCTACAATAATCGGCACACCAGCCGCTTTAGCATGGTTTACCGCCTCTACTGTCTGAGGCATTACACCGTCATTTGCAGCCACAACAAGTACTACAATATCAGTAACTTGAGCCCCGCGTGCCCTCATTGTGGTAAATGCTTCATGGCCCGGGGTGTCTAAGAAGACCAGCTTGCCCTGTGGAAGCTCAACAACATATGCACCGATGTGCTGGGTGATGCCGCCGAATTCCGTATCTACCACGTTAGTAGATCTGATAGCATCAAGGAACTTTGTTTTTCCATGATCCACATGACCCATTACCGTTATAATTGGGGGTCTGGCCTGCATTTCCTCTTCCCTGTCTTGCTCAGTTTCAATTACCGTCTCATCATACAGGGAAACAATATTTACTTTGCAGCTATATTCATCGGCAAGGATCGTAGCGGTTTCGGCATCTATCTGCTGGTTTATAGTTGCCATCATTCCCATTCCCATGAGTTTGGAGATTAATTCAGATGCCTTGAGGTTCATCTTCCTGGCCAGATCAGATACTGTTATTACCTCCATAATCGATATCTCTTTCGGTATGGGGTTGGCCCGGTGAATTTCTTTTTTCTTCACCGGTATCAGCTTTTCATGATATTCCTGTTTACTTTTTCTTAGGTAAGTGCTCTTTCTCTTAGTCTTGAAAAACTTCTTTCCAGGACTTTTCTTAATATCTGCCGGGCGTTGTTGCGTAGATTTTCCCTGCAACGGTTTGAAGCCTGGTCGTCGTGAATCTGAAATAACCGGTATGCCGCTTTTTCTGGAAAAGTCTCGAGGAGAGGAAGTGAATTTTCTGGGTGGGGCTGTTCTCTCTGAACCGCTTCGATCTGAAGGCGGGGCTGGCCGGAAGCGATCCGGAGCTCTGCCTTTCATCCTTACCAGGGATGGTTTTTTTTCGCCTGTTTTCTTCTGCTGGGCAATAGCCTTTTTCAATTTTAGAATTTCTTTTTGCAGTTCAGGAGCTTTCTTACCAGTTTTGGGTAGACCTTTTTTAACTACGACAACCTTTTTCTTAATAACAACAACCTTCTTTGTCTCATCATTCCGACTTTTTTCTTCAGTAGAAGGAAGTGATTGGGTATTTCTATGCTTTATAAGAGTTGCTTTTGGTTTTTTCTGTTTTTCCTGTTCTTTCTGTTTTTCCTGTTCTTCTGGCATAAATCACCTTTTTGGTTGATCTCTATTAAACTAAAAGTTCTCTAAAAGCTACCGGTCAGTTCCCTCTTCTGTTTCTTTGTCCTCAAAGCTTAACCCTACGCCGCATTTTGGGCAAGAGGTCATATCTGAAGTTATTGAATGCCCGCATTCGGGGCATTCATAGGTCTCCTCAACAGGGATCTCTTCTGCTGCTGCTTCTGCTACTTCTTCTGCTCCGACTGCTTCTGCTCCGTTCGCTCTGCTCAGTTCTGTCTCTTCGATTTGAGTAGTTTGTTCTTCTTCAACGATCTCGACATTTTCATCAAGTATCTGCTTTATTGTTTTTGCTTCTTCGGTAGATATTTCATTCAGAGAAGCTATTTCTGTTTCACTCAGTATTACCAGGTCTTCTATCTTCTGGATGTTGTTGCGGGCCAGTTTTTCGGCCAGGGCTTTAGAGAGGCCCGGTAATTCGCTGATACGTACAATTTCCTCCTCAACTTCGCCGAAGAGTGCTGATACAGCTCTTTTGGCTTCTACTGAAAGGTCCATCTCAGCGAATTGTGATTCAGATTTTACATCTATATTCCAGTCCACCAATCGATTGGCCAGCCTGACATTCAATCCCTGTTTACCAATTGCCAGGGAGAATTGATTGTCCGGCACTACAACCATAGCTTGCTTCTTAGCTTCATCGAGGATAATCACCTGGCTCACCTCGGCCGGTGAAAGAGCATTCTTTATGAAGGTTCTGGAGTCTGTATCATACTTGAGTACGTCGATTTTTTCACCTTCAAGTTCTCTTACCACTGCCTGAATACGGACTCCTTTCAAACCTACGCAGGCTCCTACGGGATCTACATCTTCACGATTGGAATAGACAGCGAGTTTGGTTCTGTATCCCGGCTCACGCACGATTTTAAATATTTCTATGGTCCTGTCGTAAATCTCGGGAACTTCCAGTTCAAATATTTTCTTAACAAAATCGGTATGAGTACGCGACAGGATTATCTGAAGACCGGTTGGAGTTTTTGTAACTTCATAAATCAAGGCTCTGATACGATCATTGGGATGATATACTTCGCGTGGAGATTGGTATTTCTTAGGCAGAATACCTTCGGTTTTGCCAAGATCAGTATAAATATTGCCATTCCGTTCCCGCTGATAGTAACTTATAATCATCTCGCCTAACTTTTCCTGATATTCCGAGTAAAGTGTGTTCTTCTGAATATCTCTTAAGCTCTGTTTAGCCTTCTGCTTAGCGCTCTGCACAGAGTTGCGGTCAAATTCCTTCGGGTCAATCTCAATTAGCAGTTCATCGCCGATTTCGCATTCTTCGTTAAGCAGCAAAGCCTCGTTCAATGAGATCTCCTGAACGTGATCCTCGACTTCTTCAACAATTTTCTTTTGAGAGAATATTGAAACTTCCGAGACATCTTCATTGAAACGAACAACAGCATTATCCACTACTCCATATTTTTTCTTGTAAGCGGCGAGAAGTGAATCCTCGATTGTCCTCATAACCAGGTCAATGGAGATACCCCGATCCTGAGTAAGCTGTTTAATAGCATCAGCCATTTTCGAAGACATTTTTTATTTTCTCACCTCCAGTGTGTAGTCCAATCTTGCTTTTCTAATATTCTTAAGCTCGATTCTTAAGCTACCCTGCTCCTGCTCGAGGGTTAATATATTTTCCTTAAAATCTACAATTATTCCTCTTATCCAATCGGACCCGGCTTCTGTAAGCAGTTTTACTCCCCGCCCCTTGAATATCGAGTATTCTCTGGAGCTTTTAATCTTTCTGTTGATGCCGGGTGAAGAAACTTGAAGTGCTATGTCGTGTAAACCGGGAATCATCTCTAATCTGGGGTAAATATTACGCGAAATCGCTGCACAGTCATTGCTGCCGACACCTTCCTTGCTGAATACTACAATGGAAATGTGGTTGAGATGTTTGCTCTTGCCCAGCTTACATTCCACTATAGAAAAACCCATCCCGGCAATAACCTCTTCAATCTCATTATATATAGTTTCTTCTAAGTCGTTCACCCCCATCACCTATAAAAAAAGAGCCGCTTTACCGACTCTTCATGCTGCTGATTATAATTTTAAGTCTGCTAAAAGAATAACAGTATGGGAACATATTGTCAAGTGAGTGAATTTCTTCCAGTAAGGTAGGATTCACCGTTGAGCCAGCTGCCGCCTCGATACACCCGGTCAGAGCCCCCGGAAGGACCACTGGGATCGGTCTGTGAAGAAGAGCTGTATTTTCCCATACCAGGCCCAGCACCACTTAATATCCGTACTGGGATTCTTTGAAGCTCACAGCACCGTTGCTGTAACATGGAGTTAGCCCCTCCTTTCGGCTCAGCCGGTTGCAGAACTCAACAGCATCGTACCAGCTTATTTTCTCTACAGGCCGATTGTCCCCTCCGAAGCTCGATGGGTTAC
>SDBS01004294.1_pt1 | contig 13954 bp, 12 predicted proteins | sample 2277091 | NCBI WGS metagenome assembly SDBS01 (sample SAMN10404972, study PRJNA504765) | marine sediment metagenome | isolation source: marine sediment core GS10_PC15, 163 cmbsf | place: Arctic Ocean: Southern Knipovich Ridge | collected 2010
ACGGCGGCCCAACGCGGAGATTCAGATCGGCCATCTCTCGTCGTCCTTGTGCCACCTGGGCAACATCGTGGCCCGGACCGGGCGGGCAATTCGGTTCGATCCGAAAACAGAAAAGATTCTCGGCGACGAAAAAGCCACCGCCCTGCTCGGGCGCAAGTACCGCCAAGGCCACTGGGCGGCGCCCAAGGCCTCTTGAGTTGGGTCAAGAATGCGAACCTTTCAAACGTCGAAAAGGAATCGAGCCATGAAATGCCGTACTTTCTTAAAGAGCACCGCGGGCCTTGGGGCTCTGGTTTTGTTGTGGGCCTTGGGCGCGAGCCCCGCAGGCGCCGCAGACCGGGACAATGACAAGCCAGACAAGGGCACGGGCGCGATTCGTGTTGGCATCATCACCCAACGGGACGGCCCGCACCTGGGGATCTACCTGAACTCGGTGGCCGCGTGTAAGGGGGTGGCGCAGGTTGCCGTCTCCGACGAGAGCGGGCGTGAGCTGGAGCGGGCGCGGGGGGCGCTTGGCAAAGCGTTTGGCAAAGTGCCAACCTACCAAGGCCCCGAAGGGAGTTCAAACCGAGAACCCGACTTCGAAAATCGGCGGTTACCAGGCCTTCGTCCAGGCGGCCATTGATGGGGTGCGCGGGGTTCGACCGGCTCCGCTAACCGGCGAGGACTCCCTCCAGGTATTGAAGGTTATCTTTGCCGCCTACCGGGCATCGGAAACAGGAACCGTGCAGAAAGTACGTTGAGAGAAAAGGGGACATTGGGGGTATTGAAAAACCCCTGAATGGCCGCGAACTTCGCGAACAACGCCAACAGGACCACTCGTTTTTCACTCTCTTATTGGCTTTTTCTATAGTTTTCCTGTTCGCGCAGTTCGCGTGGTTCGCGGCTATCGACTTTTTCAACAGCCGGACATTCTACTTTTCCCCCTTTTTCCAGCGACTGCCCTTCGGCCTGAGCTCAGGGTCCAAGACAGTCACTGGGCTTGGCCGGGGTGCGGAGCGGTAGGGGGGTTATTCATTTCCAAATTACAATTGTCAATTTTCAATTTAACGGGGTAACCTCTAAACTCTAACCTCTAACCTCTAACCCCTGCCAGGGGCTTAGCACGAGAGGGAAATCCCAGATGACTTCAAGAAACCGAACCAGAACTGTATTGACCCTCATTGCAGTGGCGATGGCGGGTGTCGTGTCTCATGCTGCTACCAGGGACATCCCCACACAACTGCCCGATCCGGACGGGAAAGCGCCTGACGCCACCAAGCCGGTTAAGGTCTACATCCTGGCCGGTCAATCCAACATGGTGGGGATGGGCAATCTCAGCGGCGCCCGATGCCGCTATACGGGCATCTACCTGACCGCCGACCCCGCGGCGCCCAAGGGGGGCATGCAGGTCTGGCGGGTGGGGAACTACAAGATCGGTTCCCACGGTGTTTTCCTGTCGGCCGATCCGAAAGCAGGCCAGGGGGCGACGGCTTCCATCTACAAGGGCGCCTACGCCCCGGCCACGGACTATGAACAGGCGAAGCCGGCGAAGACCGAGACGGTGGCGCTGGGGGTTGTGAAGGGATCGCTTGCGACCATTCCGGGCCCGCATACGGTGGTGGTCAGAGGCTCTATTGACGTGCCTGAGTCCGGCAACTACACCATCAATCCCGGCTATGGCGACAGCGCATACAACGTGATGGAGTTGGATGGGAAGGAAGTCTATCGCAAGGACGTGGGCGGCCAGGCGGTCAAGCAGAAGGTCGCGCTCGAAGCGGGCAAGCGTTATCCCATCAAGATCACCTACTTCAAGGGTGGATCGACCGCGCTGTGGATGAGCCAGGAGGACCTGCTGGGCAAGGGCGATCTGGAAATCGTGACCAAGCGGGACAAGAAGTTCCCGTATCTGGTCGACGACAAGGGCAAGTGGACCGTGCGGAATGACGTCTATTTCCAGGAGGCCCGGCTAGCAAAGGATGGAAGAGGATGCCCCCTCAGCGCGACCTCGAACGGCAAGACGATCGGCCCGGAACTGGGTTTCGGCCACGTCATGGGGACCTACCACGACGAGCAGGTGCTGCTGATCAAGACCGCCCAGGGAAATCGCTCGCTGGGCTTTGACTTCCGCCCGCCCTCCAGCGGCCGGAAGGATCCCGACAGCAAGTGGGAAGGCCTCGAATACCGCCTGATGATCGAAGGCGTTCGCAAGACCCTGGACCAGATTGCCAAGATCGTGCCCGGCTACAAGGGCCAGGGCTACGAAATCGCCGGTTTTGCCTGGTGGCAGGGGCACAAGGATGGCGGCGCAACACAGGCGGAATACGAGAAGCATCTTGTCAACTTGATCAACGATGTACGGAAGGAGTTCAAGGCGCCCAAGATGCCTGCCGTGGTGGCCACGGTCGGTTTCGGCGGTCACAACATGGCAGACAAGTATGTGAAGATCCTGCAGGCGCAAATGGCGGTCGGCGATCCAAAGAAACATCCGGAGTTCGCCGGCACCGTGGCCTCCGTGGACACCCGCGATTTCTGGCGAGAGATCGATGAATCACCGACGAGCCAGGACTATCACTACAACCGCAATGCCGAAACCTACATGCTGGTGGGCGACGCCCTCGGCCGGGCGATGGTCAGGCTCCTCGGCGGAAAAGCGGAAGCTCTTCCGCAAGCCGCCAGGGGAAAACCTGCTGCAAAGCAGGCAAGTCGCGAACTGACAGAGCAGGAAAAGGCCGCCGCCCAAGCGGCGCTGGCCCCGATTATTATGGATGGTATAGCGGCGGCCTATATCGCCAACCCCAGGTATAACAAGGCCCTATTGAGTGAGGCCAAGGGGGAAAGGCCGACGCGGGCGAACCAGTTCCTGCGGGGTGCGATGTATGGATTGAACAACTGCTATCGCGCAGCCGGGGTCAACGACTATGAGTGGCGCACGTTCGGGCCGGATCTAAGGAAGGTCAAGTGGGATTACATCAGCTTTGACCCGAAAGAGACAAAGCCCAAAGAGAAGGGGAGCCGCTTCCGCAAGGTGACCTGTCCCGAAGGGATGGCCAACTGGTTCGCGCCCGACTTCGATGCCGCCAAGGCAGGTTGGAAGAGCGGAATGCCGCCCTTCGGTCAGTTGGATGGCAAGCTGGCGCCGCTGTCAGAGTCGTGCAAGGCGCCATTCTGCGGGTGCGGCCAGACCCCAAAGACGCTGTGGGAGAAGGAAGTTCTCTTGATGCGCGGCACGTTCGAAATCCCGCCGCTCAAGAAAGGCTTTCGCTACCGGATCGTGGTCGGGGGCAGCGCCCACGTCAATGCCGGCGAAGGCTATGCGATCTATGTCAACGGCAAGTTGCTGGCCGAGTCGAAGGCCGGCGTCGGCATGCGGCAGGGCGGACAGCCCCGCGGCGGGCATATCTATGCTGACTTCCGTGACGAATTCAAGGGCGGCAAGGTAACCATCGCGGCCATGAGCTTCCTGCGATACAACCATCCGCGCAAGAAGCCCTATCCCCCCCGCGGACACATCACGGTGTGGATGGAGGAGGCGAAGATCCCGCCGGTGGGTCGTTAGATAGAAACAAGCAAGACTACCGGCCTGCGGCGATCTTTTTGACAAACGTGTAAAGGAAGCTGAGCTTTGAAAACCAAGAACAGAGACAACGCGATGAAGAGCATGGCAGTATTTGGTTTGTTGTGTCTGCTGTCAGTGATGGTAATTGGCGTCGTAAATGTATCGGCCGAGGAAGACATTAAGAAACCGGCGAATGTTCCAGTCGACCCGTCAAAGATCAAAGACATCAAAGCTTATTGTCTGGATTTCAACTGGGGAGGGCGCAGGAGTTTTGCCAAGCCCGGAACGTGGGCCGCCGCCGATCCTGCAAAGCACGTGGCCTGGTACAAGGCGATGGGCGCAAATGTGATCCAGACCTTTGCCGTCTCCTGCAACGGATACGCCTGGTACAAGAACGGCGTTGTTCCCGAGCAACCCGGGCTGAAGCACGACTTCCTTCCCGAAGTGGTGCGATTGGGTCATAAGGAAGGCATGCTCGTGGTGGGCTATTTCTGCATCGGTGCCAATACCAAATGGGGACAGGACCATCCCGACCTAAGCTACGGAACTCCGAGTGCCTATCATATTCCGTATACCGACGAATATCTCGCCTATCTGTCTAAATCCATCAGCGATGCTGTCAGGGAGACCGGCATTGATGGAATTATGATTGACTGGGTATGGCAGCCCAAACGGCAGTCAACAAAGGGCAAGTGGTTGGAGTGCGAGAAGAAACTGTACGCCCAACTCATGGGCGAGGTGTTCCCAAGAGAAGGCAAGTTGTCCAAGAAGCAGGACGTCGCCTACGGCCGCAAGGCAATTGACCGGTGCTGGAAAACAATCCGCAAGGCCGCAAAAGACGCCAACCCGAAGTGCATTGTCTGGCTGACCAGCAACAATACGACACACCCGCATATCGTTAATTCGGACATGTATAAAGAGGCGGATTGGCTGATGAATGAGGCCGGTGATATCAAGCGAGTCAAGGCCGTCAAATCCATGATCGGCAAGCACACCCGCCTGATCACCTGTCTGGCCAGATGGAATAGACAGGACGCAACCAAAGTCGTGCCGGAAGCTTTGAAGGAAGGCATCGGCCTCTACGGTTTCGCCAAGCCCGGGCGCAATTCGCTTCTGCCGCTCGAACCGCTATTGAAACGTCCCGTAAGCGAGTTGAAAGGCGATGACCGAAACATCGCCGTTCTGGCACGCGCGTACCACGGCGCCGCCTTGGATACGGTTCAGAATGACAAAGGCGAGTTTGTTAAGCCCAAATGAAAAGAAGTAAACGTATATATGCAATTTGAACGACTACGGAAAACAACAAGAAGTCGATGAGACATTCAATACTATCAAAATGGCTGGCAATTGTGGTGCTGCTGGTAGGCAGCATGAGTGTCAACGCCGAGCAAGCACCCGTGGCAAAACCCAAGCCCGACATCGAGTTGGGAGCACCCTTTGCCGACAACGCGATTCTGCAGCGGCAGATGCCGGTTCCCGTCTGGGGCTGGAGCAAGCCGGGCGTGAAGGTTATGGTGGAGTTTGCCGGGCAGACGAAGACCGCCACTGCCGGCGAGGGTTACGCGATCTACGTCAATGGCAAACTGCTGGCCCAGTCGAACGCCGGTGTCGGTGTTCATCCTGCTGGGGCAGTCGAATATGCTGGGGTTCGGCAGGATCGGGCCCGAGGATAAGAAGGGAACGCTTACCTATCTGACCAAGGAAGAAAAGAAGTATCCGCATCTCGTCGACGATCAGGGCAACTGGACACAAAGAAGGGATGTCAGATACGTACAGGTGATGCACAGAGGAGACAAAATGTCGACGCTGCGAAATGAGTGGCTGACTGTCAAAGGCAAGCACATAGGGCCTGAGCTTCAGTTTGGCCACATTATGGGTCATGTGCTCGACGAACCCGTACTCGTGCTCAAAACCTGTATCGGTAACAGAAGCCTGGGTTGGGACCTCCTTCCTCCGGGGAGCAAGCAGTTTGAGTTCGAGGGCAAGATCTACGCGGGCTACAAGGAATCCCCTCTGTCGTGGGCCAAAGGCACCAAGCCGAAGCCGATCGCCTGGTATGCCGGCAAGCAGTATGACGATGATATTGGCAATGCCTGGTATTTAGCCTTCAACTCCGGTGCCATCACCAGGCGCATTCCGGTGATCGGCAATTCGAGGTCTTGCGGAAGATGCACGCGCGAGGCACTGCGGATCGTCCGCATTTGTTCTGCCTCTGTCGTCTCGCGCCCTCCCTTGCCCATTCTTTTCAGTGGGAACATGAAGTGGCCGCCACGAATCACGCATGATTGGTATCACTTCTCACTTACTTAACATCTTCTTCAATTCCGGCGCAATCGCTTTGGCCCAGATTTCGTGGCCTTGTTCGCTGGGATGCGTCGTGTCGGGCATCATCTCTTTTGACAGGAAGCCTTTTTCGTCGAGGAATTTCGGGCCAATGTCCAGGAACGTGACGTTCTTCATGTCTTTGAGCAATCCAGGGAGATAGGAGTTGAGTTCGTTGATCTGTTTACGGTGTGGGTGGTCGAGGTTGCGTCTTCGCGGAAAGACGCCGAGAACCAGGATCTTCATTTCGCCGTAGAGATCTTTCAGTTTCCGAGCAACCGCCTGAACGCCTTCGGCTGCCTGTTTGGGCGTGTCACTGCCCCAGCAGATGTTGTTCGTGCCGATCAACACGACGGCGGCTTTCGGCGCTTTCTTTAGTTTTGGCAAATGATCCAAACGCCACAAGACGTGTTGTGTGCGGTCGCCGCCGAATCCCAGATTGATCGCTTTGAGTGGTTCGAAGTGTTTCTTCCAGACCTTGGCGCCGACGCTTTCAAAATTATGCGTGATCGAATCGCCGACCATCAAGAGGTCAATATCGCCTTTGCTCATCCGGCCGATGTTCTTGGCATGACGGGTAAACCACCACTCCACGATGCGACATTGAGGCGTGACGGCATGGTTCTTTTTCGCAGGCTGCGGGTCAACTCCCTCGACTTGAGGAACCGAAACAATCGCAATGAATGCAACGAGAACTGACAGGAAGATTGTTTTCACGTGGGCGAACGATCGGAGCCAGCGGTAGGGGGCTGGAGGGGGGCGATAGTCTGTCATAGTCTGTTACCTCGAGTTTTGGGGATGTCCGGAGTTCCTGGTTTGGTTGTTATCGTTGTCTGAAAAAGGGCTACCCGCTACGTGTCGGGCGCTTTCCCATGCCGGCACCATAGCAGAACGGCCTTGCTTCGGCAACTTGTCACGGCGGAGCGCCGAGCCGCAGCCGGATTCTGGACAAGGTAGGATGTTCTTGGTCTGGTCTCCCCCGAATTCATAGCCGCACCCGTGGTGGAGAGGTTGCATTGGGGTGCGGGGGAGACGATGATGTGGCTGTGCAACACTGAAAGGAGAGTTCCATGAAGGTCATCGCGTGCAACGGCAGCCCGCGCAAGGGCGGCAACACGGAAACGCTGATGCAGAAAGTCTTCGAAACGCTGGAGACCTACGGCATCGAGACTGAGATGGTCCAGATCGGCGGCAATGCCGTCCGCGGCTGTACGGCGTGCTACGAGTGCTACGAGAACAAGGACGGCAAGTGCGTCATCGACGGCGACATGGTCAACGACTGCATCGAGAAGATGGTGGCGGCCGACGGTATCATCCTGGGCTCGCCGACATACTTCGCCGACATCACGCCGGAGCTGAAGGCGCTGATCGACCGGTCGGGCCTGGTCTGCCGGGCGAGTGATAATCTGCTTCGCCGCAAGGTGGGTGCGGCCGTAGTGGCCGTGCGGCGGGGTGGCGAGATCCACGCCTTCGATAGCATGAACCACTTCTTCCTGATCAGCGAGATGATCGTGCCGGGGTCGAGCTACTGGAACATGGGCTTCGGCATGGACAAGGGTGAGGTAGCGGCCGACGAAGAGGGCATGGTGACGATGACCACCCTTGGCGAGAACATGGCGTGGTTGCTGGAGAAGCTGGGCGCCCCGTCGCCGGGCTGACGGGGCATGGGGCCCCGAGGGGGGGAGTAGGCAGGGAGAGGCTGGAAAAACCCGCCCCCAAGCGAAAGGGCAAGCCCTTCGGTGAACTCAGGGCAAGCCCTTCGGTGAACTTCCGCCTTCGCCGAGGCTACGGCGGACTTCTCAGGTCAAGAGATAAGTATGGTGACCGGAACTCGCGCGCCCACTAGAAGATTGCCGCGAAAAAATACAACAGGGCGCCCAAGAATACCAAAGCGGCTATGAATCCGATGACCTTCAGGACGATGTAAAGGAGATAAACAGTTCCTTCTATCCACTCACCGTTCATGATCGACCCCTTGCACGGCCTATGGCCGGGCCCAATCACCTCCTCACGGTTCTCGTATCCAACGAAGTCCCAGGCGTTAATCTTCTTAGCCTACTTGCATTCCGTGTTGTGAAACGGCTCTCGTAGCGGGGAGGACCGGCCCTTAGCGTGTTCTCGATGATACTTGTTTGGCCGTGCCTATCCCGCCAAACCGATTGGCATCCATTCCCTTTAACGTGCAGCACCCAGGATTATGCATATCTTGGGACTGTGTGCAAAACAGAAAATTCGAAAAAATTCGAAAAAAGTTCGGGGGACGTGAAACACATAGATCGCCGACCTGCCTACCTCCTGGGGGCTGGGCAGGCAGGTACGACCCTTTCGCCCACCTCGATCCGCCCCGCCACGGCGGACGCAGACGCACGGCGGAGATAACTATGCCGCCCAGCGCCTTGCCCGGCTGTTTGCCAACCTGTACAACATGCCCCTGGTTTGATACGAAAGAGTAATCCAGGACCGGCTGCACATGAATTACGACGCCATACTCTTCGATCTGGACGGAACGCTGCTGGACACGCTGGAAGATCTTGGCGACTCCATGAATCATGTCCTGCGCGGCAGGGGCTTCCCTACTCACCAGACCAGAGCATACTGCTATTTCGTGGGCGGCGGCGCCGTTTCGCTCGTCCGTCGCACGCTGCCTCCCGAGAAACGCAGTGACCAGCTAATAGAGGATTGCGTCAGGGAGTTCCGCGAGAAATACGCCTCCAACTGGAACGTTAAAACCAGGCTGTACGATGGGGTGGCCCAGATGCTGGACGCCCTTGCCGGCAGGGGCGTGCGGATGGGCGTGTTTTCGAATAAGCCCGACGAGTTCGTCCGGCTTTGCGTGGGGGAGTATTTGTCCAGGTGGCAGTTCGCAACGGTGCTGGGCCAGCGGGAGGGGATACCGCTTAAGCCCGACCCGCAGGGCGCCCTCGAGGCGGCCCGCAGCCTGAACGCCGAACCACGGGAAGTTCTCTATGTCGGCGATACCGGCACCGATATGCGCACGGCCGTCAACGCCGGCATGTTTCCGGTGGGCGTTCTGTGGGGGTTTCGCCCGGAAGCGGAGTTGCGCCAGCACGGCGCGGCCGAGACAATCAGCAGGCCGATCGAGCTTCTGACATTCGTCGCAGGATGACCTACGACCCACGCGGCCCTTCGGACGAAGGCGGGTTGTCTGTTCCCTTCTTGCTCCTACTTGATATTACAGCACCCGGGCGAGCCCTTCACCAGGCCGCATTTCGTGCAGACGGCTGCGCCGGGCTTGCAGCAATCAGCCGTCCCCTTGATCTGCCCGCACTTCACGCAAAGCGCAACGTCCTCCTTCGTGCCCTTGGGCAGCTTGCAGCAGCCGGGCGAGCCCTTCACCAGGCCGCATTTCGTGCAGACGGCTGCGCCGGGCTTGCAGCAATCAGCCGTCCCCTTGATCTGCCCGCAGTCCGCACAGATCTTTGGCGCGGGGGCGCCTGCCTTTGGGCCTGTCTTGACGGCCGGCCCCTTTTCACAGCCAACGATGACAAACCCGGCGACCAGAAGGGCCGCCATAAGCAACGGAATTAAAGTCTTCATGTCAGTTCTCCTTCCCACTTTGCCGGTTCCCTGTCAGCCTATAACATCCGCAACATTATATGCGCGCTTGGCGTGGTCCGGGCGGAATTTTCCCGCGATCTTGCCCGGCGGCGATGGCAGCGGCAAAAACTCGAAAGAGCCTCGCCTTTCTGCCGATATTCATAAATCCTGGTCGGGCTGGGTTTCGAGAGTGTTATAATTACCTGAGACGGCGAAGACCGGAACGGGACGAAAGATGCGATATCGAACACGACCGGGAAAAGCCGAAGGAGGCACACTTGCCGCTATCGTTCTCGCCGCTGCGCCGGGATTTCTTGTCGCACTGATGACCGTCGCTTCCGTCTTCGCCGAGGCTTCCGTCTTCGCCGAGGCTTCCGTCTTCGCCGAGGCTTCGCCGGACAAGTCGCCGGACAAGTCGCCGGACAAGTCGGCGGATAGGCAGGACAAGGCGGTCATCTGCTCCTCCATGCCTCAAACCCAAATCAAACCAGCCTTTCTAACTCCCAGCTTGCCGGGCGCGGCTCTAGAGTTGATTCCGCGCCGGGTTCAGATGTACACTGATCTCCGGTAAGGAGCATCTATCTGAAGGGAGGTTAATTCCGCCTACCTCGTGTACTACGAGTTACTTGCATAAAACCACGAAACAGAATTGAGCTTATTTATTACGCGTAAAGGAGAAAGAATCATGAAGCAGAACGCACTAACAGCAGTTTGGGTCGTCATCCTTGTGGGCGTCTCGGCCGGCATTTGCCACGCCGATACGGTTGTAACCACAGACGGCAGGATCCTCCAGGGCACCATTGAGTCTCAGAGGCCGGATGGAACGGTCTACATGAAACTCAAGTACGGCCGCACAGTTGTCCCCAGGGCACGCATCGCCTCGATAGAGCTCGGCCGGACACTCACGGTCGCCGCCAAGGGGCAGCGGGCCACCGCATCGGCAAAGCCGAAGGCGGCAGCGGCCGGCCTGGCCTATTACATGGTGCCCATCGTCGGCGAGATCGGCGTTGAGGTGAAGGCCGAGTTCCTGGAAAAGGCCATCGCGCTGGCCCGCAGCAGGTCGTACATTCTCGTGCTGTACATTGACAGTCCCGGCGGGTCGGTGGCCGAGACGGAGAAGATCGTATCGGTTTTGTCAAAGGTAAAGGACGTTCGGACGATGGCTTATGTTCGCAGCGCGATGTCGGCTGCTGCGGTTGTCGCGATGGCCTGCCAGGACATCTGCATGGATCCCGAGGCGACCATCGGTGGGGCGGTTCCGTACACGGTAGGCCCGGCGGGAACGCCCAAGGCCGTGAGCGAGAAGTTCAAGTCGGCCATGCGGGCGCAGTGCCGGATCGCGGCAGAGCTCGGCGGGCACTCACCCCTGATCATGGAGGGCATGATAGATCCGGCGATTGCGCTGGTGGTCAAGATGGTAAACGGCACGCCGCAGGTAGCGGTGGGCACTGGCGGCACGGTTCTGAAGGCCGCCGGGAAGGTTTTGACTCTGACGGCGAAGGAGGCTGTTGCGTGCGGGCTTGCCAAGGGCATTGCCGAGGACCCCGACGACGCGTGCAGAATGCTTGGCCTGCAGACCTGGCAGAGGGTGAAGTGGGGCGGGTGGCTTCAGATGACCATTGCCGCCGAGACGGCCAGGAGCCGCCTGACCGTAAAGACCAGGCGCGAGGAGTTCCAGAAGAAGGTCGGCCCGCAACTGGAGAAGATTGAAGATGCGATGGTGAAGATTCGGTCCGACATCAAGCTGACCCTGGCGACGAAGGTTTTGATCGATCGCCAGTACGACGTGCAGATCTCCGTCATCAACGCCAAGTACAGGGAGACACTGAAACGTGCCCGCCGCAAGAGCGTCTACAGTGCCTACGCGAGCGCAGAACTCAAGGATAGTGCCCTCGGCACTCGCACGAGCGAGCTGCACAGCAGGTTTTCGGGCTATCAGAGCCGGATGCTGGCGCTTCAGACGAAGGCCAACACGCTGAAGGCCCAATACGATCTGCTCTCGCGGCAGAAGAGGAAGCTTATGGCCGGCGCGCCGGCGTAGATCTGGCGGTTCGATCGACGTTCAGGCGCGGTTGTTTAGGGGGGCGCGCGGCGGATTAGATCGCCGTTTTTCAGCGTGCGGTTCGTCAAACTCGTTTAGCGGCGGGCAGGCCCTTAGGCCTCCCGCGAGGACAAACAAGTGAGCGAGTCAAAACCCAGGAAGCGAAAAGCTGCAAAGAAGAAGAAATCCGCGCGCCGCAAGCCCCGCCCGTCCAGTCGCGGATTTGCCCCGGAACAGTACAAGATGCTCAAGCGCTGCTCGAAGCAGAAGGACATCACCGAGTGGAACGAGTGGCGCGAGGCCAATCCAGACGTGGAGGTTCAACTGCGACGCGTGAAGCTCGCACGGGCCAACCTGCAAGGCGCAAGTCTGTTCGGCGCCGATTTGCAAGGCGCGGACCTCCAACATGCGGAACTCCAGCAGGCCAACCTGCAAGGCGCGGATCTGCGGAATGCCAACCTGCTGGAAGCGAACCTTCGAGACGCCAACCTGAAAGGCGCGGACATCCACAAAGCCAGCCTGCAAGGCGCGATCCTGAGCGGTGCGGACCTGCAAGGCGCGAAACTCACGCAAGCCAACCTGCAAGGTGCGTACTTCTGCCATTCCAATCTGCAAGGGGCGGAGCTTGAGGATGCCAAGGTCCAAGGCGGATATCTCTTCGAGGCTAATCTGCGGAATGCGAAGGTCAGGGGCGCCAAACTGCAACGCGCGGACCTGGAGGAGGCTAACCTGCAAGACGCGCGCCTGTCGGGAACCAACCTGCAAGACGCGGACCTCTTGGAAGCCAAGCTGCAACACGCGGACCTGCGGCACGCCAACCTGCAAGGCGCGAACCTGTCGGGCGCCGCCCTGGAAGGCGCGGTCCTCACGCAAGCCAACCTGCAACAGGCCCGTCTGGCGACGGGGAACCTCAAGCATGCGTGCCTCTTGAGGGCCAACCTGCAAGGCGCGGAGCTGGACTACGCCGACCTCCAAGGCGCGATCCTCCGGCGCGCCGACCTGCAAGGCGCCGACCTCCGGCAGGCCAACCTGCATTGCGCGGACCTGGCGCGAGCCAACCTGAGAGGCGCGGACCTGTCCTGGGCGGACCTGAAGGGCGCGGATTTTTACATGGCCGCCGTCGATGGCGAGACAATCATCGACACACGAAAGATCGACGATGACACCAACTTCACGGGCGTCGGCCTGGACAGCGCCTGCGTCGAACCCGCCCTCAAGCAGCTCCTCAAGTACAACATCAGGCGGAGACGATGGCGCGAGTGGTATGAAGTTGGCCCGCAGGGGAAACGCTTCATTAAAAGGGTCCTGGTGCAGCCGTTCTGGTGGATATCCGACTACGGCCGCTCAACAGGGCGGATCATCGCGTGCTTCTTCGCGATGGCAGTCCTTTTCGCGGCCGTCTATTACGTGTGGGGGCTGATCGATCCGCCGGGAATCGTTGACGGCCTGTTCGGTGCGCTTTATTTGTCTGTGGTGACGATGTCGACACTCGGCTTCGGTGACATGCATACCATTGCCCGAGGTGTCTGGGGCTACGGCCCGCTGATGCTCCAGGTGCTGCTCGGTTACGTTCTCCTGGCTGCACTGGTGGCCAGATTTGCCGTGCTGTTCACCGGCGGCGGGCCGACCGGACGATTCGGCGACCAGAAGACTACCTGGCAGCGAGTGAAAGAGAAATGTCGTATAAAGTGGATACCGTCCGACTGGGTGAAGCCGCGCCGTAAACGACACAAAGGCCCTTAGGCCTCCCGCGGGGGGCAAACTCGTTGACTCGTTAATTCGTTAACTCGCAAATCAGTTAACCCCTGCCTGCCCAGCTGGCGCTAGCCAGGTAGGCAGGAATTAACCAGTTAACGAGCCTGGCCGATGCAGTAAAGGTTCCTCACCGCCCGGATGAATATCTGCCCGCGAGAAATCGCCGGTGACGTGCGGCATTGCTCGCCCAGATCGTTCTTCCTGACGAGCTCGAACTTCTCCGACGCCTTGAGCACGAACGTCACGCCGTCGTCGTCCAGGAAGTACAGATTCCCGCCGGCTGACACCGGGCTGGCGCTGTGATGGCGGCCGAGTCTCTGCTGCCACATGTATTTGCCGGTCTTGGCTTCCAGGCAACTGGCCGTTCCCTTGTCCGAAACGAGGAAGAAGTACTTGCCGGCCGCAATCGGCGAGGGCACGTAACTCGGGGCCTTCCGCACGTGCCACAGGACGTGGGTATTGGTGACGTTCCCCTTGCCGTCGGGGCGGATGCCGAGGATGTGCAGCGTGGGGTAACCGCCCGTGATCGCGAACACGCCGTCGGTGTAGACCATGCTCGCCACGAACTGATCGGTGGGCCCGTCGATGAGCCAGTGCTGCTTGCCCGTCCGCGGGTCGTATGAGGCAACGGAGTCCCCCCCGCTGAGGACCATCTGGTCCTTACCTGCGGCCTGGAACACCACCGGCGGCGTGTACGACCGGATGCGGTTCGGGCGGTCGATTCGCCAGCGCTCCTTGCC